>Ga0214921_10008632_pt1 | contig 13146 bp, 14 predicted proteins | sample LL1505_MetaG_FD_177992 | JGI IMG/M metagenome (GOLD analysis project Ga0214921, IMG submission 177992) | Freshwater microbial communities from Lake Lanier, Atlanta, Georgia, United States - LL-1505 | ecosystem: Environmental > Aquatic > Freshwater > Lake | place: USA: Georgia | collected... | reverse complement strand
ATTTCTTTTAATTTAGGATTATTAATAATAGTTTTTATAATAATTTTTAAAGTTTTTTTAACCTTTGTCATATATAATAGTTATAAATAAAAAATTCTAGCTAACGAAGGTAAACAGGTCTATTAAATAACATCTTTTTCATTAAAAAACAAGACACTTTTATATAATAAATATTTAAATTTTATAATGATAATATAAAATTATATATAGTTGATATCATTTCATTATTATCACCAACATTTATATTTAAAACTCTTTTATTACAATCTGTGCGAATTATTTCTAAATCAATAACGACTTGATGTTTTAATTCATTTAATATTTGCATATTTACTAAATCATCGTTTAATAATTCATAAAATTTTGATTTATAATAAGATGCGTATTTCTGTCCAATTTTTACTGATCCTAATTCAGTATTTGATTTACTTTGCATAAAATTTATTAATTCGATTGATTTAATATAATCATCTTGACACATAATTTTAGAGGATAATTTAATATTTGCCATAAATATCTTAATTTATATATTATTATATTTTATATATTCAATTTTTATAAAAAATTGAAATTAATTTTTTATAATTAAAATATATATAAAATATAAAAAAATTGGATAAATGTCTAAATTAGGCAATTGTCATAATTGTGGTTCCAAAACAAAATCAATCTGTGGACAATGTAAAAGAATATTTTATTGTAGCCGTGAATGTCAAAAAATAGGATGGTCTTGTCATAAATTTGAGTGTGCGCAAAATCTTGAACCAGATGAATTCAATCTAAATGAAATATCAATAACTATAAATGATGAATTTTTTAGTTGTGATGACAATGAATTCTTAGAAGCAAATACCGCATTAATGAATGAAGATCCTTTAAATGCTCTAAGATTATATAGTGAAATTAAACCAGTTAGTGATACTATTGATGATACTATTTCTAGTGAGAAAAAATCAAGAATACATTTTTATAAATCTATTGCATATTTTAAATTGGGTGATAATAAAAGTGCAATTAAAGAAATAGATAGATCTATTAGATTTAATCAAAAACAGCATTTAGCAAACTATATATTATCATGTTATTATGCAAAATTAGGGCACCGTGATGATGCTATTAAATTAATATCAAAAGCAATTGAAATTGAAAAACTTCCTAAATATATTGAATTTTTATTAGATCTTTATGGAAGAGATAATATAATTCATCTTAAATAGAATTAATTTAACTAATGCAAATTATTAATCATTTAATTACTTATCAATAATATATTATATATAATTATTAATTCTAAAAACTAAATATTCTGGATGATTTGACTCATTTTTATTAAGTATTGAATCTAGATTAAAATTAAATTCATATATTAATTTATACATTGTATAAATATTTCCTATATAAATATTATCAATTCCTTTACATTCATAATCTTTAATAAAATTATTTTTTGTAAAAATATTGTTTTTATTAACAATAATAAAATTAATTATTTCATAATGATTAAAACTATAACTATTATTTAATACGTCAAATCTACAATTTATGATAAATTCATTTTTATCAATATCTAAATAATTTAAAAAATGAATTATTCTATATTGTCCATACCAATAATTTTTCCAACTATGTATAGGCATTAAACAATTTTTAATATTTCCTTCTAAATTACCAATTAATGATATTTTTGTATCATCATCTATAATAATTTCTTTAATTAAATATCTAAATTCATTAAAATAATCATAAATTATATCTTTTGTTACTTGAGTATTATTAGTTTCAATATATCTCCAACTTTTATTACTTGAAAATATATTCCATGTATGAATATATATTTTTAAATTATTATCTATTTCATATATTGATTTAACTAAATTCAAAAAATCTTTATTTATAAAAGATTTACGTATATGACCTCTAATAATTAAAATCATTATTTAATATTATAGAAATTATAAACTTAATTATAAATATATATAAAATAGAACCTCCATAAATTAAATTAACTAATGTTTCTAAATTAAAATCATTATAATCTTCTATAAGCATATGATAAACATATATTTATTATTTTTAAATATTTTATCATAACAATAATTCATTTTTTAAATATATAAAAAAATATATTTTATATAATATATGAACTATTTACAAATTTCCGATTATTTATGGTATGCAGGACATGTTTTATCTGGATTAGCAATACTTATTAATCCATATAATTATTATATAGCTGCAACATTAGTTTTAACTGGTCAATGTATAACAATTATATCTAGACCTATTGGGCGTATTAAAGATGAAATACCAATAAATCCAATTAATTTGATTTAATAAAATTGAATAGTTTATTATTTAACTATTTATATTATTATAATATGTATAATAATATTAATAATTTAGAATCTGGTATAAATGAATATTCACCATATCATAAAAATGATAAAATAAGTAGAATTTTATCAATAATTTCATTTGTATTATTATTTTTTATAAGTATAATATTAACATTATCTTTTATATTTATTTTATACATTTATAATGTATTATTATCATATTCAAAAAATTTCTTATAATTATATTTATAATGATTAGCCATCATATCATATTTAATTGAAAATTTACCATGCATTGTTTTATAATCATTTTTATCTATATTATCTACAATTTTTTTATCTTGTTTTAATGTTTCAAACATTGTATAATATGTTAATATATTTCCAATATTATTTATAAAAAAATTATGTATACTTTCTAAAATATTTGAGGAACTATTAAAATACCAATAATTTCTATAAGCTTTAACAAATAATCTTGTTTTAAACTGTGAAATAGGTTGTGCAATAGTTATAATAGTCGATGAAAAATTTCCAAATAATACTCTTGCAACTGTAGTATGAGGTTGTACATATTCATTTTCAACTGTTATCTTTGTAAAATTATATAAATTATTAACTATAGATTTTTCTCCAGCTAAATATTCATATACAATTTTGTAATGAAAAGTTGAATCATTACATTTTTGTATTCTAGTATTTGATAATGGTATTGGATTATTCTTATTACCAAAAGTATGAACAAATCCAATATGACAAATATCTAAACTATTAACTGTGACAAATTTAGCATAATGTTCAAAAAATTCAGTTAAAATTATTGATTTTTGTTCTGGATTGTTAGATTCTGGTTCAATCCAAATATATTTTGAATCAATAATGTGATAATTTTCTAATGTGATTGGAACTGTATTAATAAATACTATTCCATCTATCTCAATAACTTTAAAAGATTCTATATTATAACAATCATTATGCTTTGTTATCATTTTTGGTATTTCAATCAATTGTCCACATGTTCCATTGAAAATATATCCATGATATGGACAACTAATAGTATCATTCTTAATATTGCCTCCTTGAAATGAGGAACCTTGATGACTGCATCCATCTTTTAATCCATAAAAACCATCTTCACTTTTCCATATTATATAATTAATATCACGAACTATAACTTTTTTAGGTTTTTTATAATTAAACTCATTTGGTAATCCGATTGGATACCAAGTTAATTCTCCATGTTTATTAATATCATTCAATATTGGGTTTGAACCTAGCCTATAAAAATTATTATGATTTGTTACTTGAAAATCTTGAAAATTTTCATTTGATTTTAAAACATTTTTAACTATTTTTGGTGTATGTAAAATAAATGATAAACTTATTTTTATAGATATTATTGTAAGAATTTTATTATAAATCTTCATTATACTTAATATTAGAAATTATCTTTAATATTAAATTTAATATTTTGTTAATATTTCTATTATTTCAGATTTATTTTTTAAGATCAATATTAATTAGATTTTTACCATCACTTTTAATTCTAGGATTTTCACAATTTTCTAAAAGAACATTAATTGATTCTAAATTATCTACTTTACATGAAATTTCTAAATTATTTTTTTACTCATCTAAAATACAATAAGTCTTCATAATACGCACTTGCTGTTTGTTTTAATTATTAATATTTTTTATTAATTATATAAAAAAATTGAATTTTTAATATATATCACTAATATAAACTTTTAATATAAAAATGCAAGAAGAACATATAATAAAAGGAATCCGGGATGGTGAAATTAATTATGTTGAATTACCACATGATATATCGCACAAACGGTCTATTGTTATTACTGCAATTCAAAAAGATATTCAAAATTTTAATTGGATACCTATAAAATTTTATTATGATTTTGAAATTATGCTAACAGCAGTTAAAATTGATGGAATGTTATTAGCAAAAGCTTCTGAAAACTTGATGAGGAATTATTATTTAGTTCTCGCAGCGGTTACACAAAATGGGAAAGCATTAAAATATGTACATAAATATGAAGTTGAATATCAAACTGATGAAGATTATAGTACATATCATGGAGGATATTTATATATTAGATATATAAGCGATGATTCAAAAATTAATTTTATTAATAAAGAAAGTATTGTATTAGCTGCAGTTAAAAATTATGGTAATGCATTAAAATATGCGTCACCAAGATTACAAGCTAATATTAAAATAGTTACTGAAGCTATTAATCAAGATGGAACAGCTCTTAAATGGGTATCTTTAAATTTACAAAGAAATGAAGATCTAATTAAAAAAGCTGTAAGAAATAATTTTGATGCAATATTTCAAGTTATACCATCTTCATTATTTAATACTTTTTATAGATATAAGAATATGTTTATAATAAAAGATAAAATGGATTACTTATTTGAAAATATTAAAAATGGTACACTAGAACAAAATTATGCTTTTTTATGGTTAAAAGGTATTCCAAAATATTGTCATTCAGAACTAATATCTTGGATACATACTAATATTTATGATTATAAAAATTTATTTGATATTGTATTTTATAAACAATTAAAATTTGATCATTTAAAACGTATAGGATATTTAAATGGTATTCCACAAATAATTTTATCATTTTTAGTTCCTAATGAAAATATAAGACATAAACAAAAAATAATATTAAAAGATATTTTTAACGAATTAGAATATTATTCATAAAAAATAATTTTAATAAATTATGAATAATATTTATATTTATTGAAAAATAGTGGAGGCTATTTTACTACTTTTATTGTTGTCTTGTGATATAAACTAAATCAAAAAAGATATAACTATTAAGGCAAATTTTGCATACAAACACTTTCCTTTTGAATTTTTATTTAAGAAAAAAATATTTGTAGTCAAATTAATTTATAATAAATTAAACATTTTATTATAAATTGATATAAAAAGGTAATTATTATTTTTAATAATTAATGAAATTTTTTACTATGTTATCTATTTTTATTACAATAAATGTTGGTTTATCATTTAATCATCACTTTCCTAAATTACAAAGAAATACTAAATTAAAGCTTGTTCCAGTAAATCAAGTTACTCATAATTTTGATCAAGTTTCTTCAAGTGATTATAATCACCTATCTTCAATCGCACAAGAATCAATTAACAAATATATACAACATCCAAGTTTAATTCAAGTAGTATTTCAAGATCTTTTCTATATTCTCAATAATATTATATTTCCAATTATTTTTATTTTTACAATTATTAGTTTTATTAGACCACCTATAGGCATTTCTACTATGAGTGGTGCGTCTAATCCATTTAAAACTAATAGTAAATTAAATAAATTTGATGCTATTAAACAAAATGTAACAATGTCTAGTTGGGTTGGGAGTCCTGAAGTATTTGAAGAAGTATTTGAAGTAATTTCATATCTTAAAAATGAAAATTCATATAAATCAATGAATGTTGAATTACCAAAAGGAATTTTATTAGAAGGACCTCCAGGAACAGGTAAAACACTTTTAGCTAAAGCAATTGCATCTGAAACTAAATCAAATTTTATTTCAATTTCTGGTTCAGAATTTGTTGAATTAATTGTTGGGATGGGTGCATTAAAAGTTAGAGAACTTTTTAAAGAAGCACGTAAAAATAAACCATGTATAATTTTTATTGATGAAATTGATGCTATTGGTAAAAAAAGAGGAATGAGTTTAAATTCAAACGATGAACGTGAACAAACACTTAATCAAATTTTAGCTGAAATGGATGGTTTTGATGATAATGAAGGATTGACAATTTTAGCAGCAACTAATAGGAAAGATATTTTAGATGATGCTCTTATTAGACCAGGAAGATTTGATAGAATTATTAAAATAGGATTACCGGATAAATTTTCAAGAGAAAAAATCCTTACATTTTATTTAAATAGTAAACCAGTAGATAATTCAGTTGATATTAAATCATTAAGTGAAATTACTAATGGATTTTCAGGAGCACAAATTAAAAATTTAGTTAATGAAGCTGCAATTTTAGCAGTAAGAGAAAATAGGAAATCTATTTCTCAAATGAACCTTGATAATGCTCTTGAAAAATTAGCAATAGGATTAATTAGGAATATTGATACCAGAAGTTATGAAGTATTATATCGTGTAGCTGTGCATGAATCAGGACATGCATTACTTGCACTATTTTATAATAATTATTTTGATTTTTTTAAAGTATCTATTAAATCAACTTATAATGGTGCAGGTGGTTATACATTATTTTCTGAAAAGCCAGAATTTAAAGATGGAGGTTTATATACTAAAGATTTATTATTTAAAAGACTAGTTATTGCTATGGGAGGTAAAGCAGCAGAGAGCGTATTCTTTGGTGATCAATTTATTTCTGTAGGTGCAAGTCAAGATTTAAAACAAGCAAATGACTTAGCTAGACAAATGATCGGAATGTATGGTATGGGAGATGACTTACAAGTATTTCATGATGATAATTTAGATAATCAATATAAACCAGATTTATATTCTGATATTTTAAAATCAATGATAGATGAAGAATCATTAGATTTAGTTGATAATGCTTATAATGAAGCAAAAAGAATTATTACTCAAGATAAAACATTCTTTGAATTTGTAAGTAATTCATTAATAATAAATAAAGTATTATATTTGAATGATTTTAAAGAATATAAATATAATGGAACAAATATGATTTATAATGATGTTTAATTATATAAATAATTAGTATTATAGAATGTGTAATTAAATATGATTCTTAAGGTGATTATAAAATAGTATATAAACAAATTTAATTTATTTTAATAGTTCAATTTGTTCTAAATCAGATAGCTTTGTTTTACCTTCATATTTATAAGCCAAGTGTTCATTAATTAAAATATTATTAAATGATTTTTCAATAGGCGTATTTATATCAGCTTTATTATCATATAACCAACCTAAAACTCTACCATATAAATCAAATTCTCCTAATTTGATTTTTATGATATAACATTTTTCATTTAAAATTTTATCTAGTTCTTTATTTAATTCTTTATTACTTTCATCATTTAGATTGAAATCTGGAATAATTAATTGACATAATCTTTTTTTAGCTTTCACAGCAAGGACTTTATTTTCTTCACACTTTGATTTAATTTCACATGTATCTATTCCTGCTAATCTAATCTTAAAATTATAATACTTATTATTAATGGGTAATACACAAGTTATAGTATCACCATCATAAATACTAACAACCCTTGCTTTTACTAATTCTTCCTTAAATAATAAATTTAAGGAAAATTTATTTGTATTATGAATATTATAATTAGTTAATTTTTCAGTAGTATTAAATAAGAAATTCATTATATAAAAGATTTATCTATTAAATAATATTTATTCAATTTTATTTTAAGTTAAATAAAATTATAATATTTTCTTTCCTATTATAATGTTAAAAAATAATAATAATCTAGAACAAACAATATTTAAAAAATATTTAAATTACAAAAAAAAATATTTAGGATTAAAATCTAAATTTATTGGAGGTGATATAATTCATGGTGAAGCTCAGTTACCTATAGAAATTATTCAGGATCTTAGAATAGAAGACCTTATGTTATTAAAAAAAAATTTAACTATAGATCAATTTTTGGAATTAGACAAAATAGATGATTATGATAGAAGAATAGGTATAGTTATAAATACAGGAATAATAGTATTAATACCTCTATACATTAGCAGTTATAATTATAATTTAAATGAATCAAATGATGATGTGTATTATGAATGTTATGACCAGCCTAATAAACCAGATGGCACAGATTATTATGCAAATGCTCTTGAAATAAGAAACACAAATATTAAAGGTAAACCATTATACAAAATGGGAAATTTATCTGGAACAATATATTTAGATTTAGATAGTTTAATTTATATTAGAGATAATGTAGATACAAAATATTGGTTATTTACTTTTGATAAAAAAATAAATAGAGTGGTTAATAGAAAATATGTTTATAAACCCAAGTTAAATGCAAAAGGATTACCTACTGGTAATATGGAAAATTTGAATGGAACACTTGTTAATACATCTATAGAATCATCTGAAGGATCTGGTAGAACAAAATGTATTAAGGATTCTTATGATTATTATAATGTTCAAAAAGTGAATTTAATTCCTAAAGTTGTTGAACATGTAGAAGAAAGTAAAAGTGAAGATCCAAGTAAATTACAAGAAAGTAAAAGTGAAGAACCAAGTAAATTACAAGAAAGTAAAGATACTGATTATCCTATAGAATATTTAGAATCAACATATAGAAAATCTAAAAATGATAAAATTAAAGATGTTATATTAAGACTTATTCTAAAAAACTCTAAAAATAATTTAGATCCTGAAGAATATAAAAAAATAATTAATAGTTTCTTTCGTGTAAATCCTCAAAGATTAATTATAAGAAAAGAATCTGATCCTGGTTTCGTAAATATTGTTAAAGATGTAATAGAATTTGGAAAAAGATTATAAAAAATTGAAAATTAAATTATTATATATTTAAATTACTTTATACATTAAACATTTATAACATGATGTCAAGAGAAGAAATTCTTGAGAAAGCCCAAGATGATTATGGATTCCTTATAGATAATCCTGAATATAAATATGATAAGGAAGTTGTTATTGCAGCTGTGTCGCACCATTCTTTCACAATTCAATATGCATGTGCGGATTTAAAATCAGATAGAGATGTTATTTCTGCAGCCTTGGCTTTTAACCATTCACTTGATCATGCACCACCAGAACTTAAATCAGATAAAAATTTTATTATATTTGCAGTAAGCAAGAATGGAAATTTGCTTCGTTATATTCCAGATGAATTGAAAACAGATAAAGAAGTTGTAATGGCTGCTGTCACAAATAATGGTATGTCTATCGTTGACGCGCCTCATAATTTAAGAATTGATAGAGATGTTATTGAAGCTGCTATTAGGAATGATGGATATGTTATAAATTGTTTACATACAACAATTCGAAATTTATTAGATAAAGATCTTGTTATGTTAGCTGTGAATAATTATGGTCCATTTCTTCAATATGCGCCTATAGAATATAAATCTGATAGACAAGTAGTTTTAGCAGCAGTGAATATGGATGGAATCGCTCTAAACTATGCTAGTCCCGAATTAAAAGCTGATAAAGAAGTTGTCCTTGCTGCAGTAACTAATCGAGGTACTGCACTTGAATTTGCGTGCAAAGAATTACAAAATGATAAAGATGTTGTACAAGCAGCTATTTTAAATGATGGACATGCACTTGAATATGCAGGATATCAGTTTAGAATTGATAGAGATATTGTGTTAAAAGCTGTACTTAAAAATGGAACATCTATTGATTTTGCTCTTTGCCCACTTGATATAGAAATAATTGAAGAAGCATTAAATAATAATGGTCGTGCTTTAAAGTATTTACCATCAGAATATAGATCTAATGATAATATTGTTATGATAGCAGTTGCAAATTATCGTGAGTCATTATATTATGCATCAGATGATTTAAAAAATGGTGGATTCCATACATATTTAGATCGCGAACTTACAAAATACAAAAAATTACAACGTTCTAAAATGATTTTTATGATGGCATCAAAATTGTCAGGAATAAATACATGTGTTATTTCAAAGTTGAATTATCATGGATATCATTTTGCATTAATATTTAAAAATATTATTTTTAGTTTTATTGATGGTCCATTTGATAAGTATATAATTGCTGCATCAAAAAATCTATCATGAATTTTTTATTATTTTAGCATTGCTTGTTATTTTTTATTATAAAAAATTGCTTGTTATTTTTTATTATTTTAGGGTTGCTTGTGATTTTTTATTATAAAAAATTGCTTGTGATTTTTTATTATAAAAAATTGAAAAAATTATATTATATTATTACCTATTTTTTTAATTTATACAAAAATATTGCAATTAAAATGTCAATTGAGAAAGCAATTGCAGGAGCTAGAGAATATGACTCATTCCTGTATGATCATCCAGAACATCAATGTAATAAGGTTGTAGTACTTGCTGCAATCAATCAATTCCCTAGATCTTTCGGTTATGCTTCACCAGTATTACAACGTGATCCAGATGTTATGGAGTTAGCTCTTAATCATCCTAGCGCACTTCGATATGCACCCACAGAATTACGGTCTGACAAAGAGTTCATATTAACAGCTATTGGTTATGATGGACGTTTTCTTGCTGATGCATCAGATGAATTACAAGCTGATAAAGAAGTTGTAATGGCTGCAGTCACTAGGTACGGCGAATCTATTATTCACGCATCTAACGATCTTCAAGCAGATTCAGAAGTTATTGTAGCTGCAGTCCGACAAAATCCATATTCTATTCGGTTCAAGTGCATCCAATGTGTTTTAAATAAAGAACTAGCTTTAATAGCCATAAATAAGTGCCCAATGTGTATAGATTTCATGCCAATTGAGCTTCAATCTGATATGGATGTAATTATGACAGCAGTTAGTCAAAATGGAATGTGTCTCAGATGTGTTCCTATACCACATAGATACAATCGAGAGGTGGTTTTGACTGCTGTATCACAAGATGGTAGAGCTCTTGCTTATGTTAGTGAAGATTTAGATTTAGATCGTGAAATAGTTATGGCTGCAGTCTCACAAAATGGATCTGCACTGATTGAAGCTCATGATTTCTTTCGTGCAGATCGTGAAGTAGTTTTGGCAGCTGTTCGTTCTTGTGGGGATGCTATTAGTGATGCATTATGTCAACTTGATTCTGAAATTATTGGGGAAGCACTTTCACGAGATGGATGTGCACTAAGACATTTGTCAATTAAAGAAAGGTCAAACAAGAAGATGGTTACTATTGCAGTCGCAGATACCCATGAAGCACTCATTCATGCATCTCCTTCACTTAGAGATGGAGGTCTTCGTCTTTATATTGATAGCCAGCTTAGGAAACACAAGGTACCTCAACTCGCACAATCAAAACTGACATTTTTATTGGCGGCTAGACCTGCTGAAAATAATCAGAGTACACTTTCAAAGTTGAATTGTCATGGTCCCCATTTTGCTTCACTTTTTAAGAAGGTCATTTTTGAATATGTAGATGTTCCTTTTCATAAGTTCTTGATGGCAGCATCAAAAAATTGCTTGTAGATTCTTATATGGAAAAATTGAAATTAATTTAAATTTATATTAATTTTAATAAATTAATGGATAAAATAATTCAAAATAAGAAAGATGAAAAATATAAAGCTGCAAATACATTATATCAAGCATCTCGTTTAGCTGATACTGCTGAATATAATTTAATTAAAGCAAAAAGTGATTATGATGTAGCAAAATCTGATAAAGAATTTAGAGATTTAGAGCTGATTAAAGCTCAAGAAAATTATGATAAATTATGCAAAGAATTACATAATTTAACTAATGATATAGAAACAGAAAATGCTGAAATAATTATTTAAAATTATTACATTTTATTTATAAAAAATTGAAATAATTTTTATTAATTGATTATATTAAATTTTATCATTAACTTTATCAAAACCAATAATGGGAAATATTCCATATGATATTGAGAAAAGCCATATAATTAAATCATATATTGAAGGTACTTTATACTGTTTATTACCTAAATATAAAGATGATATAGATGTTGTAATTGCATATTTTAAATCTATAGATTGCTTATGTAGTACTAGTTTAAATGATTTTACAACTTTGAATGATACTATTAAATATGATAGGAATCTTTTAATGTTATTGATTAAGAAAGGATGTGGTTCATCAAGAATTAATCCTAAATACTTCCCAAAGGAATTACAAGATGATAAAGAGTTAATGATTTCTGCTGTAATGGAAAATGGACTTGATCTAAAATATGCGTCTTCCAATTTAAAAAATGACAGAGATGTTGTTTTAGCAGCTATAAATGATGATCCATATGGATTTGAATATGCTAGTGAAAATTTAAAAAATAATATAGAATTTATAGTTGAAATTATTAAAAAAAGTCCAGTTCCTTTGCAATTTGTTCCCTCTAATTTTAAGTCTGATCCTGAAATTGCAATTAAATATTTATCACAGAATGGTTGTACATTAAATGACGTATATTTAAGCCTTAAGTTTAATAAAAATTTAACTATTGTTGCTGTAAAACAAAATGGTTTCGCACTATACTATACACATTCAATGTTTAAGAATGACAAAGAAGTAGTATATGCGGCAGTATGTCAAAATGGAAATGCATTAATGCATGCATCTATTGAATTGAAAAATGATGAAGATATTGTCTTAGCTGCAGTAAATAAAAATGCAGAATCGTTGCAATATGCATCTGAAGAAATTAAAAATAATATTAATTTTATCTATAAAGTCATTTTTCAAAAGGTGAATGTTTTAGGATATACTAAATTTAGATATAATAAAGAGTTAGTATGTAGAGTAGTGTCTCAAATTGGTGATGCTATCAAATATGTATCTTTAGAGTTACGCAATGACAAAGATGTAGTACTTGCAGCAGTATCACAAAGTGGTAATTCATTAGAATGGGCTTCAGAAAGACTACGCAATGACAAAGATGTAGTACTTGCAGCAGTATCACAAAGTGGTGATGCTTTAGAGTTTGCATCTGAAATGGTGCATCTAGAAAATAGGATAGTACTTGCTGCTTTAGCACAAAAAGGTAGTGCTATAAAGCATGTTTCATATCTTTTTATTGAAATGAGTTATTTACAATCATATATTTATGAATATGTAACTGA
>Ga0214921_10008631_pt1 | contig 13149 bp, 10 predicted proteins | sample LL1505_MetaG_FD_177992 | JGI IMG/M metagenome (GOLD analysis project Ga0214921, IMG submission 177992) | Freshwater microbial communities from Lake Lanier, Atlanta, Georgia, United States - LL-1505 | ecosystem: Environmental > Aquatic > Freshwater > Lake | place: USA: Georgia | collected... | reverse complement strand
CGCAGGCCAAGAGATTACATTTACGGAGGTTAAACTTCCTCAAAGAAGATGGGCTTGATCCGATCAAAGGAGACGTTTTCCCTTTTAAATTAAGGGGACGATATCGCTAAAAATTTTCACCAGCAGTCGAGATTAGATCGCATCTACTGAAGTTGACCTTGGCTCACGACTTTTAGTTAATACGCCGAATGGCCTGTATTGACCCAGTGCCTCCCTATCAGAGAGAATAGGTCTTAGGAGTTGATGGACATGCCAATTCAAATTGTCATTCAGCAAAGTCGCGATAGCGCCCACATAGCGCTGGCGGGAAGCATCGATGAAAGTGCGGGAGAAGAATTTGCAAAAATAGCAAATGGCCTGCCTAGCAAATTGGTATTCAATTTCCGCGGGATCGTCGCCTTGAACTCCTTTGGGGTGAACGCTTGGATCACTTTCTATAAAGCGATCTGTAAAAACCGTTCTGTCGTCTTTGAAGACTGCACACCCGAGATCGTCACCCAAATAAACATGACGCCAATATTCAGGGGACCAGCAGTCATCCAGTCATTATTTGCCAACTATGAATGCCCCACATGCGCTCACAAACAGCAGCAGTTGTATGTGCGAGGACAAAACCTTCCAGCCGCATCGTCAGATCCCTTGCCACAAGTCAATTGCCTGGCATGTGGCAAAGAAACTGCGATGGATCAAGAACCTGAAGATTTTTTCGCTTGGATTGACGCGTGACTGTTATTGGGGCGTAGAGTCCTGGGAGTCTTTCGAAGAAGTCCGCGGACCGGCGGCGTGCTCACTTAAGATATGGTCAAGCTCTAGGCCTGTTAATTGTTTTAGACCTCTAATCAGCATCCAAACCGCAAGCATCATCACGAGCAAGCTTGGGATGACAATCACCGGATAACTCAATGCCGTCATGCGGCCTAATTGTTCGTTAAACTCTGGGGTTCCAGCTGGAGCTTTTAGGACCCAAATAGCTAACACAAAATTTAGCACCGCCGAGACAAGAAACGAAAATGCCAAGACGAGGGTGGTGTGGAGCATTAGGCGAGAAAATCCGTCTCTAGAATTATTGCGGTCCAATGCCGCTTCCACAGCTGCCACGTTAATGACTCGGTCGTTGTAAAGCATGAGCTTAACCAGTGGTTTTGAAGTTTTTATCGAAGCAAGCGTTACGATACCAATCAAAACAGGAATACTGGCTTCCTTCGCCGCAAACCAAACACCGTCAACCTGAAGCAAGCCAAGCCCACCCGTTAACAAAATGCTAACGAATCCTAAAATTGAAACAAAATTATGATGTCTGGTGGTGACAAACTCCCAAGCTCCGTAAACGACGGGCAAACTTAGAGCGAGCGCCATGGCCACAACTGGTCCTAATTTCTCAGGGCTAGAAAATTTGTTAAGAATTACAGCCGGAAACACAATATTTACAAAAATATTGAGCAGCGGACTGTGGGCCGCTGGTTTTTTAGACATCTGTTTCCCTTGGCTATTACCTGTAGACATCTGACTCCCCGTGAGTTTGAATGGGATTCTATGCCAGAAGGCATAAAACATCAACCCGTCGAAACTGAAATGACAGGAGTACGACAAATGGCAACAAAAACCGCAAAAAAAACCAAAGAAGCAGTGAAACTCGTCAAAAAACGTAATGGCCGCTGGTCCGTTAAAGGCGCCAATGGCAAGTACATCAACGGCGAAGAAAAAGTCAAAGTCCTAGCGGCCAAAGGTTTGGTCAAAGTAATGAAGAAAAAAGAAGGCGCGGCTCCAGCTCCCGCTGCAGAATAACAGCGCCAGACTCCCGGCCAATAGCCATGGGAAAGGCACTCATTATTACTGAAAAGCCCTCTGTTGCTCGCGACATTGTCGCAGCAGTAGGGGGCTTTGTGCCAGTTGCTTCCATGCCACAAGGTGTCTCTGTATGGGAGTCCGATCAATACATCTGCACCCACGCACTCGGGCATCTTCTTGAACTTTATGGACCTGAGGATTACAAGCCAGAACTCAAACAATGGCGGCTTCAAGATCTTCCAGTTGTTCCAGAAGCTTTTTTGTTAAAACCCAAATCACAAACAGCGCAACTGTTGCGAATTTTGCGTCAGCAAGTGGCGCGCCCCGATGTGACTGAAATCATCAATGCCTGCGATGCCGCGCGTGAAGGCGAACTCATTTTCCGTGAAATCATTCAGCATTCACTTTGTGACAAGCCCTTCACGCGGATGTGGTTGCAAAGCTTGACGCCTGATGCCATTCGCACATCACTCAGTACTCGTCAGCCAGGGCATAATTTTCAAGGCTTGGCGAATGCCGCTTTCGGTCGAGCACAGGCGGACTGGCTTATAGGCATGAATCTATCAAGAGCGGCCACTCTCAAATTAGCTCGCGCGAGCGAGGGGGGAGTGTGGAGCGTCGGACGCGTGCAGACCCCAACGTTGGCCATGCTTGTGGATCGCGAGTTTGCAATCCTCTCTCATGATCCAAAGCCTTTCCAATCAATCAAATCTAAATTCAAAGCATGGGATCATGAGTACGAAGCCACTTGGATTGATCCGACCATTAAACCCAGCGAACAAGATCCGACCGTGCGCCGAGATCGATTATTTGATTCTGATAAGGCTCGACAAATTAAAGAGTCCCTCAAACCAGGCGCTACCGCAACGGCATCAGATGTGCTCAAGACACGTGAACAGAAAGCACCGATGCTGTTCTCATTGACAGCCTTGCAGCGTTACATGGCAAGTCGACACAAATGGACAGCCAAACACACCCTAGACATCGCACAGAAATGTTACGAGCAGCACAAGGTCATCACCTATCCACGTACGGAGTCCGACGCCCTACCAACGGATTATAAAGAAAAAATTAAAGGCATTTTTGAGTCTCTTCAAAATATTACGCCGTACGACACCGTCGCAAGCCAACTTGTTACAAATGAATGGCATAACGAAAGCAGCCTCTTTGACGACAGCGCCGTGTCTGATCACTTTGCAATTATTCCAACAGGTAGATTCCCAGCGTCGCTACCAAAGGACGAAGGAATTCTTTTTGATGTGGTGATTCGACGCCTTTTGGCGAGCTTGATGCCACCCGCGTTGATCGACCAAGTTGAAAGAACTACGGTCGTAGCGGGGCAAACATTTATTTCCGGTCCAGAGGAAATCATTCGCCAACCAGGCTGGCAGCAAGCTCATGATAACGAAACCAATACTCGGGCTCCGAAAACCCAAAAACTTATACCAATCTCGCCTCAGTCAGCGATAACGTTAATGGAGTGCGCTATTGTTGAGGAGGCCACGAAACCTCCTCATAGAATTCGCGAGGCTGAGTTACTCTCATTAATGGAACATGCCGGCCGCCATGTGGATGATCCCGAGATGGCGCGCATTCTCCGCAAAGCAGGCGGCATCGGCACCGCCGCAACCCGCGCTGAAATTATCGAAAACCTCAAGCAAAAAGACTATGTATTTGCGAATTTGCAACCCACTGTGAAAGGCATGCATCTGATTCGGGTGCTGAAATTAGCGCGTGCAGAAAACCTAACGTCTCCCTTACTCACGGCCCAACTTGAACAGCATTTGAACCAAGTAGAATCTGGCGCAAGTAGCCGTAGCTCTTTCATCAGTCAAACAGCGAGGTCCGTTGAAAGCTCATTGCAGAGCATGAGGCAATTTGATTTGGAGCGTACGTTTGATTTTGCACCTCCACTAGGCGATTGCCCGCGCTGCTCCAAAGGTCAGTCTGAGACTAGAGCCAGGACGGTACACGAACGCATGTGGAATTACTCATGCATTTCAAACAAAGGGGGCGATCACCCTTGCGGGTTTATATTACCTAAAGATTGCGATGGTCGGTGGCTTGATCCGCGCACTGTTTCTAAACTCCTGACAGACCATGCCTTGGAGCATGGCTTAACGATAGATGGTTTCCCTGCTGATGACAAAAATAGGAACTCCTCAAGACGACGACTGAGAATTGTGAATGGCTTCCTTGAATTGCTGTCTGAGACCGGGCAGCCCATAGATGCTGCCTTACACGTGAACCACGCCAAATCCTCAGCTCGCCGTCGGGTCACGTGGGGGACTTGCCCTATTCATCACAATGATGCCTGCCTGATTGTCGAGACTAAGAATGCATTCATTTGCGAGACAAAGTTACGACACCTGCGGGAGGGGCATCTATCCGCTGTCGGATTTCAGTTGCCCAAGGCCATATGTGACCAACGCCTCAAGTTCGACGACATTCAGGCTTTTATTCGGGATGGGAAAACCCGCGTCATTGAAGGCTTCAAATCAAAAGGTGGGAAGTTGTTTGATGCAGCAGTGGTCCGAAATCCGGCGGGAAGCTGGGACTTTGAATTCCGTGGACGATAACCAAGCTATCCTCACACCCTATTTAAAAATATCATCGAACCGAAAAGTCAAAAGCTCTCCGGAGGCCGCCTTTCCGAGCCCCTTTGGATCTGAACCGTAGATAATCTCTCGCGCTTTGTAATCGACAAAGACAGCTAATACGTTCGTGCTTGGATCGGAACCAAACCCACCCGCTTGCGAGATTACCTGCTTAACGTCGGCCAAATTAATTGGAGTTGGCTTAGCGTCGAGCGACGCTAACTTACTCCAACGCGAATCACGGTTTTCGCTAGATCCCCGCATGGAAGCCAATTCAAAATGATTAGCTCCATACAGGGTGCCTTTTGTACTAAAGGTTCTAACTCCTGTGCTTACTGAATCGGCCTCGAGTTCGAACGCATCCTTCCCATCAGCGATCGTGACATTTAAAGCAACAGTTCGCTTTTGTTTTTTGTAGAGATCGACCGCTTCTAAAGCCGTATTGGCGGTTTCAAGGATTGACCTGAAAATGAATCCCGACGGCATGCCGTTACGGGTTGTTTTACCGGTCGAGACTTTAATGGCCATAAATACGCCTTTTTCATTGATTCCGGTCAGCACTGTAGAAAGACCTGGAATGTGCACCGAAAATATCTTGTGCTTGCCTGTGCGCGCAAACACAACAGGACGCCAAGCCGAACGCAATACTTCTGATTCATCATAATCAAGATTGCGCCCAATCAACATAGCCTGCGTCTCACTTCGAGACGGGGCAATGGTCAAAGTTGAGCAGCCAAAAAAATTGTTTGCGGATACCAGCTCCATAATGTCTGCTGCATCGTTTGCAATCATGACACGCGTGGAAGCGACACCCGAGGCCTTTGCGACCGCATCCACTTCTGTCTGCATGTCTTTGGTCAGGTATTTTGACATAGTGGTCGACATACTAGTAGCCACCAGTGCGCCACTGGTAGAAAACCCGTTTAATTTTGGCTCCAGCCAAGTCTCCAATAGCGATTTGATCTCAACTTTGAACACAGTGCCCTGCTGGGAGCCTATCTGTTCACTTGTACCGGCTAATAAAACAAACTTGCTAGCTGAAGAAAGACCTCCGACATTACCAGAACCCTGCGGCAGCGAATTTGACGACGGGCTTTGCGCTGTTGGATTTGCATCGCCTGCTGTACCGCCGCCTTGAATCTCCGGAGGCCTTTTTTCGATTCGATTTGGCGCCTCTGTCTGGCTATGACAGCTCAGTAGACCTGCCATCAGGATTAAGACTATGGATGGTCTATGCAGAGTTTTCATATAACCTCCAAAAAAGCACAGCGTACAAGTATGATCGGCATTACGAAGCTAGCGCTTTATACAATTTCCAATCACCACGGAGCGGTGGTGATAAGGGAGCGGTAAATCACTAAATTTAATGAGCATTATCATAAAAATGCTGGCGGTGTTTGAGCCGGTCGAAGATGCATTTAGATGTCGAAATCTCAATTGGGTGCCATTTCAGTTTTTTTGTCCACCAAATTTTGCCCTCTAATTCTTCACTCTAAGTCTTCCTCGGATCGCGAGGTGATTACTTACATTTTTCAAATGAAATAGCCCATCGCTGCGGTTGCTAAAATGGCATTCGTTTTTATTGATACGCAACGCCATCAAGTAACGCGCTGAATTCAATGCTGTTTGTAGCAGATCTTGAGTTACCTTAAATATCATCGCCACAGCTCCGAAGCCCTTCATGGCGTTCGGGTTCATCCGAAATTGCCAAGCCATATTAGAGGAGGCTTTATGTCTAGTGCCATGCGCAGTGCGTCTGGTTTTGAGCGAATTAGGCTCCGAATAATTCTGCCCATTATTGTTTTGACATGGTGCGTAGCCTCGTGTGGTCAAGATCCGTCGTTTACGGAAAGCACAATTCCGATTTCTGCTGATGGCAAGACATTGCCAACGGCCGACGCCACAACCTCACTGGGACTCCTAAAAACTCAAAAATTTGTCTACGGTAACGATGTAAAACCCGTAGTCGCCGACTACCTTTTTGTCTGGGATAACTCTGTGTCGATGGTTAAATACTCTCAAAAAGTAGCTTCGGGACTTGCCGCTATACCCAAGGACTCCTTCCCTGAGTCAAGCCAAGTCGCGGTCATGACCACGATGGCAGCAAAAGACCCACTGGCGGATGCACTGGAAACTCACCAAGATATCAATCGCAAGGACTACACCTGCATTGATCAGGAACCTGGTTTTTTAGGACTTGTGGACAATGAGGCCGTCAAGCGCTACAAAAGCTGCAGCGGATTGCGAGCGGACTATGCAGCAAAATACTCTATGAATGCCTGCGATCATGGGTGGTTTAAACCATTTGAAACGAACACCAATGGCGACAGATGCTTTGCGGCTGCTCTCCAGAGTGCGTATCATGCCGTTGGGTGCGAGGCAGGTTTATACGCCTTGGAACAGATGATCCAACGCCAAAAAGGCAAGGCACTTTTTAGAGATAATGCCGCGGTTAATATTATTTTCATAACAGATGAGCAACAGGGCTGTTTCGCTAGCGAAACAAGGGGTGAGCGTTCAACAGCGCAGCGCCTCAGTGAAGTCATCGCTGCCAATAGTCGCGTCTCGTCTGTGAAACTCCACGGCATTGTACCAAGCTCGGTGCCAACTGACGTTCGATCTGATAGAGGAGAAATTGAAGCTTCAGGTGGCGTTTTTATCCCGATGACTGAAGACCGAACTGACTACCGCGAGGTCATTCAAAAAATTGTCGAATCAAAAGTCGACATTGCCTCGGCAGAATTCAAACTACCGGAAGGTACTCGAAGGGTTAAAAGCGTTACAGTGAATGGAGTGCCTACGAGGGATTTCGAATTTGACGGCACAATGAATCTCAAAATTTTGAATCTGGATCCAGATAAGACGTCCGATATTGCTGTCGAATACTATTAGAGGACGTATTTTTCTAGTTTCAATGTCACGGTTTTTTGGCTGGTTGCTCTATTGTCTGCTCTAGCCACGCCCTGATATCGACGATTTGCGCTGGGACCAATAGATCCTTAAAGGCAGGCATGTTGCGCTTACCGTTGATGACCGACGCCCAGAATGTCGCGTTGGTCAAGGCGCGACCTTTCAAAACGGGACCGACTTTACCGCTGCCATCAGCACCGTGACAGTTTGCACAATGAGTTTTGAAAAGCTTTCCTCCGCGCTTTGGATGACCCGCTTTCATGACGCCTGGAGCGATGCTTGCGGAAGGATCGTAGGATAATTCCAAACGTTTACTGTCATCGGTCGAGGTGCCAGGCGGATATTTATCTGCGAAATACGATGCTATTTTTTCGACATCGATGTCTGACAAGGTAAGGCCGTAGTCAGACATTTTTTTAATAGTTTTCATCCAGTCAGACTTTACAAGTCTTTGGCCCTCAGCAATACCAAGGGAATGGCAGGTCTGACAGTGCGTTGAGGCTAAAGCCTGACCCTCGGCCAGAAGCGCTCCCGCCTTATCTCCAGAAAACTTAATGCGATCAGCGGCATTATAAAGGTAACCTTTGGGATTCCACTCCTGTTCAAGCGGTTGCGAGGTTCCCAGCGAATCGGTGGCACGCGCAATGGCTTCATAGGATTGACCTTCTTGAATCACCGATTCAAACTCAAATTCCTGCCATGCGTGTTCTTTTGCAGGGCTTAATTTAGCAAGCTTCCAGGTTTTGCCCGCGTCGAGCGATATTTCTACTTTCTCAACATGGCCTCGACCTGTGAATGTTTTACCACGCAGTGTGAAATTCCCAGATGCAATCTTCGCCCCAGGCCATGGACTAGTAAAAATTGTTTGAGTTTTGATGTACTCCACGGGCTTTCCTTGTTTGACAGGATCCCAGGCTTCACCAGGTTTAACGGGTTTGTCAGGCATACGATAGGCCTTCTTGGCATACATACGCTGGTCGGGTTCTTTTGAGAATGTCATCTTATTAACCCATTTGATCCAATTCTGCCCGTAGATTCCTGGCATCACCAGGCGAATGGGGCCGCCGTGTGCCAATGGCATAGGTTCACGATTCATGTCCCAAGCAAGGATTGCTTTCGTTTCCAATAATAGCTTGACCGGTATGGAGCGAATAAATTTTGCGTCGCTTTTCATGACTGGTTCGTCAAAGCCCTCAACCGTGACAAACTGCGCATCGGGCTTGACACCTAGGCCTTTGATCACATCCTCAAGCAGCACTCCGGTCCACTCAGCATTGCCAACCGCACCACGTTTCCATTGAATACCACTCACGGCGGGCGTAAACAGGCCACGACCATTTCCTGAACACTCGAGCACTGCGTGAAACGACTGGACTTTACCACGCTTGAGTTCTCTCACCGTTATTTTTTTTTGTTTGGAAATAAGTCCCGTGAATTGAATGACCCACGAATCATCTGCAGATGTCGGTAGTGAATTATGATGAGACCTAACAAAAAAACCCTCCAGGGGAGTTTCCCACGGTGCAAGAGCTTCTAGAGATCCCTCGGCCAATAACGGTCGTGCATTGTGCTCGATGAGCATACCATCTGAAAGTATCGGCGAGCTGAAACAAAGAATGCTGAGTCCAGCACTAACGTATAAAGCGATGTTTTTTTGAACCTGACCTGGCTTCACTGCAAAATCTCAACAATAGGCTTCAAAGCGGCGTTGAGGTTCTGCTCCGCCTCATCTCCAGCTTTTTTCAGCTCCGATGAGAGTCCTGAGGCGACGGAATCGCCTATTAAGTTTTTTTGGATGGCCTCAATTGGATTGAGAGGTCGAAGATTTCGTTTGGTGTCCACGACTTTCCAACCCCAGGTCTGAGTTCTTAGAAGCAATGGTAACTCCGAATTAGCCCCAACGACTGTCATGTCATCGATTTTAACTGCCAGTGAATTCACTAAAACACGAAATTCGTTAAGACTAAGGGTCCCCGCCAAGAAGTTCCACAACCAACCCGCGTCCAACCGTCCATAGATAGTCGGCACTTTATCCGCTCTGTCCATACAATCATTGCCAATACAAAGATCCACATCCATTGAATTTGGTTTTAATGGGCCAAAATTTAAATTCACAACAGGGACAGGGCGGAGCGTGACCTTCACATCAGCGGGGGTGTAAACACGTTCAAAAACCACGTCTAAAACACCCTGGGGATCACTGTCAGGCTCATATTTCATTGCATCGACGACAATATCACCCTTTTCTTTGGGGGGAGTTTTCACACCTGCGGGTTTCATTAAAATATCCATACGCGTCTTGATCGTTTTGTTTTGATCCATACTTATTGACGCGCCAATGTGAAGCGGAAACCATACATTCTGATTAGCCTTTCGTATGGACTCCAACACATTGCTTGACTCACGAAGCAAAGCTGCACGCCCCCCTGGGATATCCTTTTCACGCAAGACTTGTAAATCCAACATGCGTCCGCCTAATTCGAGAGCAAAGGGATTTGATTTGGCAGCCCCAGGCGACAAATTGGCTAAAAGCATGCGAAGCAGCAAACTGACTGAATCGTTTTTCGAGGGCGATGAAGAATTTAAGTTAGATTTTGTCCAAAACAACTCAATCACCGAACTTTTCATCGTCCCTCGCGGTAGCTGGAGACTTCTATAATTGGTCGATAGTCGTTCGGCCATCTCGCGATCCATTTCGATCAATAGTTTTGACAAAAATCCAATCGGCCCCTTTGACCCGGATCCAGTAAATCCTTCGCCGCCAACGCCGTAAAACTCCCGTCCCAAGGTACGCAGGGAGCTTTCCCGAATGGCCCCAGAAAACATCTCCGTCAATAGTCGATCAGAATTGAGATCCAATTCACCGACACTACTGGTCACGATAACCGGCCTAAATCCGGCAAGATTTTGTGCAGACAAACGCTCGGCAAAGGAGAAGATTCCTATACTTGCCGCGAGAAGGTTTATATTTAGTAGTCTATTTGTTTGTCTGAGATTCATCGATTCCTTCCCACAACATATTTCATTTTAAAATCTTTAGCTGAATCAGCATGCTATCGATCAACGCATCAACAATTTCGACACGGGGCATAGATCGCTTCTCTTGAAGTCCGGACTTTGAGAACCCTAGGCTCATGTGATCCAAATTCATAATAGCTAGCAGCTGTGGACTTGCCCCCCGCGGGATTGCGTTTTTAGGGATAACGGCATGTTGGATGGCCACGCAGCTATCGCTGAGCGGGTTATTTCTAAAGCTTGTCAGCATGGCAAGCTCAGCTAACTGCGCTGGGCTATTTGAAGTCGTATCGGCCACAATCTCACCATCATTATTGACCGTCATCAAAGGAATAGGCGTCAATCGCGCTACATCGAGAGCAGATACAACATGAAAAATTGGTAGTTCTTTCTGGCCAGTCAATGGATCAGCGTTGTGGCGAGTGAAATCCCAGCTCCTCATTTTTTCATAAATAAACTTTTTACGAACGGAAGGGGTGATAGACTGAAAACCAGACCGCACACTCGCAAATTCTTTTTCTTCAAACAACGCAGCAAACTTCGCTGCCATTCCAGGGGTTTTATTGTTGATCTGAGTCCCTGCGCCAAATGAAAGTAGCTGATTTAAACTCTCACGGTCGGTCGAGGTTGCCTGCGACCTCTTTTGGGCGAATTGCTCAAGGGCCGGCATAACAACTTCCGTTGGTAATCCTCCGCCAATCGGAGAGCTGACCGTGGTCACAGCCAACGTTTTTTCACGCATTTCTGGGGACGTGGCTAGGGCCTGGAGTAATGTATTGCCGCCTTTGCTGTAACCCCAAAATAGATAACGATGTTCGATCGATCCGCGACTTTTCTCTAGTTCATTAAATCTCTTGATGACAAGTGGTGCGCAACTATCATCACTCGCAAATGAATTTGGCTCACATTCATGGCGAATCACCCTAAAATACTGTCCGTCTGCCCCAAACTTATCCTGCCATAGCTGCCTGCTATCACTGAGGGCTCCGTTTTCAGTTAAATGGCTGCCGAAGCCACCAACCATGACAAATGTTAAACCCAAATTTTTTGATTTGAGCTGACCTAAAAGCTTCGACATTCCGAAAGTTTGGTCATTGCGAGGCGGCAATGGGTTTGTTTTGCAACGCTGCTCGGCTTTTGAATAATCAAAAAGCTCATTCATGAGGGTGTCATATGGTTTTTGCGACTGATACAACGAACTAATAGTTTTCTGAAGCGAGCCGCCGCTTGGGTATAGCATCCACTGCGCTGCCTCCTCACATCCGATACGCGCACCAAGCGAACGAAGGCTAGTGTCTGCCGTCTCATAATTAAATTCTTTGAGTTTGATGAAATCACTATTGGCTGCATCAACATGGGAACGCGATCCTCCGTTCCACGGAGTTTTGCAACCCACCAGACTCATTAAACTGACGACCAATAATTGTCGACGAAGCGCGGGCTTAGCCACTGATTCCCTCTATGCCATTTTTATGAAACAAAATTAGTGGAATGCATCTTTGATTTTATCGCACAAATCCACCAGACCCAAACTCCTGTGATTCTTTGAGGATTCGGAGCACGAAATCCCGAGCGATTGTCAGTCTCGAGATTCGGCGCGTTTAAAATGGAGCCATCCAGCGCTGGGTAAATGCCTGTTTTTATTGCTTAAATATTCAGAAGTTTGGTTTTTTGTTAATTTCTTCTTGGGGTTGCCGACAACCCAAGGGCCAGATGGTGCGCGATGTTTCTGGTAATTTTAGAGGAGGTTCTATGTCCAGCGTTACACGCCGATTGTCGGCCATTAGTCTTACTGCGAAGCTAAGTTTACCTATGATGCTGCTTGCGGGATGCGGACAGGACCCGGCTTTCACCGAAACAAATGTGACTGCAATAGATAGCCCGGCGCAGCCAGGAAACAAAGGCACGAGTGCCGATGGAGTAGCTGGATCAGATTCGACGCCATCAGGCAGCTCGTCAGGCGGAGCATCAGATAGCGCCTCTACTGGATCGGGCGGCTCAGGCGGTTCGACTGGCGGAGCATCAGATAGCGCCTCTACTGGATCGGGCGGCTCAACGACAGACTCAACACCGGTGGTGACTCCACCGCCATACACTCCTCCAACTGGATACCCTGCGGGAACACCAGAGTCGAACGTGCTAGTCGAGGACGGCGGAACGATGGTGATGCCCGGTGTCAAAGCCGTCAAGGTTGGAGTCAATTTCGAGGACCTGTCTGACTTTGACCTGAACGACTCTGTTCTGTGTTTTACCGGGAGTTTCAAAGTCGATGGCCCAAAAGTCACAAGCTATAAAAAACAAACGATATTGGCAGCGGTCACGAATAACTCGGCATGTGGCCATAACATTCATGTGACAATCAGTGACGCAAACGGTGTTGTGACACAGAGATTAACCTACAACGACCGTGTGACAACGTCCGCCCAGTTGAACTTTGATGTGGGTAGCAAACTTTGGGTTGTCATGGAAAATCAGGCCAACAATTCAGGCTGCATTGGCCCCATTGGCATGGACCATCCGTCACGAGCAGAAGTGAAGCCCAACCTGTGCCGTCGTTGAGATAACTCCCGCTTTTGTCCTCTTAGAATAGTCTCAAATTGATACCACATTAGTATCAATTTGAGACTCCTTCGTCTGGGAACCCCTAATAATTCATCATAATTACTGCCTTTTTTCACAGTCACCGGCTCCTTGTGGCATGGCACGCTTTCTGCTTTGTTTCAAACAACACACCAGGGCAACCCACTAGGGGCCCAAACACACGGGGGGAGTCTCCAAATGACACAAGAAGGAGCGAGCATGCTATTTTATTGGTTTTCCAGTTTGAGAATTATCCTTG
>Ga0214921_10008630_pt1 | contig 13149 bp, 11 predicted proteins | sample LL1505_MetaG_FD_177992 | JGI IMG/M metagenome (GOLD analysis project Ga0214921, IMG submission 177992) | Freshwater microbial communities from Lake Lanier, Atlanta, Georgia, United States - LL-1505 | ecosystem: Environmental > Aquatic > Freshwater > Lake | place: USA: Georgia | collected... | reverse complement strand
CCTGCGCGCGGCGGCGGTGCTGAACTTGAGCGCCGATCACATGGACCGTTACGCCGACATGGGTGCGTATGCCGCGGCGAAGGCGCGCATCTTCGCCCACTGCGACACGGCCGTGATCAACGCCGACGATCCGTATGTCGTGTCGATGCCGCGAGCGGGTCAGGCGCGCAGCGCTTTTTCGCTGCAGGCGCACGAGGGCGTGCGCTGGCACCTCGGTGAGCACGCAGGCGAAATGCATTTGATGCGCAGCGGCACCGCCGTGCTGCCCGTCGCCGCGATGCGTTTGTGCGGCTTGCACAATGCCGCCAATGCGCTGGCGGCGCTCGCACTCGGCGAAGCCATCGGCTTGCCGCTCGATGTGATGCTCGATGAGCTGCGCGACTTCCCCGGTTTGCCGCATCGCTCGCAATGGGTCGCGGAACGTCGCGGCGTGCGCTACATCAACGATTCGAAAGGTACGAACGTCGGTGCGACGCTCGCCGCGATCGCAGGTCTGCCGGGCACGCTGGTGATTCTGGCCGGCGGCGATGGCAAAGGTCAGGATTTCACGCCGCTCGCCGCGGCGCTCGCCGGACGAGCGCGCGCCGCCGTGTTGATCGGTCGCGATGCGGCACGCATCGCCGCGGTGCTTGCGGGCGTGTGCGCGATCGAGCAATGCACCACGATCGAAGCGGCGGTGAGCGTTGCCGCCGAACTCGCACGACCCGGCGACACGGTGTTGCTGTCGCCGGCCTGCGCGAGCCTCGACATGTTTCGCGATTACGCCCACCGCGGTGATGCCTTCGCCGCGGCGGTGAGGAGTTTGTCCGCATGAGCACGATCTCGATTCCGTCGCGCAACGCGCGATCATCCGCCATCCATCTCGATCTGGTCACCTTGCTGCTGGTGTCATCGATCGTGCTGCTCGGCATGGTGATGGTGGCCTCCGCGTCGATGTCCATCGCGGTGAAGGAGGGCGGCTCGCCGTTCGGTTACCTCGAGCGGCAGATGTCGATGATGATCGCCGGCGTGATCGCCGCGACGTTGGTGTTCTCCGTACGCACGGAACTGCTCGAAAAGTTCGCCATCCCGCTGCTCGGTCTCGGCGCCTTGCTGCTCGTGCTCGTGCTGATTCCCGGTATCGGCTATTCGGTCAACGGTAGCCGTCGCTGGATTCGACTCGTGTTGTTCAACGTGCAGGTGTCGGAAATCGTGCGCGTGCTGGTGCTGATCTTCGTCGCGAGTTATGCCGTGCGACGCGAAACCGAGTTGCGCACGAGTGTCGTGGGGTTGCTGAAACCTTTGGCCGTACTCGGCTTGTTCTTCGGTCTCTTGCTGCTCGAGCCCGATTTCGGAGCAGCCGTCGTGCTCGTGGCGACGAGTTTCGGCGTCTTGTTTTTGGCCGGCGCACGCTTGCGTGACGTGATCGGACTCGCCGTGCTCGGTGCCGCGCTGCTGGCGGTGGTCGCCGTTTCTTCTCCCTATCGTTTGAAGCGTCTGACTTCGTTCCAGAATCCCTGGGCGGATCCGTTCGCCAGCGGCTTCCAGTTGACGCAAAGCTTGATCGCGGTGGGTCGCGGCGGCTGGACCGGCGTGGGTATCGGCGAGAGCGTGCAAAAACTCTTTTATCTGCCCGAAGCACACACCGACTTTTTGTTCGCCGTGCTCGCCGAAGAACTCGGCTTGGTCGGCATCCTGCTGACGCTCGGTTTGTTTCTCGCACTCGCGTGGCGAGCGCTCTGGATCGCGCGCCTCGCGAGCGCGGCGGGTCTCAAGTTCCAGTCTTATCTCGCCAGCGGCTTCGGTATCTGGGTTGCGTTGCAATCGTTCATCAACATCGGCGTGAACATGGGCGCGTTGCCGACCAAAGGACTCACTTTGCCGTTCATGAGTTACGGGCGTTCGAGTCTGGTGGTCACCATCGCCTGGGTCGGCATCCTGCTGCGCGTGTATCACGAAGCCGCGCAAGCGACGCGCGGGTCGGCCGCCGCGCAAGTGCGTTCGGGCGGCGCGCGCTCGAGCGGATCCGAGCAGGCGGAGCCGGTGGGCGCATGAGTCGACGCTGCGTCATGATCATGGCGGGTGGCACCGGGGGGCATGTGTTCCCCGCGCTCGCACTCGCGCAAGCGCTGCGTCAGGCGGCCTGCGAGGTGGTCTGGCTCGGCACGCGTCGCGGCATCGAAGCGCGTCTCGTGCCCGCGGCCGGCATCCCGGTCGAGTGGATCGCCATCGGCGGCTTGCGCGGCAAAGGATTTTTGACCTTGCTCGCGGCGCCGTTCGCGTTGCTGCGCGCGTTGTGGCAGTCGGTGGCGGCGATGTTGCGCCATCGACCGGCGGTGGTCGTCGGCCTCGGCGGCTATGTCACGGGCCCTGGCGGCATCGCGGCGCGGCTCACCGGTCGACCGCTCGTGATCCACGAACAGAATGCCGTCGCGGGTTTCACCAATCGCGTGCTCGCACGTCTTGCGACCTCGGTGCTCGAAGGCTTCGGTGGCGGGTTCGGCGCGCGCTCGCGCACGCGCACCGTCGGCAACCCGGTGCGTGCGGAATTCTTTGCACTCGCGAACCCCGCGGTGCGCTATGCCGCGCACGACGGCCCGATCCGCGTGCTCGTCGTCGGCGGCAGTCAGGGCGCCGCGGCTTTGAACGCACTCGTGCCGCGTGCACTCGCGCAATTGCATGCCGCCGAAGGTGCGGCGCATCGCGAACTGCTCGTCCGTCACCAATGCGGCGAGCGACATCTCGATCGCGCGCGCGCCGCGTACGCCACCGCCGGCATCGATCTTTCGCGCGTCACCTTGAGTCCGTTCATCGACGACATCGTGCGCGCCTATGATTGGGCGGATCTCGTGATCGCGCGTGCCGGCGCGCTCACCGTCGCCGAACTTGCCGCCGCCGGCGTCGCCGCCGTGCTCGTGCCGTTTCCGGCGGCCGTGGATGATCACCAAACGGCCAACGCGAAACAGCTCGTCGAACGCGGCGCAGCCGTATTGCTCGCCGAGCGCGGGCTGACCGCCGAGGCGCTCGCCGACGTGCTCGCGCGCCTGACCGCCGATCGCGCCGTGTTGCGCGTGATGGCCGAACGCGCGCGCGGACTCGCGCGACCCGAAGCGACGCGTGAACTCGCCGACGTCTGCCTCGCCGTCGGAGGATTGACATGAAGCCGATGGAGCGCATGCGGCGCATCAACGGTATCCACTTCGTCGGCATCGGCGGCAGCGGCATGTCGGGCATCGCCGAAGTGCTGCTCAACCTCGGCTATCGCGTGCAAGGGAGCGATCTCAAACCGAATGCCGTGACCGCGCGTCTCGAATCTTTGGGAGCACGCATCCGTTACGGTCACGACGCGGCGAACATCGAAGGCGCCGACGTGGTCGTCGTCTCGACTGCCGTCGCGAACGACAACCCCGAAGTCGCGCAGGCTGTGGCGCGCCGCATCCCGGTGGTGCCGCGCGCCGAGATGCTCGGTGAACTGATGCGCTTCCGTTCGGCGATCGCGGTCGCCGGCACGCACGGCAAGACCACTACCACGAGCCTGATCGCCTCGGTGCTCGCCGAAGGCGGCGAAGACCCGACTTTCGTGATCGGCGGCCGCCTCAAAAGTGCGGGCACCAATGCGCGACTCGGCGAGGGGCGGTATCTCGTCGCCGAAGCCGACGAAAGCGACGCCTCGTTCCTGCATTTGCAGCCGCTGATCGCGATCGTCACCAACATCGACAAAGATCATCTCGGCACGCACGACGGCAGCTTCGATCGACTGCGGCAAAGTTTCGTGGACTTCCTGCACAACCTGCCGTTTTACGGTCTGGCCGTGCTGTGTGCGGACGACCCGGAAGTCAAAGGCATCCTCGCGCGCGTCGGGCGACCGATCACGACCTACGGCATCGGCGAAGGCGCGGACATCCGCGCGGTGTCGATCGAGCGTCGCGGCTTGCAGACCGCGTATCGCGTCTTGCGGCCGGGCGGCAAAGAGCCGCTCGACATCGTGGTCAACCTGCCCGGCACGCACAACGTGTTGAATTCTTTGGCGGCGGTCGCCGTGGCGAGCGAGCTCGGCATCCACGATGCCGCCATCCGCAGCGCCCTGGCAAAGTTCCAGGGCGTCGATCGCCGTTTGCAGTTCATCGGTCGCGTGCCGGCGGGCGACGGCACGGCCGTCGTGATCGACGACTACGGTCATCACCCCACGGAAATCGCCGCGACTCTGGACGCCGTGCGCCAGGCGTATCCGGGCAAGCGCGTCGTGCTCGCCTTCCAGCCGCATCGCTACACGCGCACGCACGATCTGCTGGACGATTTCGCCAGCGTGCTCGCGAGCGCCGACGTGTTGCTCGTGACCGAGGTGTACGCCGCCGGCGAAGCGCCCATTCCGGGTGCCGATGGTCGCGCCATCTGTCGTGCCGTGCGTACGCGCGGTCAGGTCGAGCCGGTGTTCGTCGCCAAGGTCGAAGATCTGGCTGCGAGCCTCGCGAGTCTGCTGCGTGCCGACGACGTGATACTCGCCATGGGCGCGGGCAGCATCAGCGCGGCGGCGCACGATTTGCCGCGCAAACTCGGCGGGGGTGGCGCATGAGCGTCGTGCACGCCGACTTGCGCGCCACGCTGCGCAACGATTTCGAAGATCGCGTGAAGTTCGACGAACCCATGGCGCGCCACACGTCCTGGCATGTCGGCGGTCCGGCCGATCTTTATTTCGAACCGCGCGATCGCGGCGACATCGCCGAGTTCCTCGCCGCCGTCCCCGCGGAGGTCTCGCTGCATTGGGTCGGTCTCGGCAGCAATCTTTTGGTGCGCGACGGCGGCATTCGTGGCGCGGTGATCGCCTTGCACGGCGCGCTCTCGAGCCTCGAGCAGCGCGACGACGGCGAGGTGTGGTGCGAGGCGGGTGTGCCCTGTGCGCGCATCGCGCGCCAGTGCGCCCGCTGGGGTTTGCGCGACGCACATTTCTTTGCCGGCATTCCGGGCACGCTCGGCGGTGCGCTCGCGATGAATGCGGGCGCCTTCGGCGGTGAAACCTGGACCCATGTGCGCTCCGTCGAGGTGATCGATCGCCAGGGCACCATCCGGACGCGCGCTGCGCAGGAATATCGCACGACCTATCGGCACGTCGAGCCGCCGGTGGCCGACGAGGCGTTTCTCGCCGCGACGTTGCATTTCGAAGTGCGCGCGGACGACACCGATGTGCAGCAGGACATCCGGGAACTTTTGGTGAAGCGTCGCGACTCGCAGCCGATCGGCGAATGGAGTTGCGGTTCGGTGTTCACCAATCCGCCCGGCGAACACGCCGCGCGACTCATCGATCGTGCGGGCCTCAAAGGTTTGCGCGTCGGCGGCGCGAGCGTGTCGGAAAAACATGCCAACTTCATCGTCAACGACGGCGCCGCGACGGCGGCCGATCTCGAGCGCCTCATCGCCACCGTGCAAGCGACGGTGCGCGAGCGCTTCGGCGTGCAGCTCGTGCCGGAAGTGCGCGTGATCGGGGAGGCCGCCTGATGCGTCTCGTGCACGATCCGGCCGCGGTCAAGCCCGTCGATGATGCACGCGCCTTCGGCAAGGTTGCCGTGTTGCTCGGCGGCGATTCGACCGAGCGCGAGATTTCCTTGCTCACCGGGCGCGCAGTGCATGCCGCCTTGTGTCGTCGCGGCGTCGATGCACACCTCGTGGATCCGCGCGACGTACCGCTCACCGCGCTGCTCGAACAGCACTTCGATCGCGTGTGGATCGCGCTGCATGGTCCGGGCGGCGAAGACGGCACGGTGCAGGGCGCGCTCGAATGTCTCGGTCTGCCCTACACCGGCAGCGGCGTGCTCGGGTCGGCGATCTGCATGGACAAATTGCGCAGCAAGCGACTTGCCGCCGCCGTCGGCATCGCCACCGCCGATTGCGTCGTGTTGCGCGGCGCGCAGGATTTCGAACTCGCGCTCGAGCAGCTCGGTCTGCCGATGATCGTGAAGCCGGCGACGCAGGGTTCATCGGTCGGCATGAGCAAAGTCACGCGCGCCGAGGACTTGCCCGCTGCGTATGCCGCGGCCGCGGCCACCGACGACAGCGTTTTTGCCGAAGCGTGGATCACCGGCGGCGAATACACGGTCGGCATCTTGCAGGGCGTCGCCTTGCCGTCGATTCGCATTCGTACGCCGGGCACGTTCTACGACTACGAAGCGAAATATTTTCGTGATGACACGGAATACCTGTGTCCCTCGGGTCTTGCGCCCGATGTCGAGCGGCATCTGGCGGCGCTTGCGCAGGGCACGTTCGCCGCCGTCGGTGCCGAGGGCTGGGGTCGGGTCGATTTCATGATGGATGCGAGCGGTCGGCCGCTGCTCCTCGAAATCAACACCGTGCCCGGCATGACCGACCACAGCCTCGTCCCCATGGCTGCGAAGGCCGCGGGGATCGATTTCGAAACACTGGTCTGGCGCGTGCTCGAGACCAGCTTGCTGCGTAAGAAGGTGAGCGCATGAAACTGCTCGGTATGGAACTCGGACTCGACCTCGGGCTCGCGAACCCGAAGCCTCGCAACCGCAGACGCAAGGAAGGTCAGCGCTGGCAGTGGCCGCAGATCGACTGGCGCCGTTACAGCTTCGCCTTGAGCGGGCTCGCCGGCGTGCTCGCCTTCGTCGCCTTGCTGGTCATCGCGCTCGATCAACCGATCACGAGCGTGAGCGTGCAAGGCCGCTTTCAACGCGTCTCGCCCATGGACGTCGAGCAGGCGGTGCGCGAGCGCGTGCGCAAAGCGGGTTTGGTGACGGTCGATTTGGCGGGCTTGCAGGCCTCGATCAAGCGCTTGCCCTGGGTCGATCAGGCGAGCGTTGCGCGCGTCTGGCCGCGCGGTCTCGAAGTGCGCGTGGTCGAGCAGGTTGCGGCGGCGCGCTGGGGCACGAATGGTTTGCTGAACGCGCGCGGCGAGTTGTTCCTGGCCGAATCGCGCTTCATGCCGCCCGAGTTGCCGCGTCTGTCGGGGCCTGCGGGTACCGAAGGCATGGTCGCGCAACGCTATCTCGCCATCCAGGGTCGCTTGGTCGAGGGCGGGCTGCGCATCGCCGCGCTGCGTCTCGATGCGCGCGGCGCCTGGGAGATCGATCTCGACAACGGCGTGAGCATTCGGCTCGGTCGCCGACAGGTCGACGAGCGCTTCGAGCGCTTCGTGGCTGCGGCACTCGCGCTGGTCGTGCAGCGAGCCGCGGACGTCGCGTACGTCGACATGCGTTACACCAACGGGTTTGCGGTCGGTTGGCGAGGCGGTACGCGCGTGGCTTCGGTTGCGGCGATCGACCCCGACGACGCGGCGGAACTCTGACGAACACGGGACGGATTCGACATGGCGAAGAAACAGGATCGGCAATTGATCGTCGGGCTCGACATCGGCACCTCCAAAGTGGTGGCGTTGGTCGGCGAGATCGGCGCGGACAATTCGGTAGAAATCATAGGCATCGGCTCGCAACCTTCACGCGGCCTCAAGCGCGGCGTGGTGGTGAACATCGAATCGACCGTGCAGTCGATCCAGCGCGCCGTCGAAGAAGCGGAGCTGATGGCCGGTTGCGAGATCCACTCGGTGTACGCCGGGATCGCCGGTAGTCACGTGCGCAGTCTCAACTCGCACGGCGTGGTCGCCATCCGCGACAAGGAAGTGCAGCCGGTCGATGTCGATCACGTGATCGATGCGGCCAAGGCGGTTGCCATTCCCGCTGATCAAAAAATCCTGCACGTTTTGCCGCAAGAATTCATAATTGACGGCCAAGAGGGCATACGTGATCCCGTAGGGATGTCCGGCGTGCGCCTCGAGGCCAAGGTACACATCGTTACGGGCGCGGACAGTGCCGCGCAGAACATCGAGAAGTGCATACAACGTTGCGGACTTGCAGTCGACGACATCGTGCTTGAGCAACTCGCTTCGAGCTACGCGGTCTTGACCGAGGATGAAAAAGACCTCGGCGTGTGCATCGTCGACATCGGCGGCGGCACCACCGACATCGCGGTCTTCTCGCACGGCGCGATTCGACACACCGCCGTGATCCCCATCGCCGGCGACCAGGTCACCAACGACATCGCCGTGTCCATGCGCACGCCCACGCAGAACGCCGAAGAAATCAAATTGCGTTACGCCTGCGCGTTGTCGCAGCTGGCCAATCCCGACGAAACCATCGAAGTGCCCTCGGTCGGCGATCGCCCCGCACGGCGACTCGCGCGGCAAACGCTCGCCGAAGTCGTCGAGCCGCGTTACGAAGAGCTGTTCCGCCTGATCCAGGAAGAACTGCGTCGCAGCGGTTTCGAAGAAGTGATCGCCGCGGGCATCGTGCTCACCGGCGGCAGTTCGAAGATGGAAGGGGCGATCGAACTCGCCGAAGAGATTTTCCACGTGCCGGTGCGGCTCGGCATGCCTGCGGGCGTACGCGGCCTCGCCGACGTCACCAGCAACCCCATCCATTCCACCGGCGTCGGTCTGCTGCTGTATGCGCGCGACCACTCGACGCCGGCGCAGCGCTCGCGCTCGTTCGGTGGCTCGGCCAAGAGCACCATCGATCGCATGCGCGCGTGGTTCCAAGGCAACTTTTGATCGATTTACCAGTTCGAAATTTCCGAGATCGTAGGAGTGACCCACATGTTCGAATTAATGGATGCGTACAACCAGAGCGCCGTCATCAAGGTACTCGGCATCGGCGGCGGCGGCGGCAATGCCGTCTCGCACATGGTTGCCACCGGTATCGAGGGCGTGGACTTCATGTGCATCAACACCGATGCGCAGGCGCTCAAGCACTCGAACGTCAAGACGGCGATCCAGATCGGCGCCAACATCACCAAGGGTCTCGGCGCCGGCGCGAATCCGGACATCGGCCGGCAGGCCGCCATGGAAGATCGTGATCGCATCATCGAGATGATCCAGGGTTGCGACATGCTGTTTCTCACCGCCGGCATGGGTGGCGGCACCGGCACGGGCGCCGCGCCGATCGTCGCGCAGATCGCACGTGAACTCGGCATTCTGACGGTCGCCGTGGTCACCCGGCCGTTCAACATGGAAGGCAACAAGCGCGCCAACGTCGCCGACGCCGGCATGAACGAACTCGCCAAGCACGTCGATTCGCTCATCACGATCCCGAACCAGAAATTGCTTACGGTGCTCGGACCGAAGACGACGCTGCTCGACGCCTTCAAGAGCGTCAACGGCGTGTTGCAGGGGGCGGTGCAGGGCATCGCCGATCTCATCACCCGTCCGGGTCTCATCAACGTCGACTTCGCCGACGTGCGCACGGTGATGAGCGAGACGGGCATGGCGATGATGGGCTCGGGTTTCGCGAGCGGCGAAGATCGCGCGCGGGCCGCGGCCGAAATGGCCGTCTCGTCGCCGCTGCTCGAGGACGTGAACCTCGCCGGCGCGCGCGGCATCCTCGTCAACGTCACCGCCGGCATGGATCTGGCGATCGGCGAGTTCGAGGAAGTCGGCAACGTCGTGCGCCAATTCGCCTCCGAAGATGCGACCGTGGTGGTCGGCACCGTCATCGATCCCGAACTGTCGGGCGAACTGCGCGTCACCGTGGTCGCCACCGGTCTCGGCCGTGCGCAAACCGCCTCGGCTGCACGTCCGATCACCACCCCCGCGGCGCAAGCGGTGGCTACGAACCGCGGCGCCGATGCGTCGCGTCCGGCGCGTCGTCCGGTCAGCGTCCCGACGGACTACTCGAAACTCGAGCAGCCCGCCGTCGAGCGTTACAAGGCTGCGGCCGGCGACGGGCTGCGTCACGACCTGTCGGAAGACATCCTCGACATTCCGGCCTTCTTGCGTCGTCAGGCCGATTGATAGCGACTTTGGGTTAATATCCCCGCCTTGAAGGCTGCGGTGGCGCGTGCCGTTGCACGCGCCGCCGCAACCCAAAGGCAACTTCGATGGTCGGACAACGCACTCTCAAAAACATCATCCGTGCCTCCGGTGTCGGTCTGCACACCGGCACGCGCATTCTGATGACCGTGCGTCCTGCCGCGCCCGACACGGGCATCGTGTTCCGGCGCACCGACTTGCCCGAACCCGTCGAAATTCCCGCGCGCGCCGAAAACGTCGGCGACACCATGCTCGGCACCTCGCTCGTCAAAGGCGACGTGCGCGTCTCGACCGTCGAACATCTGCTCTCCGCGTTCGCGGGGCTCGGCATCGACAACGCCTGCGTCGAAGTGAGTGCGGCCGAAGTGCCGATCATGGACGGCAGCGCGGGTCCGTTCGTGTTCCTGCTGCAGTCGGCGGGCATCGAAGAGCAGCGCACGCCGAAGCGCTTCATCCGCATCAAAAAATCGGTGCGCATCGAAGAAGGCGACAAGTGGGCGCAGTTCGATCCGTTCGACGGCTTCAAGGTGAACTTCGAAATCGAGTTCAACCATCCGATTTTCAAGCGTCGCGCGCAGCGCGCGACCATGGACTTCTCCACCACTTCCTTCCTCAAAGAAATCAGCCGCGCGCGCACCTTCGGTTTCATGCGCGACCTCGAGACCATGCGGGCGCGCAACCTCGCGCTCGGCGGCACCTTGGAAAATGCCATCGTGCTCGACGACTCGAAGGTGTTGAACGAGGGCGGGTTGCGTTACGAAGACGAGTTCGTGAAGCACAAGATTCTGGATGCGATCGGCGACCTTTATTTGCTCGGCCACAGCCTGATCGGCGAATTCAGCGGGCACAAATCCGGCCACGGACTCAACAACCGCCTGCTGCGCGCCTTGCTCGCCGACACGAGCGCCTGGGAGGCCGTCGTCTTCGAGAAACCCGAAGACGCGCCGATCTCCTACGTCCGCGCCCCCGTGCTCGCCGCGGCGGGTTGAATCCGGACCACGTAATCCTTCAGCTGCGGGTGCTCCGCCCGTAGCGCCGGCCAGCATTCGGCCAGGGCATATCGCAGACGCGCCGACCACGCCGCCGATTTCGCGCTGACGGCCAATCGTCCTTCGCTTTCGCTCACCGTGCCGAGCTGTGCGCCGAGTTCGGCCGGCAGGTGCCCGAGCAAGGCGTCGCGCCAGCGTTGTCGCGCCTCGGTGCCCGCCGCCATGGCGCCGTCGCCCAAGCCGGATTTCGCAAGCAAGTCCTTGATCGAACTAGGTTTTCCAGGTCGGATCGCCGCCCGTCCGGCGCGGCTGCGCGGAGCGTTTCTGACCTTCGGCGGGTTGTTTCGGCTGGGCGGTTTGGGCATAGTCCACGCTCTTTCAAAGCGACCCGACTATGACACCGGGGACGGCGTCCGTGTGCAAGCACGGTCTGCGGCAACCCGCCGAGGGGCGACGTGAACGTAATTCTCTTCCTGCGACGCGCCACGAGCGCGCACCGTATCCACGTCTCCGGGCCGCTCGCGCTCGGTGCGGTGTCGCTCGTATTGGTGGTGTTGCTCGGGGGTGCGTTCTACGCCGGCCTGCATCTCGGCGAGCGCTCGAACGCCGCGTTCGCCGCCGATTCGCCCGCCGAGCTGCGCCGCATCGCCGCCCAGCAGAAAACCGAAATCGACCGCATGCGCGAACAACTGCAGCAGCGCGTCGATTCGATCGCTGCGCGCATGGGTCAGATCAACGCCCACGTGCTGCGCATGGACGCGCTCGGCAAGCGTCTCGTGCAAATGGCCGACATCGATTCGCGCGAATTCGACTTCACCACGCCGCCGGCGACCGGCGGTCCCGAAACGGCGGGTGTTGCGCCGCAAGTGCCGGATCTGACGGCGATGCTTGATCGTCTCGAATCACGCTTGATGCTGCGCGATTCGCAGATGGGCGCGCTTGAAAATCTCATCATGCAGCGCGAGTTGCGCGCGCAGATCCTGCCCGACGGCAGGCCGGTCAAGCGCGGGTTCATCTCCTCCTATTTCGGTGATCGCCAGGACCCGTTGACCGGGCACGGCGCGTTTCACACCGGCGTCGATTTCGCCGGCAACCTCAACGACCCCGTGGTGTCGGTGGGTGCCGGCGTCGTGACCTTCGTCGGTGACCAAGCCGGCTACGGCGCCGTGGTCGAAGTGACGCACGGCGACGGCTACGTCACGCGCTATGCGCACAACGCCAAGATCATCGTGCGGCGCGGCGACACGGTGCAACGCGGGCAGACGCTTGCGCTCATGGGTTCGAGCGGCCGTTCGACCGGGCCGCACGTGCATTTCGAAGTGCTGCGCGCCGATCGTCCCGTGAACCCCTTGAGTTACATCGGCGGTTGAAAACCGCTGATCGCCCCCCATTTCGAGGTGGCGGGGCCGCGTACGACGAACCATTTCCCGTGCGTACGCTCTATCCGTAGAATAGCGCGCCGCGTTCGGGTCGCCCCGTACGCAAGCGTTTGAATAAAAAGGGTTTTTCCCAGAAGGTCCCCGGTGCTCAACATCCTCACGCGTATTTTCGGCAGCCGTAACGAACGGATCGTCAAATCCCTGCAGCGGGAGGTGCATTCGGCGGCGACCTTCGAGCCAGTGCTGAAAGCGCTCGATGACGCGCAACTGCGCGCCAAGACCGACGAATTCCGCGGTCGCCTCGCCAAGGGCGAGACGCTCGATCAATTGTTGCCCGAGGCGTTCGCCGTGGTGCGCGAAGCGGCACGCCGCGCGCTCGGCATGCGGCACTTCGACGTGCAGTTGATCGGCGGTGCCGCTCTGCACCAAGGCAAGATCGCCGAGATGCGCACGGGCGAAGGCAAGACGCTGGTGGCAACGTTGCCCGCCTACCTGAACGCGCTCAGCGGCGAAGGCGTGCACGTCGTCACGGTGAACGAATACCTCGCGCAGCGCGACGCCGATTGGATGGGGCCGGTGTACCGCTTTTTGGGGCTCACCGTCGGCGTGATCAAAAATTCGCAGAGCTCGGCCGAAAAACGCGCCGCCTATGCCTGCGACATCACCTACGGCACCAACAACGAATTCGGCTTCGATTATCTGCGCGACAATCTCGCCTTCCGTCTTGAAGATCGCGTGCAACGCGGTTTGTCGTTCGCGATCGTCGACGAAGTCGACTCGATTCTCATCGACGAAGCACGCACGCCGCTCATCATCTCGGGGCCCGCCGAAGAGAGCACCGACACCTACGTCGCCATCGACAATATCATCCCGCGCCTGCAGCGCCAGGACACCGAAGACGGTCCGGGCGATTTCAGCGTCGACGAGAAGCAGCGTCAGGTGGCGCTGTCCGAAGCCGGCCATGAAAACGTCGAAGCCTTGATGATCG
>Ga0214921_10008628_pt1 | contig 13151 bp, 17 predicted proteins | sample LL1505_MetaG_FD_177992 | JGI IMG/M metagenome (GOLD analysis project Ga0214921, IMG submission 177992) | Freshwater microbial communities from Lake Lanier, Atlanta, Georgia, United States - LL-1505 | ecosystem: Environmental > Aquatic > Freshwater > Lake | place: USA: Georgia | collected... | reverse complement strand
TATTTCAAGAAATAACCCTACTGAAACTATATCGGAGATTGACGCAATGCGTAACTATAAATTTTAGCAGTAATTTCCATGAGCTATAAACAATTTGTGACAGATTTGAATGATTTTTACAAGGACGACAGTCACAAAGGAATTAACTATGAAGTGGGTCAAACCATTGTCCGGGACAATTGGATAAAGAATGGGAGATATGACGAGCTTATTGATTTTATTTTAGAGAATTGGGATTCTGGAAACTGTGACGATTTCATACAACCTCTAGAAGAGAGGCTAATTGCCGAAAGTCATATTAAAAAGTTTACGAGACTTTGGAGACGAATAATTTATTTCCGACTTGTTAAGTTTTTAGATACCCTAAAGGACTTTAAGAAAGTTGACATTAATGCAATAAACAAAATAGATTTTTCGAATTTCAACATGTTCTCAGTCGACTCATACAAAGACTCGAAAAGAGTACTGGCTTTTAGAAGGGACTTCTTGTTAAAAGGCATTATGAAGTTTAGGAAAGGACTCAAATCACTGGGTGACGACATGAAATTTACAGAACTTGATGAGTTAGAATATGGGGCAACAAATTTCGACAAGACAAAAATGGTGTTGAAAAACTGGCGCTAACCATGTATCTCCGCTAGTACCAGCTACATGTTGGCACTAGGGTTGCTTCAATGAACTTTGACCTACAAATTTTCTATCAACTCACTAGAATTCAATAAATTTTGTATATTTTTGTCATGCATTTTAGACATTTATTATGAAAGCTAAGTACATTAACCCGTTTACAGATTTTGGTTTTAAGAAAATATTTGGCGAAGAAGCTAGCAAACCTCTTTTGATTGACTTTTTAAATGCGTTATTACCATCGCAACACAAAATTGTTGATCTTACTTTTAAAAACACAGAACAGCTTGGGCAAACCGATGCCGACAGAAAAGCAATTTATGATATTTATTGCGAGACTGACAAAGGTGAAAAATTCATTGTAGAATTACAAAAAGCGAAACAAAACTACTTTAGAGAAAGAACTATTTATTATTCTACTTTTCCAATTAGAGAACAAGCTGAAAAAGGTGAATGGAATTACAATTTAAAAGCCGTTTATTGTATTGGTATTCTTGACTTTACTTTTGATGATTATGAATCTGAACCTGAAAAAAGTGAAGTAGTGCATACTATCAAACTGAAAAATCAAAATGGTAAAACCTTTTACGACAAGTTAACTTACATTTATCTTGAAATGCCTAATTTCAATTTAAAAGAAGAAAATCTTGCAACAAGGTTAGATAAATGGCTTTACTTCATTAAACATTTAGAAGATTTTCAGTCCATTCCTACTATTTTTATTGACGACGTTTTTGTTCAAGCATTTGAAAAAGCTGAAATTTCTATGTATAGACAAGCCGAATTAGAACAATACGAAGCAAGTTTGAAAGTTTTTAGAGATAACAAAGCTGTTTATGATTATGCAATAGAAACGGCTCGAAATGAAGGTTTAAAAAAAGGAAAACTAGAAGGAAAACTAGAAGGAAAAATTGAAGGAAAAATTGAAGGAAAACTAGAAGGAAAATTAGAAGGAAAATTAGAAGGAAAACTAGAAGTTGCAAAAGCTTTAAAATTAAGTGGAGTTGCAACAGACATTATAATTCAATCAACAGGACTTTCAGAAAGCGAAATCAATAAACTGTAGATCGAAATTACTTTCCCTGTTACAAGCAGGCACTAACCTTGGGACGATGATTACATAGCTACTGGTTTTAACCTATGGAACAATGAAATTTAACAAAATAGAAATAATTGATATATTTGTAAACCTGCAAAAATCTTTTTTTTGAGGAGTTTGGTGATTTATAATTAAAAGTCTAAATAGAATTAAATTATGGAATGGGAAAATGTTGATAAAATCCTAAAACAGCAGATACAATTAAAACCGAAACTTAGTAATGGATTGGAACAAATTAATTTGTTTATCAAAGAGAACAACCTTCAAGTTTTAGATATAGATTTTGAAGGTTTAATGAATGAGTTTAATGAATGGTTTTCAGATGTATTAGAAAGTGAACCAATACCTCAAAATATTAATTCAATTTATTTTGGTATCGTTTCACTGACTATGGAAGAAGATGGTATTAGCGAACAAAACACAGCTGTTTATATTTCTGGTTCTAAATCAACACCAATTCAAGATACAGATTGGGCATGTGACACGGAATAACTTCCAAGAAAAAGATATGTTATATTTGAAGAATTTTGTAAAATTGATAAGATTATTGTTGCAAATAATCTTAGTAGTGATTATGAAGTATTGGTATTTAATGGATTATTAAACTTACTTATTATGAACTCAATAAATAAATTTACAGACAAATTACTTACATATGAAAAGTCGAAATTAAAACTTTTTAAGGCGATACAAAAGAGAGAGACTTTGTTTATTGGAGCTGGTTTTAATTCTGGAGATGTTTATTTATTAGGAGAAGTTAAAAACTATTAAAATTAAAACACTTACCCCTCCGCTAGTGCCAGCATGTATTGTTTTTTTTTGCTAGTTCGAGCCTGCGGCTCGGACTATTGTAGAAGAAAATTACCAGCTACAAGCTGGCACTAGCGTAGAAATCGCCTCATACTTTTTTCTATCAACTCACTATAATTCAATAAAATTTGTTTATTTTTGTCTTGCATTTTAGACATTTATTATGAAAGCAAAATACATTAATCCGTTCACGGATTTTGGTTTTAAGAAAATATTTGGTGAAGAAGCTAGCAAACATCTTTTGCTTGACTTCTTAAATGCGCTATTGCCAACGCAACACAAAATTGTTGATCTTACTTTTAAAAACACTGAACAGCTTGGGCAAACTGATGCCGACAGAAAAGCTATTTTTGATATTTATTGCGAAACAGAAAAAGGTGAAAAATTCATTGTAGAATTACAAAAAGCTAAACAAAACTACTTTAAAGAAAGAACAATTTACTATTCTACTTTTCCAATTAGAGAACAAGCTGAAAAAGGTGAATGGAATTACAATTTAAAAGCCGTTTATTGTATTGGTATTCTTGACTTTACTTTTGACGATTATGAATCTGAACCTGAAAAAAGTGAGGTGGTGCATACTATCAAACTGAAAAATCAAAATGGTAAAACCTTTTACGACAAGTTAACTTACATTTATCTTGAAATGCCTAATTTCAATTTAAAAGAAGAAAATCTTGCAACAAGGTTAGATAAATGGCTTTACTTCATTAAACATTTAGAAGATTTTCAGTCCATTCCTACTATTTTTATTGACGACGTTTTTGTTCAAGCATTTGAAAAAGCTGAAATTTCTATGTATAGACAAGCCGAATTAGAACAATACGAAGCAAGTTTGAAAGTTTTTAGAGATAACAAAGCTGTTTATGATTATGCAATAGAAACGGCTCGAAATGAAGGTTTAAAAAAAGGAAAACTAGAAGGAAAACTAGAAGGAAAACTAGAAGGAAAACTAGAAGGAAAAATTGAAGGAAAAATAGAAGGAAAAATAGAAGGAAAAATTGAAGGAAAAATTGAAGGAAAATTAGAAGGAAAACTAGAAGTTGCAAAAGCTTTAAAATTAAGTGGTGTTGCAACAGACATTATAATTCAATCAACAGGAATTTCAGAAAGCGAAATCAATAAACTTTAGATCGAAATCACTTTCCCTGCTACATGCTGGCACTAGCCTAAGGGAAGGTATAGGTGATGAGTGAGTATAAATGTTGGGTGAGAATAAGTTATATAAAAATATTTGGAATGAAAATTAAATTATTAGGAACATTTGTTGTTTTTTTATTTTGTTCATGTTTAAAAAATTCAACTACGGTTGAAGAATATTCAAAATTTCCTGTAAAATATGCTAAAACTAAAATATCATATCCTTCAAATGATTTTTCGATAACAATACCTAAAAATTGGAAATGGAAAGTTGAAGAATATGAAAATGATAAAATAATTCTTGGAATGGATATTATTTATAATGATTCAATAACAAATTATCTTAAAATAATGTCTATTCAAAAATATAAGAGTTTAGAAAATAATTCAAACCTGAATGTGGAATTTGAAACTTTGTTAAGCAAATCATCAAAGAATAATTTATCTGCCAAAATTTTAGAAAGCGGTAAAACAAAAATTTTAAATTATGATTCTTATTTTATTCACACAAAATTTGAAAATGAAAACTCTGTAGAAATGATAACATTTTTACTTAAAAGTAAACAAAATGGGATTTTTTATACCATATCCAATATATGTCAAAATAAGGATGATGTAAAAACAACCTTAAGTATTATGATAAAATGTGCTAAAAGCTTTGAAATTAATTAAATAGATATAAACAAGTATTAGTATTATTGCATTTAGGTTATTGTATTTAAAGCTTATCATTTAAAATATATACTAATCAACTTTTAAGATAAAATTTACTCAAACACTCATCCAAAAATTGATTTTATCACCCTTTTCTCCCATTTTTTACTATATTTGTAGCTTGTTTAGCTCAACCTTTTACCCATTTGCAAAAAAACAATCCCATAGGAATATTCGATAGCGGCATAGGCGGACTTACTGTGGCTCATGCAGTTACCTTGGCTTTGCCTCAAGAAAGTATTGTGTATTTTGGCGATACTGCCCACCTTCCTTATGGTGATAAATCTACGGCTGCCATACAATCTTACACGGTTAAAATTTGTGATATGCTCCTTAAACAAGGTTGCAAAGTAATTTTAATTGCTTGTAACTCAGCATCTGCAGCAGCTTATGAATTGGCCAAAGAATATGTGGGTTCAAAAGCAAGGGTGGTAAATGTAATTGACCCTGTGGTAGAATATTTAGAACAACACTACACTGGCAATGAGGTAAATGTAGGCCTAATTGGCACAAAAAAAACAGTGCAAAGCAATGTGTACAAGAAAAAAGTGGACAAGCTAAACAATGGGGTAAAACTTTCTTCCCTGGCTACCCCTTTATTGGTGCCTATGATTGAAGAAGGTTTTTTTGACGACAATATTTCTGAGCAAATTATTCATAATTATTTATCTTCGGCTACCCTTCAAAATATTAAAGCTTTAATTTTAGGTTGCACCCATTATCCATTGATAAAGAAAGAAATAGAAGCTTATTACCAAGGGACAGTTGAGATTATAGATTCATCGGGCATTGTGGCAACTTATTTAAAAAAATACTTGGGTGCACAAGATTTATTAAGTGATGCAAGTGCTGTCAATCATCGCTTTTTGGTGTCTGACTACACCAAATCATTTGAAGAAAGCACTAAAATATTTTTTGGTTCTGATGTGAAACTAGAAAATTACCCCCTTTGGGACTAAAATATGGCAATAACATTTTTACATACAGGCATTTACCTTACACTTATTTTACTAAGTGTGTTGGTGGTTTTTTATGCCGAACGTAAAGTGGCTGCTTTTATGCAAGACCGTTTGGGTCCTATGGAAACAGGTAAATTTGGTATGTTGCAAGCCATAGCAGATTTACTGAAAATGATTCAGAAAGAGGATATTGTGCCAGAAAAAGCAGATAAAACCTTGTTCAAATTAGCTCCCATTTTTATTTTTGCGGTGGTATTTACAGGTTTTTGTGCTTTGCCTTTAGCCGCAGATTTTCAAGCCTCTACCATTAATATTGGTTTATATTTCGTAATTACCATTATTTCATTGGATGTAATTGGGCTTTTAATTGCAGGCTGGAGCAGCAATAACAAATACGCATTGTTTGGTGCCATGAGAGCTGTGGCTCAGATAGTTTCGTATGAAATTCCTGTAGGTTTATCTGTTTTGGCAGTGGTGATAACTTGCCAAACATTGGATTTACAAGAGATTTGTTTTCAACAAAGTACCTTTATCAATCCTAATTCAAGCACAGGAGAAACACATAATTACTTATTGGGAATTAAGGCTTTAGGTGTGGATGTAAGCCAATGGGGCGGTATTTTTACTTGGAATATTCTTCGTTCACCTATACTTTTTATTGCATACATTATTTACTTTATTGCCACATTAGCAGAATGCAATAGAGCACCGTTTGATATTCCAGAGGCTGAATCTGAGTTAGTTGCAGGCTACCATGTTGAATATTCTGGGTTTAGATTTGCGATATTCTTTTTATCAGAATATGCCATGATGTTGCTCACAGGAATTTTAGCAGCCATTTTGTTTTTAGGAGGATGGAACAGTCCCTTGCCCAATATTGGAAGTTTAAAACTTTATGAGTGGACAACTGGAGTGCCAGGCACTTGGGCTTCAATTATTTGGGGAATCTTCTGGACTTTATCAAAATCCATTTTGGCGTTAATTGTTCATATCTGGATCAGGTGGACTTTTCCAAGATTAAGGGTAGATCAATTGATGTATCTTTGCTGGAAAGTGCTCACTCCTTTTGCTTTAGTGGTGTTGCTTGTAAGTAGTTTTTGGAAAATATTATCAATCTAATGAAGTACTTTACCGACATATTAGCTGGCATAAAATCTACTCGTAAAGGTTTGTCATTGACCTTGGTACATATTTTACAAGCCAGACACAGGCGTAAAAATAACAATGTTGCCAACTCAAATTATTTCAACGAACAAAATGGTTTGGTAACTCTTCAATATCCAGCTGAAAAATTACCTGTGCCAGACATTGGTCGTTATCAATTGGCCAATGAAATTGATGATTGCATTGTTTGTGATAAATGTGCAAAGGTTTGCCCCGTAGATTGTATTGAAATAGAGCCAATTAAGGCAGTGGAAGACTTGGGACATACATCTGATGGAACTCCTAAGAAAATCCATGCGGCGGTGTTTAATATTGACATGGCAAAATGCTGTTTTTGTGGACTTTGCACCACAGTTTGCCCCACAGAATGCCTCACTATGAGCAAGGAATACGACTTTAGCACTTTTGATATCACCGATATGAATTTCAAATACAGTGATATGACGCTGGAAGTTGCTGATGAAAAAAGAAAGCTTTTGGCACAGTTTCAGGCAGAAAAAGAAGCCTTGAAAGCAAGTGCAGCTGCTCAAAAACCAGCAAGTGTTCCTTCAACAGAAGAAACACAAAACAAAGAAAATGAAGCACCTAAACCTAAAATGGTTTTTAAACCAGTGATAAAAAAGCCATGACCATAGAAATTATTTTATTTTATGCCTTGGCATTTTTAACCATTGTTTCCACTATTACGGTGGCAGTTGCAAACAATATTTTATATGCAGCACTTTCGTTGTTGTGTACATTTATTGGTATAGCTGGTTTATATATTTATGCCTCAGCCGATTACCTAGCTGTAACTCAAATAATGGTGTATGTAGGTGGTGTGCTGGTTTTATTGATTTTTGGCATTATGCTTACTAATAAAATAGGCATCAAACATTTACCCAACCCAAGTGCCAACAAATGGAATGGCTTTTTGCTTTCATTTTCTGTGTTCATTATCATTGCTTTAGGTATTGTAAAAACCAATTTTGAAAAAATACCTTGGTTGCAAGCCAACAACCAAACCGAAGGAAAAACCACTACTCAAATAGGCTTTAACTTATTGACTACCTACGTTTTTCCTTTTGAATTGGCGTCGGTATTGCTTTTGGTAGCATTAATTGGGGCAGCATTTGTGGCATCTAAACAAAACAAATAATGCAAATTACTTTACAACATTATCTATTTATCTCTCTTTTTCTGTTTGTTACGGGTATTTATATCAGTATCACCAAGAAAAATGCGATAATGATTTTAATTGGAATTGAATTGATTTTAAATGCTGCCAATTTGAATTTGGTGGCTTTTAGTAAATTTGACGCTGATCAAATGCAAGGACAAACTTTTGCTTTGTTTGTAATTCTGATTGCTGCCTGCGAAGCAGCTGTTGCTTTGGCTATTGTTTTAAAGGCTTATGATTATTTTAAAACAGTACATTTAAACGAAATTAACAACCTAAAATACTAAATTTTGGAGTTTACCTTATTTCATAATAACCTGCCATTCAATTTGGTAACTATTTTGGCAATTATTTGTTTCACGTTGCCTATTCTTACTTTTTTGGTGCTTTTATTTGCTGGGCATTTAATTAAAAGAGCTGATAATGTGGCTACAGGCTTAATGTTTGTCAACTTTTTGCTGGCTTTGTTTATCTTTATACAAACCTTTGGCGGACAAGTATTTCACACTCGTTTTGCTTGGGTAAACTTTGGTGAGAAATTATTACCCCTGACCATTGGCATTAAAATAGATTTTCTCTCGGCTTTGTTATTGGTAATTGTCACTTTTATATCAAGCTTAGTGCATTTATATTCAAAGTCTTACATGCATTCAGATAAACAATATGTTCGCTATTTTGCTTACTTGAATACATTTACCGCCAGCATGATTGGTATTTTACTGGGAGACAACCTCTTTGCAATGTTTGTTTTTTGGGAATTGGTGGGGCTTACCTCCTATTTATTAATTGGATTTTGGTACCAGAAAAACTCTGCTGTGAGAGCAAGTAAAAAAGCTTTTTTACTGAATAGAATTGGCGATTTAGGCTTTTTAGTAGGCATAATGACACTCTGGTCTCAGTTTGGAACCTTGGATTTGGAAGCACTTTACATAGGCATGAAAAACTCTGAGGTGGTAAATGGAATGTGGTCTGTGAGTTATACAGTAAACGGTTTTACTATCATCAAATCACTGGATATGATGTGGTTAACCATAGCTGGCTTAGGTATTTTTTGTGGATGCATTGGTAAATCAGCTCAGTTTCCCTTACAAATTTGGTTGCCTGATGCCATGGAAGGTCCTACTCCTGTTTCGGCTCTGATTCATGCTGCAACAATGGTGGCTGCTGGGGTTTATTTATTGGCAAGAGTTTTTCCTTTGTTGGATAGTTTTACTTTAGATTTTATTGCCATAATTGGTTGCATAAGTGCATTTATGGGAGCTTACGCTGCTGTAAGTCAGTTTGATATAAAACGAATTTTAGCTTTTTCTACCATTTCACAATTGGGTTATATGGTAATGGCAATGGGTGTGGGAGCATATCAATCGTCTCTTTTTCACCTAACTACGCATGCTTTTTTCAAAGCTGGATTGTTTTTGTGTGTGGGGGCTGTGATTCATGCTTTGCATCATTTACAAGAAAGTTTAGAAAAAAAACACATTCATCTAGACTTTGATGTGCAAAATGTACACCTCATGGGAGGATTGAAAAAAGTGCTTCCATTTACTTATTTGGCGTATTTTGTAACCGCTTGGGCAGCAATGGGTATGCCATTTTCATCAGGATTTTTGAGTAAAGATGCCATTGTGGCTGCCACTTGGGGTTGGGCACAAGTAAAAGCAAGTCAGGGTCAAGTCTTTTTCTACGTAGTTCCTTTGGTGGCTTTTACCACAGGTTTTGTAACTGCTTTTTACATGGGCCGACAATTGTTTGTGGTTTTTTGGGGAGAAAACAGGTTGCAACATATTTATTCTCAGGCAAAAGATGCCTTAAAACATATCCATGAAATAGACCTTAAAATGAAAATTCCTTTGGTACTGTTGGCAAGTTTATCCTTCTTTTTCTGGTTTAGCTTTAATCCTTTAAGTGCAACAGATTCATGGTTTTATCATCAAATATTGGCAGTAAAAAGTGTTGTTCCTCAGCATATTCCACCTCTTGATTTGTATGCCGAAGCCACTCATCATGTACATATTTATGCCATAATTCTTTCAGTATTTTTTGCCTTCGCAGGTTTTGGTGCTGCATATTTACGTTTTGGCAAACAAAAAACGAATACTTTTACCAGAACAATTCCTATCTCTTCTTACGGTATTTTACAACAATTATCAACCAATAATTTTTTCTTAGATGATTTATTTAAAAGATTAATCACAAAACCAGGTTTAAGAATTGCATTATATATAAGCTATTTCGACAAAAAAGTTATTGACAAAACAGTTGATTTAATGGGAGTTGGCACTGTACTTTTGGCGCATATCACGGCTGGGATAGACAAATATGGCATTGACGGTTCAGTAAACGCTACAGCTTCTTTATCAAGATTTATTGGACGCAAAACCAGCCATATCCAAAACGGTAAAATACAGTCTTATTTGACCTTAGCTATTTTGGGGGTGGTTGTGATGGGGGTTATTTTGTTTTTGGTGGGCTGAGAAAAATAACTGTTTTAGTTTCATTAAAAGGAAACTTTTTAGTAACTTTGAAATGTTAATCAAATATGAATAAATCATTTGAAATAGTATTTCTTGAAGAAGCTTTTGAATTCTTACAAACTTTAGATAGAAAACATTATGAAAAAATTCTTTATAATATTCGTAAAGCTCAGGTTGCTAATGACCCAGAATTATTCAAAAAACTTAATGATGATATTTGGGAGTTTAGAACTTTGTATCAAGGATTTCAATATAGATTGCTTGCATTTTGGGACAAAGAATCAACTAGTGAAACTTTAGTAATTTCTACACATGGATTTATAAAGAAGCAAAGTAAAGTTCCTTTAAACGAAATTAATAAAGCTATTAATATTAGAAATCAGTACTTTGCAGAAAAACATCTAAAATTTAATAATAAATGAAAACATACACTTTAGAGGAAGTTCAAGATAAATTAATTGGAGAAATTGGTACACTTGAAAGAGATATTTTTGAATATGAACTTCAATTAGATTTAATAGGAAAAGCTATTAAACAAACTAGACAAGAAAGACATTTGACCCAAGAAGAGCTTGGGAAGTTAATAGGTGTACAAAAAGCGCAGATATCTAGGCTTGAAAATAACCCCAAAAACATTACAATGGAAACTATTTTAAGGGTTTTTAGTGCTCTTAAAGCAAATGTAAAATTTCAAATAGAACTCCAAAATTTGAATTTAAACTTAGGACATTAAAAAACGGTAAAATACAGTCTTACTTAACCTTAGCTATTTTGGGGGTGGTTGTGATGGGGGTAGTTTTGTTTTTGGTGGGGTGAGAATTTGTTTATTTTTTTATGTAAATTTGTAGAAAAAGTATTATGAATGCTGCACAATTAAAACTAGAAATTTTCAGGAAAGTTGATGGTTTAGATAGTTCAAAACTAGAAGCTTTGTATGGAACAGTATTAAATTTTATTAATAGTAAAAATGAAAATATTGAATGGCAAGAATTAAGTCTTGAACAAAGAGAAGGTATTGATGCCGCAATTTCGACATTGGAACAAGGAAAAGGAATTTCACATCAGCAGGTATTAAGTAATTTTAGACATAAATATAAAAATGTCTAAGGAAATTATTTGGTCTTCTTTGGCTGAGAATGATTTAGTTTTAGCTAATTTAAATACTTTAAAGAGTGAAATACTTTTTTAAAATTATCACATGAATATTTTCTCTTATCATTTATTAAAAACTTCCATTTTTTCGGCTATTAAAATTGTATTTTTAACTAATAATAAGAAAATCAAAGGTTTAATTCATTCGGAAAGTATGCTTGCAATGACATTGGGAGCACCTGTTTTTTCACCTTTCCGTATTTTGCTTGGCGAAGTAGCTTTTTTTGCTCAATGGGAAAATGAAACAGCTATTGATAATTTTTTAGAAAACAATAAATTGGGCAAAAAATTAGCCAAAGGTTGGCATATTAGATTAGATTTTATGCGTCAGTTGGGAAAAATTAGCAAGTTTCAAATTCCTGATACTTCTGATGAATTTGACATTGCCAATCATCCTGTGGTGGCGGTAACTATAGCACGAATGAAGTTTTTGGAAATTCCAAGATTTATTCATTGGGGAAGACCAGTAGAAAAATTAGTTCGAGACCACCCTGGCACCACTCTTTCATTAGCCTCTATACATCTTCCACAAACTGTTTCCACTTTTTCTATTTGGAAAACTCAGAAAGAAATGACAGATATGGTTTTTGGACATAGCAAAGTATCTTTTCCTAAAAGACATTTAAACGCTATGAAAGAGAGAGATAGAAAAGATTTTCATTTGGAATTCACAACCTTACGCTTTAAACCTATTGCAGAACATGGAGAATGGAAAGGCAAAACTAAGTTTGTCCCCACCTCAATTGACTGATATTTTAAAATGGGATTTGCAAGTACTACACAAAATTTTCAAGATTGGTTTACGCAACAATGGGCCATTATTTGGGGTAAAAAAATCAATCCCATAGAATATAATTGGTTGTTAGGTCCTTTTGGAAGCGTCAACTCTTTTGGGGAAGATTTTATATTACAGCTAATTGAAAAAGAAGATCTTATAATTCAAAAAGCTAATCTTAAAAAGGGATTACTTGCATCTATTCAACTGCTAAATTTGTCAAATATAGATCTTGCCAAATTACCCAAAAAAGTAATAGATTTCTACGAAAACACATCTAACTATTCTTTAAACTTAAATGTAAAATGGAATCCTTTTTTTAGAATATTTGGTGTTTTAGTAAATACATTATTCAGTAAAAGAATTAATCAATTAAATATTCCTACTAATAATTTTAGTGAAAATGAATCACTTACCAATGAAATAATACAACTTGTTGACCCAAAATCTAATCAAACAAAATATACAATTTGGTTAAGAAAAATAGAAAAAAGTAACAAAATTATTTACTTAGGAATATATAGCACCTGCACTTTACCCGATGGCAATAAATGTGTAAAAGCTGTTTTTCCGTTACCAAATGGCAATGCTACTGTAATTTTAAATCCAAGTGTTGGAATTAATGGCGAGTTAATTTTAGATGCTTCAGGAAAAAAAATGGGCGATGCTGGTTTTTACTTTTTATTAAATGATTATAAAGGCAATTATTGGACTCAATATATTCAATCTTTTCAAGACAAACTTATTGTAAATCAAACAAACGATGGTCAGTTAGTGGCAAAACAGGCCTTAACTCTTTGGAAATTCAATGTTCTTACATTTACTTACAGAATTAATAAGATTGTTTAAATATATTTTTTCTTACAAAATATTTACCAATAAAAATATTGAGTTTACAATATAAATAAATGATTATCAAAGGCTCATTAAATAGTTTTAGTAAACTAAACAAGTCACTTTTGGGTACAAATTTTGACTCACTTGTATTTTGTGGGGAGTAGATTATCTTTGGAGTAAAATTTTACAAATTGGAAACAGGCTATTTATCCCATATATTTCCCAAAGGGTTATTAGAACA
>Ga0214921_10008627_pt1 | contig 13152 bp, 13 predicted proteins | sample LL1505_MetaG_FD_177992 | JGI IMG/M metagenome (GOLD analysis project Ga0214921, IMG submission 177992) | Freshwater microbial communities from Lake Lanier, Atlanta, Georgia, United States - LL-1505 | ecosystem: Environmental > Aquatic > Freshwater > Lake | place: USA: Georgia | collected... | reverse complement strand
CGTGAACACCTATCGCATCTACGAAGAATTCCGGGAGTCGCTCGGCGAAGCGGCAGCAAAGTCGCTGGCACAGACGCTCGGCACGATGTTTGAGGAGCTGAAAAACACGGTTACAAAAGAGGACTTTCGGATCCTCCGGGAATCGATCGATGGCAACATGTCGCGGCTCGACACCGCCATCGTCGGCCTTGCGGAGGCGCAAGGTCGCACGGAAAGCCGCGTCGAAGAACTTGCCGTGGCGCAGCAACGCACGGAAAGCCGCGTCGAAGAACTCGCCGTGGCGCAGCAACGTACGGAAAGCCGCGTCGAAGAACTGGCTGAGGCGCAGAAACGCACGGAAAGCCGCGTCGAAGAACTCGCTGTGGCGCAGCAACGTACGGAAAGCCGCATCGAGGAACTGGCCGATTCTCAGAAGGAACTGTCAGAAGCGCAGCAACGCACCGAGAGCAGCCTCCAATCGCTGGCGGCCACCGTGGAGCGGTTGTCGATCCGCACCGATAAGGTCGTCGGCCGCACGCTGGAGCTGCAGTTTCGCGACCGGCTGACCTCCTATCTGGGTCTCTTTCTCAGACGCGGCCGGTTGCTCGCAGCGGCTGATCTGCTCGACGAGATTGAGTCAAAAATCGACAGTCGCGAGGCGGAGGACTTTCTGCAGTCTGACGCGGTCGCCAAGGGCATTGTCGCCGGAGAGCAGACCTACGTAGTGGCCGAGGTGTCGGCCACAGCCGACTCGGACGACGTGGTCCGCGCGGCAAGACGGGCGGCCATTCTCCGCAAGGCCGGGCTGCCCGCGATACCGCTGGTGGCCTGCGAGGCGATCACTGCGGGCACGATGTCCTTTGCCCGGGATCAGGCGGTGCGGATCTGGCTGGATGGCCGGCTGCTCGAAGATGCCGCCTGAGTGGCAACGCCGATTTCCCGATCCTATATTCAGCGGCCGGTTCAGTGGCCGCCGGCCTTCGAAAACAGGTTGAGCACGACGACGCCAGCGACGATCAGCAGCATGCCGAGAATCCCCGCGGCGTCGAGCCTCTGCCCCAAAAAGAGCCAGCCGATCGCGGCGATCAGCGTCACCCCGGCGCCGCTCCAGACAGCGTAGGCGATGCCGAGGGGAATCTCCTTGAGCGTCAGCGAGAGGAAGAAGAAGGCCAATCCGTAACCAAGCACCACCATGATGCTCGGCAGGGGCTTCGTGAACCCCTGCGAGGCCCGCAAAAAACTCGTGCCGACCACCTCGGCCACGATCGCAAGAAGGAGGTACAACCAAGACATCGCAAGTCGATTCTTCGATTTCGCACGCGGGCTCGCCCAGCGGCCCAAGAATGCCTCCGGCACGTCAGTCGCACCATCAGGGTACCACCGATGATACACGAGCACCGCAGCCCCGCCGCCGACGGCCGCACCCTCGACGCCATCCTGGCCAACGCCAGCGCCGAGACACGGGCGACCATCAGCGTGCTGGGGGAACTTCTCGGAAAGCAGCCGACGTCGGCACTGTCACCCACCTCGTTCGCGACGCTCCATCTGGGCGTCACGTCCACGCAACTCGCGAGCACCAAGTATTCCGGACCTGGCACGTCGGTGGCGATCCTGGGCAACCTGCTCCGGATCGAAATGGAACGCCATGCCGGGGCCGTGATCATCGGCTCACCAGGCGACGGTCTGCCGCCCACATGGTCACAGCTTGATCTCGGTGTCGATGACAAGGTTTCGGTCCCGGGTCGTCTCATCGCCTTTTTCCCCTCAGGCACGCTCGCATCCGAACCCCTCTGCGTTCTCGTCGACGACCGGCACTGGGGGCGAGAATTCGCCATCCTCTCCAGCGCCGCCGACAAATCGGTGGCGGAACTGGTCCTCAAGCGTTTCTGCGAGCGGCTCAAAACCGTGGAAAATCCGCTGCGGGGAAAGGTGCTTGAAGCCACCGTCGTCGAAGGCTGTCTGAACCTCGGCATCACGCCGCCTCTTGCCAACTCCCGCGACAGCTTGATCCTTCCCGCCGACGTCTGGGGTGAGTTGAACGTGTTTCTCGCAGCCGCCACGAGCCGCCGCGATCTCATGCGGCGACTGGGACTCGGCACCAACCGTGGCATGCTCGTGGCGGGGCCACCCGGCGTCGGCAAGACGCATCTCGTCCGCGTGATCGCCAGCGAACTGGGAAGCCGCTATACGACGATCCTCGCCGATGCCAACGCCATGAGGCACATGATTGCCGAACTCTACTCCGCTTCGGAGACATTCGGCCCCACACTCGTGGTCCTCGACGACATCGACCTCGTGCTTGGCCATCGCGATTCAAACGGCGACAACGGTGCGCTGGCGGACTTTCTCGCCACGCTCGATGGCGTGTTGGAGCGTGAAGACATCCTCACCATCGCCACCACAAACGACCCCAAAGCCCTCGACCCAGCTGCCCAGCGATCGTCGCGGTTTGACATGGTCGTGACCCTGCCCTTGCCCGACGAGGCCTCGCGGGCACGCATCCTCGAGCGTTATCTCGCGCCACTTGGGCTGGCGATCGACTGCGACGTGGTGTCCCAGTCGCTGGAAGGTGCAACCGGAGCGGACGTCAAAGAAGTGATGCGCCGCGCGATACTGGAACATGGCGAACAGTTCACCCAGGCCCACGTCCTCGACATCACGAAGACCGGCCGCTGGCAGGCCACCGTCAACCGTCGGCGGTATCTGTAGGAACGATCCTTAAAAACAGACCGGTCGCGTGATAACAGACCATTAGACGGGGCTGTCGAACGCATTTTGAAAGTGTTCCACCACCGGACGGGAGCCCTCCGGCCCGAAGGTGACCGTCACCACGTCGATCCGCACCTGGCAATCCTCGAGACGGTGACGACGGATGTAGGCGGTGGCCAGTTCAGCAATCCGCCGCTGCTTCTGCGGGCCGACCGTTTCTGCCGGATGCCCATGGGCCGTATCGCTCCTTGACCGCACCTCGACAAACACCACCGTGCGGCCATCGAGCGCCACCAGGTCGATGTCACCTCGGAGCACCCGCTCCCGCTGGCCAACAATACGGTAGCCCAACGCTCGCAGAAATTTCGCAGCCTCCGCCTCGCCACGCTGGCCAAGCGCCTGCCTTGGATCACGCGCTGTCATGGCTACCGCCGGGACACGGAGAACAACGAAACGTGTCGTCAGGACTTTGCCGCGGCCTTCTTGCCGGCCGCCTTCTTCGCTGTCGCCTCAGTGGCGGCCACATCATCCCGCTTCTCACGGAGACGAACCGACTTGCCGACACGATCACGGAGATAGTAGAGCTTGGCGCGCCGAGAGACGCCCGACCGCTTCACCTCGACCTTGGCGATCTTTGGCGAATGGATTGGAAACTTCCGTTCGACACCCTCGCCCGCCACGATCCGCCGGACGGTGAATGTCTCTCGGCTGCCCGATCCGCTCTTGGCGATGACCACGCCGTTGAAAATCTGTACCCGTTCCTTCTCCCCTTCCAGGATCCGGGTGTGCACGTCGACGGTATCGCCGATGGCAAACTGGGGCACCTCTGACTTGAGGCTGGATGCTTCGACCTTGGCGAGGATCTTCTGGCTCACGACGGCTCCTTCAGGAACGGGAGGGGGACGGGTAGCAAGGGATGGGGGCACAATTGGTTGGGACTCGGCGGCGGGTCGCATCGACGGCCTGTTCGTGCCGCCAGCTAGCGATCCGGCCATGGTCGCCCGAGAGCAGCACGTCGGGCACGCGCAGACCGCGAAACTCACGCGGCCGGGTGTATTGTGGTCCCTCCACCAGGCGGTCAACGCCCGAGAAGGAATCCTGGAGGGCACTCTCCTCGTCGCCCAGCACACCAGGCAGGAGACGGGCGACCGCGTCAACGATCACCATCGCCGCCACTTCGCCGCCGGAGAGCACATAGTCGCCGATCGAGATTTCATCAGGCTTGAGCGTTTCGCGAACCCGATCATCGAAGCCCTCGTAGCGACCGCAGAGCAGCACGAGCCGTTCCTTGCGGGCAAGTTCCTCGACACCGGCCTGATCCAGCCGCCGCCCGCCGGGCGTGAGCATCACAACATGCCCAGGCACTGCCGCCTGCTGTTGCACGGCCTCCACACACGACACGACGGGACCTGGCATGAGCAGCATTCCCGGACCACCGCCGTAGGGACGATCGTCCACCTGCCGATGCGCACCCTCGGCGAAGTCGCGGATATTCGTCAAGCAGACGTCGATCAGACGCGAACGGCGTGCCTCGCCGAGCAGGCTTCCGTCGAGGAAGCCCGTAAACATTTCGGGGAACAGGGTGAGGATATCGATGCGCATGGGATCGGCAGAGGCATCATCAGGCTTGCTCTGGCTGCGATTCCCCACCGGCTTCGGCCGCGGGGCTGGCGGCATCGGCCACCGGAGCATCAACCACCGACTCGGCAGTCGCTTCGACAGGTGCCACGGCTTCCGCCACCGGAGCGGCAGTACCCGGCTCTGCCTTGGGCTCAGGAACGAACACTGGCTCGCCGGCTTCGGGAATGATCCTGGGCATGGAGAGCTTGGCGCGGGCTAGTTCCATTTCCTTGAGATGCGTACCGTTGTGGCCGTACTTTTTGACGAGCACACGCACCGCGTCGCTCGGCTGGGCGCCGACGCTCAGCCAGTAGTTCACCCGCTCGCCGTTGAGCAGGCAGCGGGCATCGGTATCGGGGACAGAGGGATCGTAGGTGCCGAGCACCTCGATCACGCGGCCGTCCCGCGGGCTCCGCCGGTCGGTTGCACAAATCCTGTAGAAGGCACGGTTCTTCCGGCCCATCCGCTTCATTCGAATCGCCACAGCCACAGAGCAGTCTCCTCGGAAAGGATTGATCGAGCCCCTTAGAGTACCCGACCGGCGCCGGAACCCAAGCCCACCTTGCAGGCTGCGGTTTTTCCGGTGTTTTTGCGAAAATCGCCGCCATGGCGGGATGTGTCCCCGAACACGATCCACTCGCGGGACGGGGCGGCGTGGGGGCACATTTCCGCTTGTTCGATGGATTGTGCTGGTGTTGACGGGCCGCACTGGTTCGCGGGCTGCGGCATGCTCAGCATCCATGCTTCAACGTGAGTCGTCGTCAACGTGACTCGCAACTTCACTCGCAGCTCGACATCGTGTCGCTATGCCGGGCGGATGCCCGGCTGGAGTCAGCGAGTGGCGGGTCTCCGCCCGCCGGTGCTCATCCGCGCTTCTTGCGGCGGGCGTCCTTCTCGCGCTGCTTCTTCTGCTTCCGTCGCTCGTCGGCCGTGAGCCGCTTGCCCGTGTCGCCCTTGGGTCTGCCGAGTCGCGCGGCGGGATTGGTCATCTGCGTCTGCAGTCGCTGCACCTCGCGAAGGCGGTCCCGCATGCCCAGGCCCGCCATGCCCTTCATCATCGCGCTCATGCCGTCGAACTGCTTGACGAGGTCGCCTACCTCGTGCGGATCGACACCGGCACCGGCGGCGATCCGCCGACGTCGCGATTGGTCGACCACCCGCGATGGATTCCGCCGCTCGGCAGGCGTCATCGCATCGATGATGCCGAAGAGTCGGTTGACATCCTTATCGAGATCGGCGCCAGCCAGCATCTCTTGCATGCCGCCCATGCCCGGGATCATCCCCAGCACCTTGCCCATCGGGCCAAGACGGCGGGTCTGCATGAGCACCTTCTTGAAGTCGTCGAGCGTGAATTCGCCCGCGCGGAGCCGCTCCTCCTGCCGCTTCATCTCGTCCTGATCGAACTTCCGCTGGGCCTCTTCGACAAGCGTGACGACGTCGCCCATGCCGAGGATCCGCCCCGCCATCCGCTCGGCATGGAAATCCTCGAGAGCCTCGATCTGCTCGCCGGTGCCGATGAACTTGATCGGCACGCCCGTCACGGTCTTCACGGAGAGCGCGGCACCGCCGCGAGCATCGCCGTCGAGCTTCGTCATGATGACGCCGTCGAGTTCGAGTGCCTCATTGAAGGCCTTGGCGCTCTTGACCGCATCCTGCCCGGTCATCGCATCGACCACCAGGTAGACCTGATCGGGACCCACGGTGCGATCGATCTTCGAGAGCTCCTGCATCAGCGCCTCGTCGATCGAGAGCCGGCCGGCCGTGTCGAGAATGACGACGGAGATGCCCTCCTTCTCGGCGCGGGCCACACCCGCTCGGCAGACGGCGACAGGGTCGGTGATCCCATCCGGCACATGCACCGGCACGCCGATCTGCCGCCCCAGCACCGCCAGCTGCTCGATGGCCGCCGGCCTTTGGAGGTCGGCCGCGACGAGCATCACCCCCTGGCCCTGTTGTTTGATCCGCTTGGCGAGCTTGCCGCAGGAGGTCGTCTTGCCCGAACCCTGCAGGCCGCAGAGCATCAAGATGGTGGTCTTGCCCGGTTGCAGGTGGAGCGAATGATCCACCGGCCCCATGAGGTTGACCAGTTCCTGATGCACGATGCCGACGAGCTGCTGGGCCGGGTCGAGCGACTCGAGCACCTTCGCCCCGACCGCATCGTCGACCACTCGCGTCAGAAATGTTTCGACGACGTCGTAGGCAACGTCCGCCTCCAACAGCGCGGTGCGGACATCCGCGAGACCCTCGCGCATGTTCCCTTCGGTGAGCTTGCCGCGTCCCCGCAGGGAGTTGAGCGCGGAGGAAAGCGAGGCGGTCAGCGACTCAAACATGGCGGCTCCGTGGCGTGGGAAACGGGAGCCGCGAGTATACGGACGGCGGGCACTCGCAAAAACCTGGCGAAATTACCGCTCAGCCAACGCCCTGCCGGTGACGAACCGCTCGAATCGGGAGCAGGCACACTGCGTGCTGCTTGCCCGACGCTTGGCCGGCAAGAGCGGCGCATCACCGGCAGGGCGAAAGCTCCGCCCGGCCATCGATCAGCTGAAGGTTCCCGGCTCGCCCACCATCGGCGCCGACATCATCGGGCCGCCTTCACCGCATGTCCCACAGGCCGGGCCACACGCCGGCTCCTGCATCGGCGCCCCGCAGGCGGGCTGGCAGGGCTGAGGCGCTGCACAGGGCTGCGGTGCCGCACACGGCGCGGCCCCACCCGAGCAGGGCGAGCGGAACTCCATGAACGACGGCCGGCGACAGCTGTTGGCACCGCCGAAACAACTGCTGCAGCCGGGAGCGGCAGCGAGGCTGCCCAGGGCAATCACGAGGCACAGGGTACGGCACATGGTTGGCATCTCCACCACCGGCGGGTCGAGGACGGCCCGCGGTCGGACACGATGCGTCGTCCACGACGACGCCTCGAAACCCTAGCTCACGATCCGGCACCGTGTCGGACGAGTGAGCACATTTCTCTAAAAATTTTCTCGTTCAGCTTCCCTTCGCCGCCGATCCTGCCGACGGTGTCCGACCGTAACGAATGCACCGGCTGACACGACCGCAGCCCGGGCGATCAGTCGCGCACACTACCGGAAAACACGTGCTACTCTTGAGAACAGTCGATGAATAAGTCGCCGCGTCGCGGCTCCGACTGGCCTTCCCGCGTGCGGTGTCTGACGTGCGACTTTTCGGTGCGTTTCAATGTTTCCTCGTCCTCGTGGCGAGCGCCGGGGTCTTTTGCTGCGGGACCGTGGCTGCGGCGTCACCGCTCGACGCTGCCGCGGTCGGGCCGGAGATCGAACCGGGAATGGCAGTGCCTGCCGCGGCTCTGAGCCAGCCGAGCACCGCCGCCGGCAGTGAGGACGACATCTGGGTCGTCAGCACACGACGGCTGCCCGATATCGGCCGGCTGCCAGCCCATGTGACGTTTGACGTGGAGCAACTGGTTCCCGCAGGGAGTTGCCGTCGTTGGATGCCAGCTGACCTGTCGAGCCTGCTCGACGAACCGCAGCGGCCGCTCGTGATCTTCATCCACGGCAACCGCTACGACCCAGCCTCGGCCAAGGAACAGGGTCTGCTCTTGGCCCGCCGGCTGGCGGCCTGCCGTCCCAGCGGTCCCCAGCCACGCACGGTGATCTTTTCGTGGCCGAGTTCCCAGGAGGGCCATCTGCTGCGCGACAGTCGGGCCAAATACGAGCGGTCGATGACGGAAGGCCACTATCTCGCATGGTTACTGGGCCAGGTAGAGCCCGAGCGGCCGGTGGCGCTCGTGGCCTACAGCTACGGTGGGCTGATCGCTCTGGAGGCGCTCGATCATCTCGTCGGCGCCCAGCGGTCGGGACGTTCCAATCTCCAGCCTTGGATCGACCGCCCCGCGAGGCTCCATCTTGTGTTGGTGGCGGCGGCCGTACGACAAGACGCCCTCGCCCCGTGCAGCGAATACCGGCGGGTGCTCGACTGTATCGACCGGCTGACGCTGCTGAACAACACGCGGGATCAGGCGCTGCGATTCTTTGAATTCGTCGATCCTGATCTGGGAACTGAGGCACTCGGGCACGAGAACATGCCCGCTCGGTGGCTTCCGCCGGAGATCGAGTTCGTCCAGATCGATGCCTCGCCGATCGTCGGCAAGGGCCATCGGTTCCCCCCCTATCTGGATTCGCCGTCCCTCCGGCAACGGCTCGTCACTGGCACGCTCGACGGCCTGTCGGACAACTGAACACCGACAACTGATCAACTGGCGGCTTGCGCCCGTTCGCGAGCTGCAAACCACTCTGCAGTCAGGGCTAATCCCTCCGCGAGTCCCACCGTCGGCCGCCAGCCGAGCACCTCGCCGGCGCGGGTGGAGTCAACCAGGTTTGAACGCAGGTCCCCCGGCCTGGCCGGGCCATGTTCCGGCGAAGGCAGGGTGCCATCGCGACCCCGGCGGGCGAGCGCAGCGGCGACGGCGACACGAATCATCGACTCCAGGTCGTTGACGTCCGCGCCGATGCCGGTGCCGATGTTGAGGCTCGTGAGCGTGCCCGGTACGACGCCGGGCAGATCGGCCGTCAGGGCGAGCACGTTGGCACGGGCGACGTCGGGCCCGAAGACATAGTCGCGGACGTAGCGGCCGTCGCCGTTGATGCGGGCCGGTTCGCCCGCCAGCAGTTTCTTGCAAAAGATCGCCACCACACCCGCCTCGCCATGCGGGTTCTGCCGAGGGCCATAGACATTCGAATACCGCAGGGCGACCGTCGCCATGCCGTGCTCAACCGCGAAGAACTGCAGATACCGCTCCCCGACCCACTTGGTGATGCCGTAGGGGCTGACCGGGTTGGCGGGCGTCGATTCAGGGGCGGGCGCAGTCACCTCTCCGTACAAGACGCCGCCGCTGGAAGCGAAGACAACCCGCCGACAACTGTGCCTGGCCGCGGCCTCGAGCACGTTGATGAGACCAATGCAGTTGACCTGGGCATCGAAGCGAGGCTCTCGAACCGACCGGCTGACCGACATCTGGGCCGCCTGATGGCAGACCAGATCTGGCCGTGCCGCCGCGAAGACACGGGCGACCGCCTCGGGATCGACGATGTCGGCCACATGCAGCGGCACGCCAGCAGGAAGGTTGTCGCGGGATCCGCTGGAGAGGTCGTCGAGCACCTCCACCCGGTGGCCGGCTGCCAGCAGGCCGTCGACGATGTGGCTGCCGATGAATCCGGCACCGCCGGTGACGAGGATGTTCATGGTCGGGGTCCAGTCAGGGCGGGGAGCCGCCCAGAAGAAAGTGAGTGAGTACCGTGAAACCCGCAAAACAGCGGGGATCCGATCATACGTTCACCAATTGTGCCCGCCAACAGCCGCGGTCGGCGTTCCGCAGCACGGCTTTTCCGGCACCCAGCGAGCGTGTCCAGGGGATCCCCGATCCCCGACCACCCTGAAAAGGAGGCCTAGAACAGGCTGTTTTTACCGCCCGCGACACCGGCGGACCTGTTTCTTGACTCGCTCGTCAGTTGGCTAACAATAGGTTTCGGTTTGAAGATCGTGTGGCGACGGACCGCTGCCAGTGCCCAGCCCAATAGCCCGTCCTCGCCCCATAGGTGCTCCATGCCATTCGCGCTCGTGCGATCCATTCTCAATTCTGGTCGTAGGAACTTTGGTCGATCAACCGGAACTCCGCCGCGTCGACCGGCCTCCTCGCGGGGCCGGCGGCCCCAGGCGGTGCAACCAGGCCTTGAGTCGCTTGAGCCGCGGATGGCGCTCACGGTATCGACGCCGGTTGTGGCGCCGCCATCCGTCGCGCTCGCAGCAGCCAGTGACACAGGGCTCCGGGGAGACGGGATTACCCGGGTAACACGGCCCACGTTTACCGGCGTCGCTCCCGCCAGATCGAGCGTGGCCGTCTATGCCGATGGCCAACTGCTCGGCATCGCCACAGCCACCGTTCGTGGGGCATGGAGTCTGGCCACGCCGGCTGCGAAGCCTCTCACGGCCGGTGCTCACTCGATCGCGGCATACACCTTCAACCAGTCCCCAGTGCCAAGCGCTCCGACGCTGTTCGCGGTGACTGTCGATCCCACACCACCGACGGCTAGCGTGACCTACGACAGGGACAATGGCCGCGCCACCGTGACGTTCTCCGAGCCGGTATCGGGAGTGCGGGCCTCAAACCTGCTCCTCTCAGGACGGACGGAGTCTGGGGTCACACTCGCCAACGTGCCCATCAACAACGCCCGTGCCCGGGAGTACGTCGGGTTGATCACGATGACCAAGTCCCCCGATGCAAAGACGTTTACGTTTCAGGAGCAACTCACCCTGGCGGAACCGGGAACCTACACCCTGTCCTTTGTGAAGGCGGGCGTGGTGGACCGGGCCGGCAACCCGCTGGCCGCGGGCGTCGCGACCAGATTTGTGATCATCTGACGCGGGGCGTAAAAAACCCGTTATTTACGACGTAAGTTCATTTGCAAAAAGAGTTTACGAACGACTATCACCGTCTTCAGCTCGGCTCCGCGGGAGACGAGAAACAGCTCCCGAAACGGGTTTGCGAGAAAATCATGTAGGGCGGTTGCACCCCCCTCATGCCCATCATATCCTACGCATCTTAACACGGCCGTTGGCCTCGAGGACTGCCTCCCTATGAAAAGCATCGCCCCACGCACCGCACCGAACGGCTTCACGTTGGTCGAACTGCTCGCAGTGCTTGCCATCATCGGCACGCTGATCGGTCTGCTGCTGCCCGCGGTCCAGCGAGCACGTGAAACGAGCCGGCGGATGCAATGCTCCAACAATCTGAAGCAGATGGGCGTGGCACTTTCCAATTACGAACAGGCCAACAAGCGTTTTCCTCCCGGCAATGATCAGGCTGGTGAGCGCTACCATGCTTGGTCGTCGTTTGTGCTGCCGTTTCTCGAGCAGTCAACCGTGTCCGGTCGCATCGACTACTCGAAGCACTGGGATGACAGGGGAGGCAACTCCGCTATCGCCGACCTGACGATTCCCACCTATGTCTGTCCGAGCGGGATCAAGTCGTTTGCCGGCAAACAGGATTACGCCGGTGTGCTCGGATCCTCCATCAATGGCAACGGCCAGCAACTTGCCATCGTCAACGGCAGCGACCTGCAATTCCTGACGTCGGGTGTGCTCTATGCCACCGGAACCACCCTCTATGTGCCGCCCAGATACGACGCGGGAACGGTACCCTCGCAGCAGCCGCGACTGCCCGCCAGAGCAGCCCAGATCTCAGACGGACTGTCGAGAACCCTCCTCGTGATTGAAGCGGTTGACAGGGAGCAGGTTGGTGCCGCCGACACACGGCGATCGGGTGACGCTGGCTGGGCCTGTGGGTCGAATTGTTGTTCGCTCAATTCCAGGGTGATCAACATGCCGGGTGAAAACGACAACGGCTTCCGCAGCCTGCATTTCGGCGGCCTTTTTGGCCTGTTCGCCGATGGCCGCGTGACCTTCATCAGCGACCGCATCGATGCCCCCTCCCTGGTGGCGATTTGCACCAAGAGCGGCGGGGAGACCGAATCGGCCGGGCTTTAAACAGGACAATCCAGACACATCGCGGGGCAACCCGCTCACAACATTACGGGGCAACCCGTGGTCGGCCGCACGAACGCATCGTACGGTCGTGAATTGAGAGACTCTCCTCTGAAGAAAGGTTTCTATGATTCGTACGTTTACCCTCGCCCTGGCGATCGTTGCCTTGGCGTTTGCGACTGACGCGGCGTTTGCCGGCGGCAGTAGCAGCGGAAGCTCCAAGAGCAACAACCAGACTGTTCGCATCAAGAACATCGGCTCAGCGCCGGTGCTCGTGAATGCGAAGACTGGCGCTGCGACTGGGGCTACTGGTGCCAAGACTGTCAACCAGAACGGCGTGGCCCAGTTCACGACGAAGAAGGTGGCCAGTCAGGCGTGGGCTGCGGACACGGCACAGACCGTTCCCCAGACCCTGGATTACACCTTCCCCAAAAGTAAGGTTGTGTACCTCGAGGCTGCGGCCGACGGGACCGTGACCACGCTGACCTTTGCTCCCCCGGGCAAGCTTTTCTAAGCCCTGTGGTTCCGGTACATCCGGAACTCAAGGCCCACGACGAGACCACAAGCCGGACATCTCTGGCGAGGGCTTCCACCCCGCCAAGATGTCCGGCTTGCTCGTTTTTATGTTGCCCGAGGCCCTCGTGGATGGCACGGTCGTTTGTGCCTGCCTCTGTTCGTGATTAGAACCGGGGTATGAATCTTTTCCTTTCCCTGCAGGACGTCGAGACAGCCAACGGCGTCGCCGGGGACGACGAGCCCACTCGCGCTGGCAGCCGCTCTCCCTGGTGGATTGATGCGATTGCAGCCCTTGCGATCGCCGCTTTGGTCGCCGTGCCCTGGCTCTGGCAGGATCTCGTGCCCTGCGAGTGGCTCGGCGTAGCGGCCGCGCTCATGACGCTGTCGCATCTGCGGGGCTGGCGGGGTGAGACGCTCGTGCTTGCCGCGGCCGCCCTGGCGCTCGCCACGGCATTCCACTGGTCGCCGGAGGTGCTCGCCGATTCCGTGGGCACGAGCTACGCGATCGGTCTGGCCTTCACGGTGCCGATCGTGCTCTGGGATGCCATGCGGCTCTCGCTGCCGTTCTGGTTTGTCGGTCGCACGGTCAACGATCCTCGCAATGCCTGGCTTCCCGCGGCAATCGTTGCCGTCGCGTCGGAGGCCTTCGTGACCAGCGTGTTTCCCTGGAAGCTCGGCTACAGCCAGATCGCCTGGCCCGTGCTGATCCAGTCGGTGGATCTGCTCGGCCCGGAGGCAGCCACCTTCGTGCTCTACGCCCACGCCGGGGTGATCGTCCTCGTCGTCGAGATGATTCGGCGCCAGCTGTCGGGCGTC
>Ga0214921_10008626_pt1 | contig 13152 bp, 14 predicted proteins | sample LL1505_MetaG_FD_177992 | JGI IMG/M metagenome (GOLD analysis project Ga0214921, IMG submission 177992) | Freshwater microbial communities from Lake Lanier, Atlanta, Georgia, United States - LL-1505 | ecosystem: Environmental > Aquatic > Freshwater > Lake | place: USA: Georgia | collected... | reverse complement strand
ACGAAGCGCAGTTTCGTTTCGCTTTGAATGAAGACGCCATGGCCAGTGACAAGTTGGCCGAGGGCATTCGCGCTTTTTGCGCCGATGCGCGAAAGCTCGATGCGCTGATGCAAGGTTAAGCAAAGCGGTCCACCGCCACACCCTTGTCAAATCGAACAGGCGGGTGCTTCACGCGGCGAGGTTCTTGGCGCTGGCAAGCGGCTGGCATGGCGTGCTGAGGGCCCCAAGCGAAACCCAACACGCAGCCATCGTCTTGCCGGCTGGGCGTTTTGATGGTCTGTAAGGACCGGATTTCCTTGAGTACGATGGGTCTCATCAATGTGTGATGCGAATTAAAGTACTCAAATATTAATCGATAAACACCTTTAATTAATTATTTAATAGTTAATTTTTGCAATTTTGTGTATTTTTATCCACACAAAGTATTCATTTTTTGTTTAATTTCTCACATGGGTCTTCTCTGGTTTGCGGTGGCGTGAGCCAAACATAGTCCGCTTGAGGCGCCAATTCAGCCAAAAACGCCTGTTTTTCTGACTTGGGCCGTGAATCGTCCCATTCCATGAACAGCACACTCACGCTGCGCAGCTGGGGTGCGGCTTGGTTCACCACAAAAGGCACGCCTAAATGTTTCCAAGCATGCCCATTGCCAGCCAACACAATGCTCGGCAGGTGTGCGAGTGCAACTTCGGCCATGGCCGCATCCCGTCCGCGTTGCACCGCGACCATGCCTTCGAACATGCTGGCTGGCATGGCGCCACAGTGCCCTTGGTCGATTTCCTCATTCATGGCTTTGCGTTGTTGTTCGTCAAAGGGGGCTTTCGCCAGCAGCGTGCGTACCGCTTCAGGCAGGCTTTGGCCGCGTGTTTTGAACACCTCTTTGATGGATTCGCCAGGCAAATTGCCACCCACCAGCGGCATCTGCATCGAGGTGACTGCTTCAAACAAGGGTTGGTGCAAAGGCCAGTTCCAGCCTTTGTCGTCAAACCCAGCGGCCTCCAAGTTTGTCAATAAATCGCCCCCCGACTTGAAACGCAGACGCCAATTCAAATGTTCAGCCACCACCGTTTTACTTGCAGCAGGTAATTGGCGCAGCAATTCGCCGCGCAGTTGGTGGTGGCGCGGGTTGTCATGAACTTCACCCAGCACAGCGACATCCGAACCCCTAACTGCTTGCGCCAATTGCGCCATGCTGAGGGGTGCCATGTCCGACAGTCGCAGAATGGACCCGGTCACAGCGAGTGGGTCCAAGCCCCAAGCATTAGGAAAAAAAAGCAGGCAGCCCAAGCTGCACAGGGTCAAGTTAAGGTGTTTTTTGAGCAGCAGCCAAATTGGCGGGAACGGTGGAAGTCTCATAAATGATGTCTTTGGCAAGTTCGGGGTAGTCGGTCAACATGCTGACACCATACATCGGTTTGTATGCCCCTTTGTGGCAGGTGGCACAACCGACTTTGGGGTAGTCGCCTTCCTGACTCAAACGGTAGGGAGGGAACAAGGGGGCTAATTCGGTGAGGTAATTGCTGTTGATATCGCGCACCATGCGGATGCCATGCCAAGCCGTTACCCTTTGAGGCGTGCTCATGCTCCAGTCACCCATGGCGCGGGTGTTGTGGCAATAGGTGCAATTGACTCCCAGCGATTTGGACATGTAGATCATCAGCCCGTAGCTGTGCTCTGCTTGTTTGATGGAGCGGCGGTTTTCGCCGGCCAGTGCCCGTGTGCCTTGTATGCGGATGTTGAAGTCATCATTGACCAAATAAGTGCTCAAGGGGTTAAAAGGTAAGGAGGAGTTAGCCACTTCTGACATGGTGGGCGTGTTTTGTCCCGCTCTGTCCCCCAGCATATTGCCTTGTGAATGCGGCAAGCCTGGGTTGTTGAACCAGTCGCCGCTGGGCACTGCTTGTCCACGGTGGCAGGTCCAGCAGGTCACGCCTGTGTCTTTAATATGGGTTTTCCACTGGTTGTTTAAGTTGCGCGTCATTTGCAACATACGCCTGGCCACCACTTTGGTGTATTTTTCGTCAGAGGCTAGGTTTTTGGTGTTGTGGCAAAACTTGCAACCTTCTTCGGGCGCCACCCACGTGGCCATGGCTGCCATCAGGCGAGAAAACTCCAAGGGCGAGAGGTCATTCAAGACTTGGATATTTTGATAGAGGTCCTTGAGTTGGGGTCCATCAGGTTCGGGCGGGTCGAGCGGCTCAGGTTCGGGGATCTCATGAATGGATGCGTTGGCAGCCAACACACTGGGTTGGTAAATTTGCAGCATGCTGGTGCCGCGGTAACCGCGCTGTACCGATGTAGGCCCCTCGCAAGCGCTTAACAGAAAGAGCATGCTGATCCAAAAACAAGAACGCAAGGAAATCACACTTAGCCAGCAAGCTTTGCCAAGACAATTAAACATGGACACCCCCTGCCGATTGGCGTATGAGTGAAAACAAGAGAATTCAAAAGAGACTGAGTGTCATGATAAATTGACACTTTATATAGTCAATATTTAATTTATGAATATAAATTGTTTATTTATATAGAGGGTAACTAAAAATTCAATATCTCGGCAACCCCCAGCCGCTAAAGGCCGCTGCTGGGGGCTTGTGCTTAGGCGGCTGATTTGTTCAACTTGAAATTTTTACACCAACCGGTGGAGGGCACGATGCGACCGCCGTAAAAAGAGCATTCGCCTTCATTGGCATTGCCCTCGTAGAGTTGACATCTGCTGCAATATTGCTCAGTGGTGTGTCGTGGATAACGGGTGTTGTCTACGTTTTTAGTCTCTAATTTGAAACCCATAGATTTGGGATAAGAATCAGCTTCCGATAGCCTTTCACCAGGCGCAGCAGCCTTCATTTTATTTTCTGCTGCGCAGACCTGAGTGGCTAAGGTAGCGCTTGTGATGGCGGCTGAATGGATCAAAAAGATGCGTCGGTTTAAATTTTTCATTGGGATGGATAAGTGAGGGTTAGTGAAGTTTCCGAACCAATCGCACAAAATGCGATTCTTCGGGATGTTTTAAAGAAACACCAGAGAAGCCAAAATCCATGGTGAAAACATGTGGATCAAAGTCATTCACGATGCGTGTGTAACGGCTCCAAAAAACACCAGGGGGAAAGTTTGGGAACAATTCCAAGCTGACGCGTGGATTGCGGCAGTGCTTTTCGGCAATGAAAGCCAAATCTTTGAGATGAGGTAACTTCCAGTCACTGAAGCCATCAAGACTTTGCCGATTCAGTTCGTTAACAGTGCTGACAGCCTGAAAATAAGTCATGGCTTCAGCCTTGCCAACACATTGCTGCCCTACCCAGGTTTGTCCAATCGCACACCTTTGCCACTGCAGGCGTGCTTGGTAATCAAAGACCCACCCTCGTTCATCTGCCTGAATATGCAAAGGAATGTCAGTGAGCGCTTGATCACAGATCTGCTGCGCAAAAACCAAGTTGCCCCAAAAAAGTAATGATGTCCAAAAAGCATTCAACGTGCATGCACAACATACTTTGATGAGGTTCTTGTTTGGGTGCAAAGTAATGAACGTTGGGTGTTACTTGGTGTCAAAGCCAATGCCAGAGGGTTTGCTTGGGAAGCCTTTACCGTAATCAACTTTGACCGGTTTGGTTTGTCGAGTTGCAAGACCCGGTTCAATGGGTAATCCACGGTGAAGATTGAAGGCGTAGGCTTCCATCGCAAGCATTTCAGAACCGCTCACGTCCAATGCCTTGCCTCCTTGGGGGTTTTGGATACACCAATTCACCATTTCACGCCAAGTGACTACTCTGTCGAAGGCAGTGTGGTATTTGGGGAAAGTTTGCGGGTTGGACGCTGCAGCATCTGGATGGCAGTTGCCACAAGCCAAGCCATTGTTTTGCGTCGTTGGATTACTGCCGTGCCATAAGTTATAGCCCTCTTCTACCGCTGCAAGAAGCTTTTTTTCTTGTGCTTTGAGTTCCTCTTTGGTGAAAGGCTCTCGTGCGTTAGCTTGAAAATACACTGCTGATGCTGCAATCGTTAACAGGATTGAACCAGTCAAAGATCTGAGGATATTTTTTGTTTTCATGAATGAAACGTCTCCTTCTTTGGGTTAATTGAAAAACGGCCCGCCATACTGCGGGCCGCACACCGACCATGTTTTAGATACTTATGCCGTTCTTGAGGAATGGCGTAAGTGAGTCAGCGAAAGGTAGGTGCTGTGCTTTGCCGCCATCGGCACTGAATGAAGCTTGCAAAGTTCCCATTCCGTCTTGTTCATTACCTGGGTCAGCACGGTATTGCTGGCTTTCTGGGTATTTCACATTGACAGGTGGATAAGGCCATGGCCATGAAGTGCTCATGGCACCAATGGAAGTCATGTTGCCGATCTTGTTGTAAATAGTTTGATGGACATGGCCGTGGAACGATGTCACGTTTACAAACTTAGACAGAATCTTGCGAATTTCTGGTGCGTCAGACGTTTGGAAATTCCAACGGGGATAGTAGTCCCACAGCGGTGAATGGCTGAAGGTGACCACCGGTGTGTCTGGTGACAGATTCGCAACATCCTTTTTCAGCCATTCCAATTGTTCAGCTTGGATTCCCCATAGACCACCAATGGGTCCCTCGAGCATTTCCATGGCTTCCATGCGTTGCTTGTTGCTTAGACCCTTTTCGGTCCAGAAGTCCTTGACCAAAATGGAGTTGAAGCCGATGAAATGGACGCCTTTGTGATCAAAAGACCAGAAGTCCTTACCAAACATACCTTTCCAAGCGGCGCCCATGTCCAGGTACCAGTCGTGTTCGCCAGGGATGACCATCATTTTGGGTTTCAGATTGGCCAAGATTTTTTTGCCCTTGCGCAGTTGGTCTTCGGTTCCGTTTTGGGCGATATCACCACCGTAGAGCACAAAATCAGGCTGAATTTCTAATGCATTGACCTGAGCGACGGCATCTTCAAGTTGCAAGTCGAATTTGTGGCCGTCTTGACTGTATAAATGAGAGTCACTGATCATGGCCATTCTGAATGGGGTGACCTTTTTGGATCCGGCGTGCACCAAATCGATAACACCTAGGTTGATGCCCGCTGCGCTTGCGACCAAGGTCGATAAACCGGCTTTGCCCGTGAGGCCTAAAAAATCTCGTCTGCTGTGTCCGTTGTTCGTGTCCATGTTGTCTCCAAAGGGTGAAAAATTCCTTTTGTCCTGCGGTGTTTGCACTAAAGGGGGTAAGGGAGGGATGTGGATGGTAGATACAAACAAAGAAATAATAAAATTAAATATTTACCACATTATTACGCAAAAATTAAATATCATTTGTGCTAAATGACGCTATAAGTAGCACCATGTCACTTCAAAAATCAGCCAATATCAAGCACTTGCTCACTTTCCAAAAAGTCGCACGCTCAGGCAATGTCAGCGTGGCGGCTTCCGAGCTTTTTTTGAGCCAATCCGCAACCTCCATTCAGTTGGCCAACCTTGAAGCCGCCGTGGGCACCAAGCTGATCAACCGCGCTGGGCGGGGTGTTCGTCTCACCGATGCAGGTTACAAATTACTGGCCTTGAGCGAGCGCATGTTGGTCTTGTGGCAAGAAATCAGCGATGAAATGGAGTCGTATCTAGGCGATTTTTCAGGCACTTTGCGCATAGGCGCAGTGACCACGGCCGAATATTGGTTGCCCCATGTGTTGGTCAATTTTGTGAATTCGCACCCTAGCGTCAAACTGAAATTGCAAGTGGCTAACAAAGAAGAGATCGTCCGCAGCATGGCCGCTGATGAAATCGATTTGGCTGTGATGGGAAATCCTCCCGAGGACATCAAGGTGATGGCCCAAAGTTTTGCCAACAACCCAACGGCTTTTTTGGCCTCGCCTCATCACCCTTTGATGAAGAACGCTCAGGTCAGCATGGCGATGCTGGCCAATGCGCGGATGTTGGTGAGGGAAAAGGGCTCAGGTGCGCGGGCATCGTTGGAGCAAATTTTCAAAGCAGAAGGTTTGAAGCTTCAAATTGGGTCTGAACTCTCAAGCAACGAGTCCATCAAACAAATGTGCATTGCAGGTTTGGCCCCAGCCTACTTGTCTTTGCATTCTTGTGCGCTTGAAATGCGTGCGGGCTTGTTGGCGGTCTTGCCTTTGCCAAACAACCCCTTGAATCGCCGTTGGTTTGTGGTGCATACACAAAGCAAGGCGCTTTCACGGGTGGCATCCGTGTTCATGGCGCATTTGATTGAACAAGGCGAAATAGAAATTGACCAGCAACTGCAGCAAATCTCTCAAATGCCTCTGGAGAGCTTGGCTGGGTGGCGCATTCCATCGACCGTCACGGTTTTATCTTGAGTGATCCATAAAAAACCCCCGCAAGGCGCGAACCTTGCGGGGGTTTCAGTTGTGATTGAAGGCCATAGGCCTTCAGGCAAAGCTGTGAAGCGGGGCAATTACATGCCCATGCCACCCATGCCGCCCATGCCGCCCATGTCACCACCACCCATGCCGCCCATAGGAGCGTCTTCTTTGGGGGCTTCAGCGATCATGGCTTCGGTGGTCAACATCAAAGAGGCCACAGAGGCTGCGTTTTGCAGCGCTGTGCGGGTCACTTTGGTGGGGTCCAAGATACCCATTTCGATCATGTCGCCATAGGTGTCGTTGGCGGCGTTGAAGCCGTAGTTGCCTTTGCCAGCCAACACCGCATTGACGACCACTGAAGGCTCGCCACCGGCGTTGTAGACGATTTCGCGCAAAGGAGACTCAACCGCTTTCAACACCAGTTTGATACCGGCATCTTGGTCAGGGTTGTCGCCTTTGATGGTGCCAGCCGCTTGACGTGCACGCAGCAATGCCACGCCGCCACCAGCCACGATGCCTTCTTCCACCGCAGCGCGGGTGGCATGCAATGCATCTTCCACGCGGGCTTTTTTCTCTTTCATTTCCACTTCGGTAGCGGCACCGACCTTGATCACGGCCACACCGCCAGCCAACTTGGCGACGCGTTCTTGCAGCTTTTCGCGGTCGTAGTCAGAGGTGGCTTCTTCGATTTGGATACGGATTTGTTTGACGCGTGCTTCGATGTCAGCAGCAGCACCAGCGCCATCGATGATGGTGGTGTTTTCTTTGCCCACTTCGATGCGCTTGGCAGAACCCAGGTCCGCCAAAGTGACTTTTTCCAAGGTCAGGCCAATTTCTTCGGCGATGACTTTGCCGCCGGTCAGGATGGCGATGTCTTCCAACATGGCTTTGCGACGGTCGCCAAAGCCAGGGGCTTTCACAGCAACCACTTTCAAAATGCCACGGATGGTGTTGACCACCAAAGTTGCCAGCGCTTCACCGTCAACTTCTTCCGCAATGATCAACAAGGGACGACCAGCTTTGGCCACGGCTTCCAAGGTGGGGAGCAATTCGCGGATATTGCTGATCTTTTTGTCGAACAACAACACAAAGGGGTTGTCCAGCAGTGCGACTTGTTTGTCGGGGTTGTTGATGAAGTAGGGTGACAAGTAGCCACGGTCAAACTGCATGCCTTCGACCACGTCGAGTTCGTTTTGCAGTGATTTACCGTCTTCCACCGTGATCACGCCTTCTTTGCCGACTTTGTCCATGGCGTTGGCGATGATTTCACCGATGCTGGTGTCAGAGTTGGCAGAGATAGAACCGACTTGCGCGATTTCTTTGCTGGTGGTGGTGGCTTTGGAAGCTTTTTGCAACTGCTCGATCAGGGCGTGAACCGCCTTGTCGATGCCACGCTTCAAGTCCATGGGGTTCATGCCTGCGGCAACGTACTTCATGCCTTCGCGAACGATGGCTTGTGCCAACACGGTGGCGGTGGTGGTGCCGTCGCCTGCGTTGTCAGAGGTTTTGGAAGCGACTTCCTTGACCATCTGCGCGCCCATGTTTTGCAGTTTGTCTTTGAGTTCGATTTCTTTGGCCACGGACACACCGTCCTTGGTCACGGTGGGGGCGCCGAACGAGCGCTCGAGCACCACATTGCGGCCTTTGGGGCCCAAAGTTACTTTGACCGCGTTGGCCAAAATGTTCACGCCTTCAACCATGCGTGCGCGGGCTTCGCCGCCAAAAATTACGTCTTTTGCTGCCATGTTTTAGCTCCTAAATTATTTCTCAACGACTGCGAACAGGTCTTCTTCTTTCATGACGAGCAATTCTTCGCCATCAACTTTGACTGTTTGGCCGCTGTATTTGCCAAACAACACGCGGTCGCCCACTTTCACGCCGACAGCGGCTAATTCGCCTTTGTCGTTTTTCTTGCCAGGACCGACGGCCAAGATTTCGCCTTGGTCGGGTTTCTCGGCAGCGTTGTCAGGGATGACGATGCCGGAGGCGGTTTTGGTTTCGCTTTCGATGCGTTTGACGATCACACGATCGTGCAAAGGACGAAGTTTCATGGGTTCTCCTAGGTGAAACTTAAGTGGATACAGATGCACAAAATGTGCGGGCTACCTGTTCAGCTTGGGCGTTATTAGCACTCGCCGAACTAGAGTGCTAATGATAAGGCTAAACCTTCAAACTTCAATAAGCAGAACCAAAATAATCGCTGAAAAGCGTATTAAATTACTCAATTTAAGCCAAAAATTCGATTGAATGCGATTAAGCGCTGAGCAGCCCAGCGCGAATCAGCATCCACTCCGCGCTGTCGTTCCAGACATCCATTTGCACAATCAGGCCATCTTTGACCACATAGCGGTCCACATAACGGTTGCCCTCAAAAGCGGTGCCGTCTGGCCAAGCGCCGTACAGCGTGCCAATGTTGTAGACGATGGCATGCGCTGGGCTGGCACCTTCAACCACGTCGGTTTGCTCGAACTTCTTCTTCACCCAAGCGTAGCGTGAGGCATTGAAAGCGCTGCATTCGCTGGGGTCCTTCATTGCACGCCCACCCGTAAACCGGATGCGTAAATCGGGCGACACATAGGCACGGGCCGCCACCGGGTCGGGGATCATGATGGTGCGTAAAAACGTTTCAACCAAGTCTTTGGGGGATAAATCGTGCGTCATAAATCACCTGAAAACCGCCATTGTCGGGCGAATGGCGGGCAATACACCCCGTTTGGTGGGGGAAATTAGGGGTTTTTCGCAACAAAGCTAAGCCGTGCGGCACACTTCAAAAGACATCTTGAACATCGATATGAAAAAGTCTTCTTTCGCTGCTGGCCTGCTTGTGTGGGCGTTGAACTCGCCTTTATGGGCGGGGGACGCCATCACGGGCATTGCTGTCACGCCACCTGAAATTGACTTTGATGTCATCACCAGGCTGTGGGGCTTTGTGAAAAAAACCACCCAAGCTCCGGCCGATTTGCCGCCACCGCCTTTGGTGCTGGACTGGCATGTGCCGCCATTTGCTCGCATGGGGTTTCAATACCCGACGCCCCAATTCCCTGACAACATCATGCAAATTAGCATCGCCCCCCGCACCATCGAGGGCTACAGCAAAGAGATGGTGACATGGGGCGTGGGCCACGAGCTGGTTCACTACGCTTTCATCATGCGCGAAAACCAGTGGCAAAACCGCCGCGCCACCTTCGCCGACAACTTAAAACACCATTGCGACATAGAGTTCAAGCAAATCACCCGCGCCATCGCTGACGAAATATGGAAGATTTACCACAGCGACACCCAACGCGCCGCCATGTATGACGAGGTGGAAAAAAGCTGTTTCAACGAGCCCAACCAGTAAGGCGTTGGGCGTGTGAATCTATTGCAGCAGGGAAACAATCGCTGCATGGTTGGCTTCTTTGGCCATGTCCATGGCCGTCAAGCCCCGATCGTCTTTCAGCAACTTGTTTGCGCCTTTGGTCAGCAGCAGTTTGACGGTTTCCACATGGCCTTGTCCTGCAGCCCACATCAAGGGCGTCAGGGCGTCCACAGGGGTTTCGTCTACGGGGGCACCTGCTTGCAGCAGACGTTCGACCACCGCGGTGTGTCCCATGCCCGCCGCATAAACCAGCGCTGATTTGTGCAAACGGTCGGTGGGTTCGTGTTTTGCGCCGTTTTTGAGCAATAAATCGACAAAGGGCAGGCTGCCTGCATAACTGGCAGCAATCAGGGGCGTGACTTTTTCAAGCGAAGGCATATTGACATCGGCACCGGCGGCAATCAGCATCGTGCCGATATCAATACGGTTTTTTTCAACGGAAAGGTAAAGAGAGGTTTTACCCAGTCGGTTGCGTGAATTGGGCATGGCACCTCGGTCTAGGCTTTTTTTCACGCCTTCGGCGTCCGCGTTACGAGCAGCCACCAGCAACTGTGCATTAACGCTGGGGTTGGAGGCGGTTTGTGCCCAAGCGGGGGTTGCAAAGCCGGCAAGGCAAAGGCACACAAAAGCGAGCAAGTGGCTCAAGCGGGGCATGAAAGAGATTGGGTATGTGCTTTTCTTCATCATATCTTTAGGCTGTTGAGGTCTTAAGGGGTTTCCCTAGCTAGGTCTTTACGCTATGACAATTCGCAGGAAGCGTGATTAAGATGGGCGCATGGGAAATTTTCCTTGTGGCTACGTTGTGTTCACAGAGCACAAGGTTATCGCAAATGAAATGCCCAGACTTTCTAGGTGTGAATTTGAAACATTTTTCAGATCATGCTTGGTTTTTCAATCATTGGCCATCAGGCTCAAGGAGTTCTCAATGCATCAAATCGGAAAGAAAATTTCCCTCACGCTGGCCAGCCTGGCCATCGGCGTGCTGACCGCAGGCGTCGCCCAAGCGGATACAGGTAAGGCAGTCGCCGTATCTCAGTCGCAACTGTCTGCTGCTGCCAAAGACAGCAACAACTTTTTGCACTCCAACGGTAGCTACGATCAAACCCGTTACTACCCTAACAAGCAAATCAACACAGGTAACGTTAAAAACCTGCGTCCTGCTTTCACCTTCCAAACAGAAGTGTTGGAGTCCATGGAAACAGCGCCCATCATTGTCGATGGCGTGATGTACCTGACCACCTCTTACAACCATGTGTACGCTATCGATGCGGTCACTGGCAAACAGTTCTGGCATTACAAACACAAAATGGGCCCCGTCACCACCTATTGCTGCGGTCCTAACAACCGCGGTGTCGCCATCATGGGCGGCCACGTGTTCATGGGTACCTTGGACGCCAAATTGGTGGCTTTGGACGCCAAGACCGGCAAGCTGGCTTGGGAAACCCAAATTGCAGATCCCGAGTTGGGCTACTCTGAAACCATGGCACCTGTGGCCGTTAACGGTCGCATCCTGATCGGCACCAACGGTGGCGAATACGGTATCCGCGGTTTTGTGAAATCCTTCGACGCCAAAACTGGCGCTTTGCAATGGACTTTCCACACCATCCCTGAAAAAGGCCATGAAGGCGTGTGGGCAGTTAACGACGCGACCAACCGTAACATGCTGCGTGATATCAACGCAGAAAAAGCACAGTTGGCCAAGCAAGGCGGCGATTTCTACAAAACCCTCGGCGGTGGCGTATGGATGGCGCCTGCGGTTGACCTCGAAACCAATTCCGTGATTTTCGTGGTGGGTAACCCCTCACCTGACTTGTACGGCGCTGAGCGTCCTGGTGACAACCTCTACACCGACTCCATCGTCTCTGTGGACTTGAACACCGGTGCTTACAAATGGCATTACCAGTACGTCGCTCACGATGTATGGGACTTGGATGCTGTGTCACCTCCCATCCTGACAGAAGCCAAAGGCAAAGACGGCAAGATGACCAAAGTGGCCATCCACGCTGGCAAAACCGGCCATGTCTATGTGCATGACCGCAACACTGGTGAACTGATCCGCTTCTCTGAAGCCATGGTTCCCCAAGATGGCATGTGGACATTGCCCACCAAAGAAGGCGCCAAGATGATGTTGGGTGCTAACGGTGGTGTGGAATGGAGCCCCATGGCGATTCACCCCGAAGCACGTTTGGCCTTTGCTGCCAACTTGTTGCAACCCATGACCTACCACGTTGAAGCTTCCAAGTACCCTGGTGGCAAGCTGTGGTTGGGTGGTGCGTTCAAAACCATCCCCAGCGAGAAGCAATCCGGTCGTTTGTCTGCTGTCAACATCGACACTGGCAAAGTGGCTTGGAAATTTGACACCGACGAGCCTTTGATTGGCGGCGTGTTGGCCACTGCTGGCGACTTGGTGTTCAACGGTGAAGCCAACGGTTTGTTCCGCGCATTTGATGCCAAAAACGGCAAAAAATTGTGGGAATACCAAACTGGTGCTGGCGTGAATGCACCTGCTGTGTCATATTCAGTGGGCGGCAAGCAGTACGTTGCCGTGGCCTCTGGTGGTAACAACCAGATCGATGCCAAGCGCGGCAATTCTGTTGTGGTGTTCGCACTGCCCTAATAAGCTCAGCTGAGCTTTAAGCCCAAGGCCTGTGGCGCACGAAAGTGCCCTCAGGCCTTTTTTCTAGACGACGGATGAAAGTGTATGAAAAACTTTTTTGCTTTGATTGTTTCTTTGCTGCTCTTGAATACAGCCGCTTTGGCTGCCGATGAGATACCTGCCAAAGCCGCCATGTGTGTGGGTTGCCATGGTGTGAACGGCAACTCCAGCATGCCCGGCACGCCTAGCTTGGCGGCACAAAACGCCCGTTATATCTATTTGCAATTGCGCGACTTCCAAGAAGGTCGTCGTGAAAACCCCATCATGTCACCTATGACCGCTGGTCTGACGCGTCCTGAGATGCAAGAGTTGGCCAATTATTTTTCCAAGCAAAAACTCACCAGCAAAAACTTCAAAGCTGACCCGGACAAGGCCAAATTAGGCCAAGCCAAAGCCGATGAAACTTTGTGTGCCATGTGCCATTTGGGTGAGTTTGTGGGTCAAAACGAAATTCCCAAAGTTGCGGGTCAAAACTTCGACTATGTGGTGAAAACTTTGAAGGACTTCAAAGCCAAAACCCGCACCAATGACGCCGGCAACATGACCAGCGTGGCCAGTACCTTGAGCGAGCAAGACATTGAAAACCTCGGCCACTACATTGCCGGTTTGAACTAGACGCCATGTCCACCCACACCTTGCCCACGCCTGAGGTCTACCGTGACCCCAAGCGCTGGGTATGGTGGTTTTCTTTGGGAGTGCCTGCCCTGATTGGCTTGGGGCCTGTGCTCATGCTGTGGCTAGGCAACCCTTGGATGCTGTGGTTGCCTCTTGTGTTTTTGTATGGGGCTGTGCCTTTGGCGGATGCCCTCATCGGTGAGGAGCGCAGCAACCCACCCGAAT
>Ga0214921_10008625_pt1 | contig 13157 bp, 13 predicted proteins | sample LL1505_MetaG_FD_177992 | JGI IMG/M metagenome (GOLD analysis project Ga0214921, IMG submission 177992) | Freshwater microbial communities from Lake Lanier, Atlanta, Georgia, United States - LL-1505 | ecosystem: Environmental > Aquatic > Freshwater > Lake | place: USA: Georgia | collected... | reverse complement strand
CCCATGCTGTACGTCACCCACGCCATGGACGAAGTGGCGCGGCTGGCTGACACGCTGGTGCTGCTGGAGGCCGGGAAGGTGCGCGCCTGCGGGCCGGTGGCCGAGGTCATGCTGCAACACCTGGCTGCTGAGGGTGACGAGGCGGGCGCTCTGCTCGAGGCGACGGTGCGCGGGCGCGACGCCACCTGGAAACTCGCTGAAGTGGTGTTTGATGGCGGCAGCGTCTGGCTGCGCGACAGCCCGGTGTTGGAGCCGGGGCGCAGGGTGCGCGTGCGGGTGCTCGCGCGCGATGTGAGCCTGGCGCTGGCCGCGCCTGCGGGCACCAGCATCCAGAATCAACTGGCTTGCACGGTGGAGTCGATGACGCCGGATACACACCCCTCTCAGGTGTTGGTACGTCTGCGTTGCGGCAGCGCGAGATTGCTGGCTCGGGTGACAGCGCGTTCGGCTGCACAACTGGAGCTGGCGGCGGACCGGGCGGTCTGGGCCCTGGTGAAATCGGTTGCCCTGGTCGAGTAGCGACGGGTAGCGCCGCTATTCGTCGCGCCCGCGCACCGGGGCGCGCAGGCTTTTGGTTTGCGCACGCACGCTTTTGGTCTCTAGCCTCCGCTGTTTTGAGCCGTAAGTCGGTTTGGTTGCACGGCGCGCGGTGGGCGGTATGGCCACGCTGTTGACCAGCTCGTGCAGGCGCATGAAGGCGTCCAAACGATTTTTGTCCTGGGTGCGAAAACGCTGGGCTTTGATGATGAGCACGCCCTCGCTGGTGATGCGGGCGTCGCGCAGCGCGAGCAGGCGCTCTTTGACACCATCGGGTAGGCTGGAGGCGGGGATATCGAAGCGCAAATGGATGGCGCTGGAGACTTTGTTGACGTTTTGCCCGCCCGCGCCCTGCGCCCGGATCGCGCTGGTCTGCACTTCGGACTCGTTGATAAGAAGCGGTTCGCGTAAAGCAGGGGTGGTGGCCATGGCGGAGAAACTACACTGCGTGTACCCGTATTGGACACCCATCACCATTCCGAAGGAGCCCACCATGGCCAAAGGTCAGCAAAAATCCACCAAAGAAGCCAAAAAACCCAAAAAAGACAGCGCGCCGCCCAAGCCCATGTCGCCCGGTTTTGAGCCGATTCGCGCCACCGTCACCACGGCCATCCTGCCGCGCGGGAAGGCCAAAAACAAACCGGCCTAGTGCAGATCCAGGAGGTTTTGTACACCCAGGGTTTCGGTACCCGGCGCGTCTGCGCCGGGCTGGTGCAACAGGGCTGGGTGCAGGTATTTGCTTCGGGTGAGGACAGCGCTCCGCAACCTTGCGCCGATCCGGCAGCAGAGTTCGAACCGGAGGGCTTGCGTTTCCGGGTGCAAGGTCGCGACTGGCCGTTTGCGCAGCGCGCCTATATCGTGCTGAACAAGCCAGCGGGCACCGAGTGCTCGCAAAAGCCCTCTACCTACCCGAGTATCTATTCGCTGCTGCCCGCGCCTTTGCGAACGCGTCCGCAAAAAAGTGCGGTGCAAGGCGTGCAGGCCGTGGGCCGCTTGGACCAGGACACCACCGGCATGCTGCTGCTGACCGATGACGGGCAGTTCATCCACCGCATGAGTTCACCACGCCACCACGTGCCCAAGGTCTACGAGGTGACGGTGAAGCACCCGCTGGACGCCACACAGACCGAGCGCCTGTTGGCCGGTGTGGTGCTCGACGATGACCCTAAGCCCGTGCGTGCTGCCGCTTGCCAGGCGGTGGGTATGCACCATCTGCGCCTGACGCTGACCGAAGGGAAATACCACCAGGTCAAACGCATGGTGGCTGCGGTGGGTAACCGGGTTGAGGGCTTGCATCGCTCGCGCATCGGAAGTTTGGATTTACCGGCCGATCTGGCACCCGGCGCGTGGCGTTGGTTGACTGCGTCGGAATTGGCCGCGGTGGTCGCGGTGGCTGTGGCCTGAGTCGTCTGCGGCACGGTGGCGCGCCGGGTGGAAGCTAAACTCCGCGGTTATGCATAAAAGAATTCGTTGGTGCCTGCTCGCAGCAGTGGGCGCGTCGTATGCGGCATGGTCAGCAGCCAATAATCCCCCTCAAATTGCGCAGAATGATGCGCCGCCTTCACCGACGGTGGCCGCAGCCAAGGCGTCTGCTCCGATTTTGGTTCTCAACTCCCTGAGCGCCAGCGTCAGCGTCATCGATACCGAGCGCTGGGTCGAGACCAAACGGGTGCCGACTGGCAAAGAGCCGCACCACCTGTACATGACACCGGATGAAAAATCGGTCATCGTGGCCAACGCGATTGGCAACTCACTCACCTTTTTAGACCCGCGAACGGGTGATGTGCAACGCACTGTGCAGAACATCTCCGATCCCTACCATTTGCGTTTCTCGCCCGATATGAAGTGGTTGGTCACGGCGGGTAATCGACTCAACCATGTTGACATTTACCGGTGGAATGCTGGCGAGCTCACGCTGGTTAAGCGCATTGCGACCGGCAAAACCCCTAGCCATTTATGGATCGACTCCAAGAGCACCGTAGCCTATGCCACCATGCAGGAGAGCGATGAACTGGTTGCGATTGACCTGGCAAGCCAAACCTTGAAGTGGCGCATCAAAACGGGCTTTTTACCGGCCGATATTTTTGGTACGCCGGACGACAAAAATCTGCTGGTCGCACTCACCGGTGCGCGTGGCGTCGAAGTCTATGATGTCAGAAATGCAAAGCCCGTATTCGTCAAAACGCTCACCACCGATGGTGGCGCCCATGCGTTTCGCAGCCTGGGCGACAAGCAGCATATTTTTGTCAGCAACCGTGCGGCTAATTCCATCAGCAAGATTGATTACATCAGCATGACGGTCGTGGACACATTTGATGCGCCCAGCGGTCCCGATTGCATGGACCTATCTGCCGACGGTCGCTATTTGTACGTGGGTTCACGCTGGGCCAACAAACTCACGGTGATCGATCTGAGCACCCGCAAGGTGGTGCGCAAGGTCAAGGTCGGTAAGTCACCGCACGGGGTCTGGACCCTGGACCACAAACCGCGTTGACGATGATGCACAGCGTGCTGCTGGCGATAGGGCTACTCGGCTGCTGCGCCGCTTGGGCCCAATCGCCACCGGTGTGCAAGAAGCCGGTTTACCTGACCTTGGATACCGGCCATATGGAGGTGGCCCCGCTGATCGCTGAGGTGTTGCAACGCCACCAGGTCAAAGTTACATTTTTCGCGGCCGACGAACCCAGCAAAACCGGCGACGGCAGCTTGGGTGCGCATTGGGCACCTTGGTGGAAAGCCCGCGCCGCCGAGGGCCATGCATTTGCCTCACATACGCTGGACCATGTGTACTGGCGCGCTGATTTACCTGATGGACGTTTTCAGGTACGCGCCAGCGCAGGGCCGCAGACGGGCCACACCCAAGCCTGGACCCCCGTCGAGTATTGCGCCGCGCTCGATGCAGCATCCAAGCGTTTGCAAACCCTGACCGGCGTCGCGCCCCTGCCGCTGTTTCGCGCGCCGGGGGGCAAAACCTCGCCTCGGCTGCTCGAGGCGGCGCGCACCTGCGGGTATGCCCATGTGGGCTGGGCGCAGGCCGGCTTTTTGGGCGACGAGTTGCCCAGCGAACGCTATGGCAATTCACAACTACTGGCCAAGGCCTTGCGCGATATCCGGCCGGGCGATATCTTGATGGCGCATTTGGGCATCTGGTCGCGCAAAGACCCGTGGGCGCCCGCCGCCTTGGAGCCCCTGATTACGGGCTTGCAGGCCAAGGGATTTTGTTTTGAGACTTTGCGCTCGCACCCGGATTACCAGGATTGGCTGAGCACCCACCCGAAGTAAGCTATGGTTTGCGCGCGCAGACCGCTTTTATGGACGCACTAACCGACACCTTCGACCTCATCCATCAGGCCTTTTTTGAGGAGCTGGTGCAGCCATTTTTGATGGCCATCGGGTGGGGCGGTTATCTGGAGCCGGCGTTTGAGGGCTCGATGTGGATGCTGTTCGGTATCGGGCAAATTCTGGTGCTGCTGCTGGTGCTGGGACCGCTGCAGCGTTGGCGCCCGGTCGAAGCTGTTGCCGATACCGCCACAGTACGCACCGACGTGGTGTACACCCTGATTCATCGGCTCGGCTTGTTCAAGCTGGGCATGTTCTTTTTGCTGGAGCCCTTCATGGACGCGCTCATGGGACAGATGAGCGTATGGGGTTGGGTGCCGCCGCAATTGGACAATATCTGGCCCGGGGTGACCGACAAAGCGCTGATCAGCTTTTTCCTGTATCTGCTGGTGTTCGATCTGGTGCATTACGGTATCCACCGCGCCCAGCACCAGATCGGGTGGTGGTGGAAGCTGCACGCTTTGCACCACGCCCAGCGGCAGATGACCATGTGGTCCGACAACCGCAACCATCTGCTGGACGATGTCCTGACCAGCGCGTTATTGGCGGTGTGTGCGCAGCTCATTGGCCTGCCGCCCGGCCAGTTTGTGGCGCTGGTGGTGTTGACCCAACTGAGCGAAAGCTTGCAGCACGCGAACTTGCGCCTGGATTTCGGGCGCTGGGGCGAACGCCTGTGGGTCAGCCCGCGCTTTCACCGGCTGCACCATAGCATTGGCGATGGCCATGAGACCGTGCAGGCCGGTAGCGGACGGGTGGTGCTGGGCGGGCACAACTTTGGGGTGCTGCTGCCCTGGTGGGACATGCTGTTTGGCACCGCCAACTTCAGACCCGGCTACGGCCCCACCGGCGTGCGCGACCAGGTGGAGCGAGGTCGCCATTACGGTGATGGCTTTTGGTCCCAGCAGTGGCTGGGCTTGCAGCGCTTGCGCAACCGGGCCTGAGCGTGGACAGCGCACCGAACACTGTACGGGCGGTGCTGGATGCTTTCTGGCGGGCTGCGTGGTACTGCCTGCATCCGCACGTCATGCTCTTGTCGCTCTTACCTGTGTTGATAAGCGGTGGCTTAGCCTTTGTGCTGGGGCACTTGTTTTGGGCGGATGCGATTGAAGCGCTGGGTGTTTGGCTGGATTCGTCGGTCACCCTCACGGTGTTGTGGGGTTGGCTGGAGGCTGTGGGCCTGCCGCGGCTCAAAGCGGTATTGCCGCACGTCATCTTGTTACTTTTATTGACCCCTGCCGTGGTTGTGGTGGCGCTGGCTTCTGTGTCTTTTCTGATGGCGCCGGGCCTGGTGCGGCTGGTCGCCCGCAAGCGTTTTCCCGACTTGCAGATGTCGCATGGCGCGCCTTGGTGGCATGGTGTCTTGTGGACAGTGTGGTCGGCTGTCCTGGCGGTGTCGGCGATGGTGATCAGCTTGCCGATGTGGATGATTCCGCCCTTGCTCCTGGTGCTTCCACCGCTGATTTGGGGCTGGCTGACCTACCGGGTCATGGCATTTGATGCCCTGGCGCAGCACGCCAGCGCAGACGAGCGCCGCGCCGTGATGGCGATCCACCGATACGCCTTATTGGGTATGGGTATGGTGGTCGGTCTGATGGGTGCGGGGCCGAGCCTGATTTGGTCTGCCGGCCTGATGACGATTGCGATGGCCCCGTTGCTGCTGCCGGTTTCGATGTGGCTGTATGTGCTGGTTTTTTCCTTCGCTTCGATGTGGTTTATTCATTTTTGTCTTGCTGCTTTGCATGCCTTGCGCCAACGCGCCGCGCCGGCCCCTGCGCCCTCCGACTTGGAACTCCCCCTAACCGCGAACAGCTGAACATGCACTTCGGACTTCTGATCATTGGCGATGAAATTCTCTCCGGCAAGCGCGCTGATAAACATTTCAGCCGCGCCATTGAGCTGCTGGGGGCACGCGGGCTGACCGTTGCTTCGGCCGATTACGTGGGTGATGACCCCGATCGCATCACGGCCGCCTTGATACGCGCCTTCAGCAGCGGGGATGTGGTGTTTTCGTTCGGCGGTATCGGTGCCACGCCCGATGACCATACGCGCCAATGCGCGGCGCGCGCGCTGGGCCTGCCTCTGGTCTTGCATCCGCAGGCTGCCGCTTTCATACGAGAGCGGATGCAGGATGTGGCCCGTGAGCAGGGTGTACCTTTTGAGCCCGAGCGGGACGATAACCTCCACCGCTTGAATATGGGCATGTTTCCGCAAGGCAGCGCGATCATTCCCAACCCGTACAACAAGATCGCGGGCTTCAGCTACCCGGGCAAGGAAGGCGGAGCCGTGCACTTCGTGCCCGGCTTTCCGGTGATGGCCTGGCCGATGGTGGAGTGGGTGCTCGATAACCAATACGCCCATTGGTTCCGCAAGGATGCGCATTGCGAGCAATCGGTCATCGTGGTTGGCGCCATGGAAGCAACGTTGACGCCATTGATGGAAGCGATTGAGCGCGACCATCCGGTCAAAGTGTTCAGCCTGCCCAGCGTGGACCACCCCGAGTACGGGCGTCATATCGAGTTGGGGGTGAAAGGGGAACCTGCAGCATGCGCATCCGCGTTCGCCGCGCTCAAAGATGGATTGCTACCGTATGCGCTGAAGCTGGGCCCCGAATTGGTGCGTCAATAAAGTGGGTGCACCGATTTAGCCCATTTCTATACAATTGCACCAATGCAGTGCAGCCCTCGATGGTGGCCTTTTCTGATTGCAGCCATGGGATCGTGTGCAGCATGCGCGACAATCAACCCCTGGCATCAGAGTGGCATAAAAACTGCTGATCCAAGACCTGCTTACGAGATTTATTAACCGCGCTTAAGGAGCATTTGATGGCCAAGACCGTCGCAGACGTGATGAAGATGGTGAAAGAGAACGAGGTCAAGTTTGTTGACTTCCGTTTCACCGATACCCGGGGTAAAGAGCAGCACGTGACCGTGCCAATTTCGCATTTTGACGAAGACAAATTCACATCGGGCCACGCCTTTGACGGCTCGTCTATCGCCGGCTGGAAGGGCATTGAAGCCTCGGACATGCAACTCATGCCCGACCCCAACACCGCCAACATAGATCCCTTCTTTGAAGAAACCACCCTGTTCCTGAGCTGCGACGTGGTCGAGCCCAGCGACGGCAAAGCCTATGACCGCGATCCCCGCTCGATTGCCAAGCGCGCGGAAGCTTACTTGAAGGCCTCCGGCATTGGCGATACCGCCTTCTTCGGTCCCGAGCCCGAATTTTTCATCTTCGATGACGTGCGCTGGAACACCGATATGTCCGGCTCGTTCTTCAAAATTGAAGAGTACGAAGCGCCTTGGAACTCCGGCAAAGACATGAACGGTGCCAACAAAGGCCACCGCCCCACGGTCAAAGGCGGCTACTTCCCGGTTCCTCCAGTGGACAGCACCCAGGACATGCGCGCTGAAATGTCGCTGATTCTTGAGCAACTCGGCGTCCCCGTCGAAGTGTTTCACCACGAAGTCGCAGGCGCCGGCCAAAACGAGATCGGCACCAAGTTCAGCACCCTGGTGCAGCGCGCTGACTGGACCCAGATCCTGAAATATGTGGTGCAGAACGTGGCCCACAACTACGGCAAGACTGCTACCTTCATGCCCAAGCCCGTCGTTGGTGACAATGGCTCGGGCATGCATGTGCACCAATCGATCTGGAAAGATGGCAAGAACCTGTTCGCCGGTGACGGCTACGCCGGTTTGTCCGATTTCGCCCTGTATTACATCGGCGGCATCATCAAGCACGCGCGCGCGCTGAACGCCATCACCAACCCCGGCACCAACAGCTACAAGCGTTTGGTTCCCGGCTACGAGGCACCGGTCAAGCTGGCCTACTCGTCACGCAACCGCTCGGCGTCGATCCGCATTCCGTTTGTGGCTAACCCCAAGGGTCGCCGCATCGAAGCGCGTTTCCCCGATCCACTGATGAACCCGTATCTCGGCTTTGCGGCCCTGATGATGGCGGGCTTGGACGGCGTGGAAAACAAAATCCACCCCGGCGAAGCTGCTACCAAAGACCTGTACCACCTGCCGCCCGAAGAGGACGCCTTGGTGCCAACCGTCTGCCACAGCCTGGATCAAGCCTTGGACTGCCTGAACGCGGACCGCGCCTTCCTGACCAAAGGTGGCGTGTTCACCGACAGCATGATCGATGCGTACATCGAGCTCAAAATGGGCGAAGTCACGCGCCTGCGCATGGCGACACACCCGATCGAGTTCGACATGTATTACTCGCTCTAAGCGTTGCAATACACAGCATTCGCACCGCGCGCCGAAGTTCCGGCACGTGGGGCGTTTGCTGCACATAGAGGGCGGCCTGAGGGCCGCCCTTGTCGTTGGAGTCGGGCGATAATTCCAAACATGTTTGCCATTCGAAAGTTGTCGTCGCATCCGGTTGCGTGGTCGTGGTGCTTCGTCTCGCTACTGGGGAGTTCTGCCCCTACCGTGTCTGTCGCCCAGAACCGCGTGTACCGATGCGGCGACTTGTACACCAGCGCCAACAAAAGCGCTGACCCAAGCTGCACGCCGCTGGCAGTCGACCGGATCTCGGTGGTGCAGGCGCAGCCCGAAGAGGCAAAGTCCGCCGCGCAGCCTAAGCCCCGCACGGCGCAAACTAGCAAAGTAGCTTCCACGCGGGTGAGCAGCGTAGCGCAGACGCAAAAAGACAGCGAGTCGCGCCAGATTCTCGAGACCGAGTGGCGCAAGACCCGCCAGCGCCTGCAGGACTTGCAGCTGGAATACAACCACGGCGAACCCGAGCGCCTGGGCTCAGAGCGCAACAACCCGCAAAAATATCTGGACCGGGTGGCCGCATTGCAATCGAGCATTGCCCGCCTGGAGGCCGATCTCACAGGCATCCGCCGGGAACTTGCGCGCATGGGTGCCGTGGTTCAACCCTGAAGGGTGTACGTGGAAAGCAGCCGCAACGATCCCCGATTCCACGCCTTCGACCTCTTAGCCAGTTTGGTCAGCGTGGTCGACGTGCAGGGACGGGTCCAATTCAGCAACGCGGTGTTTGAAGATGCGGTGGGGCTGTCCCGGCGCTTGATCACGGGCACCTTGCTGGCCGATTATTTTTTCGAACCACAGCCGCTGATCGCCGCCTTGCAAGGCGTGCAGCAGAACGCATTTTCCGCGCTCCGTTACGACGCCACGCTGCGCCGCAATGGCCAGGAGGCCATGTTGGTGCATGTGATGGTGTCCCACACGGTCGGCTCCGACGAAGTGATTATTGAGATGGTGCCCCAGGAACAGCAGGTCCGGCAGGACCGCGAAGAGCGCCTGGCCGAGCAGGCACGCACCAATAAAGAGCTTATTCGCAACCTCGCGCACGAAATCAAGAATCCATTAGGTGGCATACGCGGAGCCGCCCAGCTGCTGGAGATGGAAATCCAGTCCCCCGAGTTACTGGAATACACCCAGGTTATCATCCACGAAGCCGATCGCCTGCAAACTTTGGTGGACCGCTTGCTTGCACCACACCGGCGCGCCCACGTGGTGGGCGATGTCAATATCCACGAGGTCTGCGAACGGGTGCGCTCGCTTATCGTGGCCGAATTCCCCAAGGGCCTGACGGTGGCGCGTGATTACGACATCTCCATCCCCGACCTGCGCGGCGACCGCGAACAGCTGATACAGGCGGTGCTGAACATTGCCCAAAACGCCTGTTTGGCGCTGGCACTGCGGCGCGAATCGGGCGACGCGCGGCTGACCTTCTCCACGCGCGTGGCCCGCCAGGTCACGTTTGGCAAGCACCGCCATCGACTGGCACTGGAATTGCATGTTGTTGACAATGGACCGGGCGTGCCCGATTCGATCAAGGACCGGCTGTTTTACCCCCTCGTATCCGGGCGGGAAGGCGGCTCTGGTTTGGGCCTGACATTGGCGCAAACCTTTGTGCAACAGCACCACGGCACGATCGAGGTTGACAGCGTTCCAGGACATACCGATTTCAAAATTTTGATTCCTTTGCCCTGAGGCATTCTTCGGAGACCCACCGCCATGAAGCCCGTATGGATAGTCGATGACGACCAGTCGATTCGCTTCGTATTGGAGAAAGCCTTGTTGCGTGAGCAACTGCCTACGCGCAGCTTTTCCAGCGCTGCCGACGTCTTGCGCGCACTCGCCAGTAGCGACGAACCGGGCCCTCAAATTCTGGTCAGTGACATCCGGATGCCGGGCGAATCGGGTTTGGAATTGTTGGAAAAAGTCAAGGCGCGCTATCCCAGTCTGCCGGTGATCATCATGACTGCGTTTTCTGACCTGGACAGCGCGGTCAGCGCCTTTCAAGGCGGCGCATTTGAGTACCTGCCCAAACCCTTTGACTTGTCTAAAGCCGTTGAGCTGATACGCCGCGCGATGGACGAAAGCCTGCGCGAAGAAGTTGCTGACACCGCGCACACCGACGCCCCCGAAATGATGGGACAGGCCCCCGCGATGCAGGACGTGTTCCGCGCCATCGGCCGTTTGAGTCAAAGCCATGTCACCGTGCTGGTCACCGGCGAATCCGGTTCAGGCAAAGAGCTGGTTGCGCGTGCCTTGCACAAACACTCGCCGCGCGCAAACGGTCCGTTTGTCGCCATCAATACCGCCGCTATTCCCAAAGAGCTGCTGGAGAGCGAATTGTTCGGCCACGAGCGGGGCGCTTTCACTGGCGCACAAGGCCAGCGGCGCGGGCGTTTTGAGCAGGCCGATGGCGGAACCTTGTTCCTCGACGAAATTGGCGATATGCCCTTTGAGTTGCAAACGCGCTTGCTGCGGGTTTTGAGCGATGGCAGTTTTTATCGCGTGGGCGGCCACACATCCTTGAAGTCCAATGTGCGGGTTATTGCCGCCACGCACCAGGATTTGGAAGAGCGCGTGAAGCTCGGATTGTTCCGCGAGGACTTGCTGCACTGGCTCAATGTGATCCGCCTGCGCCTGCCTGCGCTGCGCGAGCGGCGCGAAGATGTTGCGCCACTCACCCGCCACTTTTTGCAAGTGAGTGCCCACCAGTTGGGCGTGGAGGTGAAGCGGATCTCGGACGCGGCATTAGCGGTGCTCGAAGCGTTTCCCTTTCCGGGCAATGTGCGCCAGCTCGAAAATATCTGCCACTGGCTGACTGTGATGGCGCCGTCGCAATCGATTGAGCCCAAAGACCTGCCGCCGGAAGTGTTGTCGGCCTTTGGCCTGGGCGGCACCGCGCCAGCGGCCGCGCAGACTGTGGTCTGGACTGCGGCGCCCGCAGCAGCTTACAGCCACACCGAAATGGCTGCACCTGCGCCAACAGATGTACCCGCGCCGGCAGAGGCGGCGCTGCCCCTGCAGCCCATTAATACCTGGGAGCTGGATTTGGAGCACGAAGCGCTGGAACTTTTGCAAACCGATTGCAGCGACGTGTGGGACGTGCTCACGCGCAGATTCGAGTCTCGGCTCATCCGGGCGGCCTTGCAAACCACCCGGGGGCGCAGGGTGGACGCTGCCAACCGGCTTGGCATTGGCCGCAACACCATCACCCGCAAAATCCAGGAACTCGGGCTGGACCAGCAAACCGCGCTGGCCGACTCCGCCTGAGTAGATTCAGCCCAAGGTCACGATCACCGGCGCGTGGTCGCTGGGGCGCTCGTTCTTGCGGGGAGTTTTATCAATCTCGCAGGCGCGCACAAGGCCTTTGAGCGCGTCGCTTACCAGTATGTGGTCGATCCGTAGTCCCCGGTTGCGGCGAAAGCCCATGTCGCGGTAGTCCCACCAGCTGTAGGTTTTCGGGGCTTGGGGAAACAGTCGCAGGCTGTCGTGTAAACCTAAGGCTACCAGCGCGCTGAGTTCATACCGTTCTTCGTCGGTGCAATGAATGTGGTCGCGCATGCCCTCGGGGTCCCACACATCGGCATCGTCAAAGGTGATGTTGTAGTCGCCCATGAGCACCAATTTCGGGTGGGCGAGCATCTCCGTTTTGACCCAGGCCCGCAGCGCCTTGAGCCATTCCAGCTTGTATTCAAATTTGTCTGTTCCCGGCGCTTGACCATTGGGGAAATAGGCCCCGATCACCCGTATGTCGCCCAGGTTAGCGCTGATGATGCGCGCCATGTCATCCGTGAACAAAGGGTTGTTGCGCACGACGCCGCTGAGTTCCTGGCGGCTGATCAGCGCAACACCGTTGTAGGTCTTTTGTCCGAACCATTGGGCTTGGTAGCCGGCATCGGTAAAGGCTTGGTGTGGAAACTTGTCGTCGCTGAGCTTGAGCTCTTGCAAAGCCAGCACATCGACCGGGTGGGCGGCCAGCCAATCGAGCACCTGGGGCAGGCGCACGGCCAGGGAGTTGACGTTCCAGGTGGCAAGTTGCATCGTCACAGCGCATGTTGGGGGAAGAAGCGCCGCATCATAGGGGCTCGCGAATCCCCTATGATGCCTCGCACACACGATTGGCGGTCACCTTGGGCGTTGGAACCCAGCAGGCGTGGCCACTGAAGGCGAGACCGGAGCCAACATGAAACAAGAATCATCGCATCCGCTGTTGGACGCGGAAGTTGAAATCATCCTCGGCCATGTCGAACAGGCGGACATCCCCAACGATCTGCCCGTGCGCCGCTGGTTGTACGCCTGGATGCTGGATCCGGAGATCTCCGGCAACCACCAGCGCGAAGTGGACAAGTGGGTTGGCCTGTTGATTGTGGCCAATCTGTTTGCGCTGCTGTTCGAACACGTCCCCATCATTTACGACTCGAACAAGGCCCTGTTCGCCCTGTTTGATGCTTTCTCCGTGGTGGTTTTCACGGTGGAGTACCTCTTTCGGCTGTACCTGGCACCGGAGGAACACGACTTGCGCGGCAAGCCCTACGCGCGCTGGCGCCATGCGTGTGCACCGCTGTCGGTCTTTGATTTACTGGCGATTGCGCCCTTTTATTTGCAGGCGATTGTTGCGGTCGATTTGCGCATCTTGCGGTTTTTGCGCCTGCTGCGGATTTTGAAACTGTTCCGCGTTCTGGTTCCAGCCTGGCACCATTTTTCGCAGCTCAACCGCGGGCGCACGTTACGCCAAAAAATCCACGCACTGATGTTCGACAGCAGCCACAGCGGAGAAATGCACCACCTGCTGGATAACTTTATTGCGATGTGGGTGGTTATATCCGTCGCTGCTGTGATTTTGGAATCGGTGGCCTCGGTCCACTACGCCTTGAACATGGAATTTTTGCTCCTCGACACTTTGGCGGTGCTGGTTTTTTCCATGGAATTTCTGATGCGTTTGTACAGTTGCGTGGAAGAACCACGTTTTCAAAACGGCGCGCTCGGGCGTTTGAAACATGC
>Ga0214921_10008624_pt1 | contig 13158 bp, 31 predicted proteins | sample LL1505_MetaG_FD_177992 | JGI IMG/M metagenome (GOLD analysis project Ga0214921, IMG submission 177992) | Freshwater microbial communities from Lake Lanier, Atlanta, Georgia, United States - LL-1505 | ecosystem: Environmental > Aquatic > Freshwater > Lake | place: USA: Georgia | collected... | reverse complement strand
GATGATCTCTCTGTACTCCTCATCTTCCAGCGCAGCCAAACCCTTTTTATAAGCAACGTCCCACTTTGAGAGATCTTTCTGCTTAGCCTGCCACTCGTTGAACTCATCAGCTGAGTAGAATGAGAGTGTCTCACCCTTGCGCTTTGCAACCACAAGTGGTGTCATCACCCGACAGACACGTCCCTGATTGAAGAGTTCGGGCCAGAAACGACCGAAGAAGTTGATGAGCAGCCCTGCGATCGAGTCACCGTCAGGGTCGGCATCGGAATAGATCAGCACCTTGCCGTACCGAAGCTCCTTGGGTTCCTCACCCATCTTCAGGCCTGTGGCGGCTAGGATGTCCTTCACCTCCTGGTTCTGGATGATCTTGGTGGCAGGCATCTCAGTCACATTGACGAACTTTCCCCTGAGTGGGAAGGCACCTTGACGCTGTGGGTCACGGTACTTCCGGAACGCCGACGACGCGCTGTCTCCCTCGAAGAGGGCCAGTGTGCAGTCACCACGTCCGTACCTTGCCTTTGCATCGATCAGCTTGAGCACCTTGCCTTTAGCAAGGTTCTTATTGAGCTCGCGGAGTTGCTTCCGCTCATCAGCGAGTGCCTTCTGCTGTGCCCAGTCGAGGATGCGCTGGACGACCTCGGAGGCGAGGACAGCCTTCAGCGTCTTGTCAGCCAGCTCAAACTTAGAGCCGAACTCCTTCGCCTCAGTGATCATCTTCTCCTTTGTCTGAGAGGAGAATGCAGGATTGACGATGTCTGCCTGGACAAAGAGGAAGAAGTGGTTGCGCAGCTCTGAAGGCTTAAGGTCGACCTTGTGCTTCTTCTTCACACGCTCTCTGATCCACTCGATCACCTGAGATGCGATGTAGTCGACATGCGTCCCACCGTCCTTTGTCTCCACAGAGTTGACGAACGACACCTGCGTGAAAGAGCCTTCAGATGGTGCGATGCCCACCTTCCACCGAGCGCCTTCCTCATAAACCACATCAGGGACATACAGCTTGCAGTAGTCAGCAAACTTGTCAAACTTGTATGCTGTCTCGTTGAAAGTGATGGTCAAACTGGGATTGCATGCAGCAAGGTCAATGCATCTCTTGCGCATCATCTCGACGTGGTCAGCATCGATCTTCTCCAGGCTAAAGCGAGGAAGATCTGGGATGTAGAAGATCTCAGTGAAGTGATCCTTCCACTTCACAATCTTAGCCTGTGTCCTCTCACGCATGTTGTTGCTGAATGTCTGCTCGAAGGCATTCTTGCCGTCGCAGGTCCTGATGCGGAACTTGGTGGAGAAGATGTTGGTGAGAGTTGAACCTACACCGTTCGTACCTGCAACTAGCCGCTCCTCATCATCATTGAAGTTGGAGCCTGCCTTCAAGTTGCTGAAGATCATCTCAGGAATCCACTCATTGTGCTCGGCGTGCATGACGACTGGGATGCCGCCGTTGTCCCAGATCTTGATGGAACCGGCATCAGGATCGACTGTGACACGAACTTCATTCAGCTTTGAATTGCGTCGGTGCTCGTCAATTGAGTTGGAGACAATCTCATCGAAGATCTTGAGGAAGGCTGGGTTGTAGGTCACACTCCTCTTGACAAACTTCTCACCGTCATGCAGGTGGTAATCCTCCTGCTTGGGCTTGATTGAACCGACCCACATTCCCGGTCTTTCGAGGCAGTGGTCAATATCAGAAAGTTTGCGATATTTTTGCTCTATGTTTTTCATTTGACTATTCTTCCGTCATGGGATATATATGCACGAGGATATTATGACTAAAGAAGGACTTGTAGAAGCTTTAATAGCAAAACTAAGTGTATCGAGAAGAACACTAAAAGGTTATGCACAGTCAAAATATATTACTGATCTTTTGCACCAGCACACAGCTTTCTTGCCCTTAGACACACCTAGAAATATACGCTGCTGGCATCTTATTTACAACGTGCAAGAAGTTCCAAGATGTCTAAATTGCAATTTAAATAGTCCCAAATTTAACAATAATAAATGGGGCTACTTGGATTATTGTAGTGTAAAGTGTCAGAGAAACTCCGAACTCGTCAAAAGTAAACTTAAAACCTCACTAGAAGAAAAGTATGGTGAAGGTATAACAAATCCTTTTATGTCTGATCTTGTTAAAGATAAAATAAAAACTAAAATGACACAAAAATTTGGAGTTGATCATAACTTTAAAAGAAAAGATCTTATCAAAGAACGAATTCAAGAAAAATACGGTGTTGATCACTACTCACAGACTGACGAATTCAAAGAAAAATACAAGAGATCCATTCGTATAAAGCACGGTGTTGATCACTATTCTCAAACGTCAGAGTTTAATCAAAAATGTAGATTAACTTGGCAAAAATCATTAGGTGTAGATCATCCAATGCACGATGCCAACATTGCTAATACTGTGCTCTGTAAGCTCCACAAAACAAAAAATTTTATAACTCCATCTGGAAAAACGCTAATTCTGCAAGGTTATGAACCTTATGCTTATTGTGCACTTCTTGAAGATTATGATGAAGCTGACATCGTTTCGGGAAAGAAAGAAATTGAGCGCTATACGGGAAAAATTTATTACATAGACAACGTCGGTAAAAAAAGAAGATATTTTCCAGATTTTTACATAATTTCTGTAAATAAAATAATTGAAGTCAAATCATCTTGGACATTTAATAGAAATGGTAAAATTCATGATATAGACAACATCAATCTGATGAAAAGAGATGCATGTCTAAAAATGAATTATGAGTTTGAATTTATGTTTGTTGAAAAAGAATTAATCAAAAAGTTTTCATCTGTTGTCTAATCAAGGCGTTGCACAAAGCGACTTGAAACTATCAGTTGACGCCCTTCAACTAGACACCAGAACATAACGTCCTCATTATTGCCAAGGTCGACTTCTTCTCTTCCAGTAACAAGCGCCTTTGAGCCTGAGGTGATTCGAACCTTGCCGCTAAGCTTCTCAAACATCTTCTTCTTTAGAGGATCCCAATCTCTTTTATCATATGTCTTGTAACCATAAGGACGTTCAATGCCCTCACAATCCCAGGGTTCAATTGATATTAGATCACCAATCTGTACTCTTGTCTCTTCCATAAGACTAAATTAGTGATAGAAAATTAGTTTGTATAACTGTTTGTTCTATAGGTGAAATCTAGTTAAGTTAGATTTATCTGATCTAAGACTTTCTCTTCCTAATAAAAACATAGATTAGATAATCTTAATACAGCAAATTTGTTCTAAAACTCTTGTCAACTGCGACTCCGCCTATTAGTGTGATTCACATTGTCTGATTTGATCCTAACACACCGACTACAGCGAACTAGATACTTGAGAGTGCCTGTTACCTTCGACACTAAAAAAGTCAGAAGGCAAATCATCTATCGCCTTTCTGACCTTTGTAAAGTTCTTCGAGAATTTGTGAGCTGTGTCGTTGACAGCAGACTTAGCTGTCATCTACCCGCACATTTGAATATCACTTACAGTGACGCACCAGCTGCAAGGAACGAACCAGATCCCGTCGTTTCTGATAACAGCAACATGCTTATTGCCGTGGATGAACTTTCTCTCAGCCGTCGCAAGGCCGATGTACTCAATCCACGTTTTATTGTCATCTTTGGGCCAACGAAATGAAACGACGTCACCTGCTGTGACGTCGTTAATCGTCGTGCTCATCTTGCACAACTTCTATAAAATCGACTGGCCATTGTGTTGACGCACTACGATTAAGGATCACAAGCATCGGATCGTAGTATTCTACGCCCCTCTCGTGAACACGAGGTATGAGAATCGTATCTAAGACAAGCGCAACATCACCCTGTTTGGAATGACCACCTGACTCAGTTAGGCGAACAAGCATTCCTCGCTTGACGCCCTTAAAGTCACCTGTGACTACCTTTTTGTCTATCACGAGCTCTCTCTAGAAGTTGTAGAAGTAAGTGTGATATATGTCCAAACATCATCCCACGCCGCTGTAGCCGTTCGATCCTGTCACGGTTAGGAAATTCTTTACTGGGATGCTTGTGAGGCCAGCAAGTACGCTGAATGTAGATGTTCCTGCTACACCTGAGATGAACAGCTTAGATGTCCTAATATCCTGCGAAAATGTCTGACCTCCGCTGAGGACTAGGAAATTAGAGTTTACAGGAAGCAAACCGTTCTGTGTGAATGCAACTGCAATGACGCTTGATGAACCTGCTGTGTTCTGGACAAAGATTGACTTTGAAACACAAGGAAATTCATAAGACTTTGTCGCCCCTAAAGTGACATTAGAAGCGGTTACATATGGGACAGGAGAGATCTGGTAAGCAGGAACGTAGCCCTCACCGAGGACAGGATTGTTGAGAGACATAAATGGGCTCCACTTTCATTATAAGTATTCACCCACTATGTATATGTCAGTCACCCGTTCCTAATCCTGCCCAGGGAGGAAGTTGTAATTTTACCTGCTGCTTCTTTTCTATCTCTTCGATCAATCGAAGAACATCGGCAACATTGCAGTCAAGTGATCGTTCAATCCTGTACCTGCAACGCTCGATCACTTTCTCAATGGTTTCCATTGGTCACTCTCCGCCACTTTCCATGTCCCATATCGCAGAGACACGTCTCCTGAAAGTCGATGACAGGTGTCAGAGCTCGGGCATCTCCACACTCTACTTCACACTGCTGCTGGAAAGAACTGCTCTCAATGCCGATCCAGACAATCACAAGTGCGCCTAACACCATGAACAGGCCTGTAATGATCTTCTCACTAGTCATGTGTCACCAAATCCCGTCTTCAATGTGCCACGTTTGGATAAGTTCCTGATGGACGTCCCTACGCCACTCGCAGACCCGGCAGAGATTGTCATGTCTACATTCGTATGTCCCCTCACCCGGACGCGACACTAGACATGGTGCCATCTGCACTTGGCCCTTGAGAAACTTAATGACTGCGTCCCGATCGAAGAGATCATTCCAAGTAGGATCGTCGATGTCGTCTGTCGGTGTCACCGATTGTCTCCGCTCCCACCGATAACACCACGCTCCGCACGTGACCGAAGCTTTGCCACGTTACCGGCAGCGACTTCCTCCAGTGTAACACCCAGATCGGATGCCAATGCTGCGAGGTACCACAGGACGTCACCCAACTCCTTCTTGAGGCCTTCTGTGTCGAGCGTCCCATCGCGCACCATCTTCTTCACCTTCTCCGCGACCTCACCTGCTTCTCCGGTCAGGCCCAGTGTGGGGTAGATGAGACGATACTCAGTGGGGTAGATCGCGGTCTTCTTTGCTTCTTCTTGATATTCGTTAAATGTCATTTTCTTTCCTCATATTCTTTAATCTATACATTGGCCTATCACATGTCTCCGCTGTGAACATGATTCGCACAGACACGTCGGCCTTTCCTATTGTAGAAAGTCACGGTCTCGTTAGGCAGGTTAAGGATCCACAAGCAATCGTTAGCTTTCTGGACACTGAAGCGACCGTAGCCGTCGATCCCGACAAAGTCTTTCTTATCATTGAAGTGGGTGTTGGTGTGCTCCTTCTTCGACGCGATCATCGCACCTAGCTGCTCCAACTCATCCCTCAACTCATCGTTCTCCTCCTTCAGAATACGAATCTCCTCACAGAGATAACTCAGCTCATCCCGAAGCTCAATCTTCTCCTCGAGGTGCTGCTTAACACGCTCTTGGGCCTCTTCCTTCTCAGCGCAGAGACTTCGGATGTTATCGCATAGTCGGTTGACCTCATCCTCGAGGCCCTGACGTTGCGCAATGAAGTACTTGATCTGCTCCCGCGCTGCATCCCTCTCCTCCACCACCTTCTCCGCGAAGACCGACCAGCTCCCCTGCCCAACGAAACCGGGACCACGCTCAGACTCAGGAGGGACAAGCTTTTCAAGCCTCTCAGCTTTTAGAAAGAGATCCTGCATGACCTGGTTCTGATCAAAAAGCTCCTTTTGCAGTTGATGGTTCACATGAGCGAGAGACTTTGCACTCTGGTTGAGACTTGTATTCTCTTTCCGAAGCCGATCGATCTCATCGAAGAGGATCTTCGCCTGTGCCCAGTTGATCATCGACCCACCGGAATCGAAGTATAGCCGAACTGACTCTACATCCGGTTTCTCGTAATACTTGATCGTCCGGGAATCGGGATCGATCTCAATGTCCTGGCTCATGTGGGTTCTCCCTTCGTGGTGAAATTGCTGAACTTGTAGAACAGATTAGCTGTCGTCATGTTCGCAGAATAGGTGCTGCGCCCTGGGAAGCTATGTGGTGCTTCAGGACGTGTTGCTGTCCCAATCCTGAAGATCTGTACGTCATACACCTTCTGGACGGTTCCGTCGACGAGTACTTCCCAGTTGTGTTCCCTTGCGTCAAAGGCCAGATGCTTGACCACGACACAGGGCTTCGGTTCCTCCCAGTCGTGGTGAAGCCAGACCTCGTAGAGCTCGCCCTTGCTGACCATCAGGACGTAATCACGATAGCCGGAACGGGGTAAGACTATGTTCGAAGGCATCAAGTGTTCTCCTTCCTACAAACCATACAGGCCGCGAACCTCGTTTACAAACCGGCGATACTTGTCGAGAACAGGATGTGACCCGTCTCTATCGTTTGGATGTCGTGTCGCATCAATCATCTTAACGTGCCGTTCGAGAACGTCCCACAGCTCGATGATAGCCACGTCTCGATCCTGGATAGGAAGGCCGCCTCTTTCGGGGATCTCATTATCTACGTGCTCGTTGCTCATTGATTCTCCTTTTCGAATGTCGCATTGATCACCCAGCATACGGTTTCGATCAGCGCCGTTTCCATGTCAATCTCGGTCTCTTCAAACTCTTCATCATCGACCGGGTGCCACTTGAACTCGATCTTTCGACCGTCAGCGTACAGGCTCTTCTTGAAACTCAGTGTGGTTGCGTCATGCTGGAGTGGTCCGAACTCAACCTTTCGGCCGGTCTTCTCTGAAAGCAACTTTTCAAGGTCGTTGAGCGTCATTCTGTCTCCTTGACCTTTCGCGGTGGAAGGCCGACCATCTCACGGACCTCATCATCGTAGGGCTTCCCCTTCAGGAGATCCAGACGGATGAACTGGGTCACGGTTATCTTCGCCTCTGGGATTCCATCCTCGGATTCAACACGCTGGGTGACCGCAAGGAACAGGCTCTTGGGTACCTCACCCGGGTCAAAAAGGTGTGGATACTTCTTGTCGAGCTCGTGAAGGTTGAAGATACCTGGCGTCTTACTCATTGATCCTCCTTGTTCATTAGAAATCATTCCACTTGAATGTTGCGATCCACCGTCCGTAGGTTCGAACGATCCTGGGTGGGACTCCAAAGTGTGCACCGATATTGCCGACATGGTAGAGACAGTATTCCTTTATGAAGTGTTTCTCTGCAACCTCATGGAAGACATCCCTGGGCATCAGTAGACTCTGGGCAAAGAGGTCGGCCTCGATCTTCTGCTCATGATACGCGAAGCCACCCTTGAAGACATCCGCTCTATACTCAGACTTCAGGGATTTCTCCTTCATGTAGTCCGTATGGAGAAGCAGGTGTCCAAGCATCATCGCGATGTTGTATCGATTGAATGTCTCTTCGTGAAACCGACGTGGATCTATGATGAAGGATTTCTCCACATCGGGCAGGAGACGTGAGTCTGGTCCTTCGAGGCCGCCCGGACGCTGTGGTTCCCGTTTGGTGGTCTTGCCGCCCAGCCGGATGATGAACTCCTCCATGTCCAGCGGATACCCATCGAGGCCGACATGCTTTCGGATAGCATCGGCGTAATTGAGGATGGCCTCGGTTCGGGCTGCGTTCATTCTGCTTCCTTGATGTTATCGTAATCATCGGTTCCATCGTTTACAAGTCGCAGGTTTCTCTCAGGCATCGGCTGGACCATGCCGTCGAGCAGGACCCACCACCTGCACCGTGTTTTTACGATGTATTCGTGGTCGTCCACGGGCCTGACGATAACTCCGATGAGACCAACATAACGATCCATAAGCTTCAGGTCATGTGAGCTTACTGTGGAGATGAGGTCACCCGGCTTCATCGATACCATCGTTTACAAGGGTGAGCTCCCAAAGGGCACACCACCTAAGTGAACCTTCAACCAAGACCTTCATGGGATAATCCCACGATCCACCTGTTCCGATGATGATTCCATGCTTGGGAGGAAAGTAGTCGTAGTAACCAGATCTATCGGTTATCTGGACGAGGTCACCGGGTTTCATTGACTAACTCCAGCAGCTGGAGCTCAAATTCTGGAATGTACAGGATCTCATCGCCAATGAGCACGGGAAACCTCGTGTTGGACCAGACGGGCTTGGGACCAACAATCATCCCCAACTTGAATGGATGACAACCGTTGGTCCCAATGATGGTCCCAATGATCTGGACGAGGTCGCCAGGCTTAAGCGGCGGTCTCAAGGAAGCGGCGTGTCACAATCCACTTCTCGTTCGTGTCCGAATCGAGGACCACACAGAACTTTTCGAGGGCGGACGTGCCGATGCCGATCGTGCGCGGGAACGCCTCGGACTGAGCGACCGTCAGGCTCTTGCCTGTACCGAACTCCTTGTCCACAGAGCTGGGCTCCCGGTGCAGGTCACCGAAACCATCACAGACAGAGCTAGCGTCCGTCTTGAAGGAGGCGTTGAACTTCTGGTACCACGCGTCCCGCTCCTCGACGGTGGGAAGGCGATGTCCATAGACCGGCGCAAGGACGTGGACGCTCTGGCCCACCTTGAGGTCGGGAACGTTCTTGGGGAAGTTGGTGGTCGTGGTTGCGTTGGTGTTGTTGGTCGTCATTGTTGTCTCCTTGTTGTTGTTTTGTTTGAATCACCTGTTACCAGGTGATGTGTTATCATAAGTCTGGTTGTTATAGTTTACAATGCAAAGTTTGTTGTTTGAGCAGATCACTTAGTTTCATATCATCATGTTATCTCCTCCTTACCTCTACATCATACCACAGGTTGCGGGCTGTTGCACGGGTCACTGGGTTTCATTCAATAGGCTCCAGGTCAAGCTCGTGGACGTTAAATACCTCTTCACCGATGTGGGATTGCCAGACGCGTTCCGATGATAGCACGCCATCCTCACGTGTTAGTTTGCAAATCAAGAGGCAGAGCTTGCCGACACGCAAGCGGACCCATGGAACTTGGTCTGGTGCCCTTTTGATGCGCATGAGATCACCCGGTTTCATCGATCGCCTCCAGATTCTCCTCCGCCCAGGTCTCGAGCTTCCCTTCTATCATCACCCACCAGTCACACCAGCTTTTGATGAGACTCCCGTCCTCGAGGGTGACAGGTCTAATGATCACACCGATGAGACCAACCAGACCATCATCGCGCTTCTCACCGGGGGCGGATACGGTGATGACAAGGTCACCGGGTTTCACTGATCACCTTCAACTTGTGGGAATAGATGAATACAGTCCCCAAGGTGGGATGGAGGACTTTAATGTCGTTCGCTGTACAGCCACAGGCTCCATCAACACCAATGACGAGGAAGGTGTCATCCTTTCGGGTGTGACCTATCGCACTGTTGTCGAAGGACCAAATCGCCTCAGAGCGCTGACATTGGATCAGATCACCCGGCTTCATCGATCACCTTCACGAATCTGCTGGACACCCAGAGAGCCTGACTTTGGATGAGAATCTGAACGTGCGTTCGGTTGGCCGAGCGATCGTCGTCTATATCTATCACGATGCCGTAAGCGCCATTGTTGAGATGCACAACACTGTTGGTAGTGCTCATGCCAAAGACAGTGCGAGCAGGATCACCCGATCCCATGATGGTGACCAAATCGCCGGGCTTCATTGTTTCCTCCTATGATCCTTTAATTCATTTCGAGCAAGGAGGACACCTTTGGGACCACTTTCTTGAAAGTATTTTGGCGCCGACCTTACCTCTACATCATATCATAGGATTCGCCCATTTGCACGGGTGTCGACCAGAAGCGTAACATGGTCTCACCCATCGTGTACATCCTCCCACCCACGAGGACGTCCCAGCGGGGGTTAGCGGGATCCTGTGCTTCTGACAGTTGCAGGAGTAAGACTACCCGACCAGAAAACATGTCATCGCCTAGCCTATCCGAATCCTCCACGAAGAGGCGCAGGTCACCCGGTTTCACTGATCACCTCACAGTCGTCTCTGTACACCCAGCCCGCTCTCCCATCCACGAGTACGTGACAAATGGCGCCAAGCTCATCGCCTCTAGTAAGTTTGATCACTAGCGCAATAGAACCAGCTGGGGTCTCAAAGCCGAATTCCCCTTTGAAACTGCCAACCACGTAGGGAATATCGGGATCACCCTCCTGAAAGAGTCGAACAAGATCACCGGGTTTCATTGATCATCTCCAGCTCGTTATCGTAGACCCATCCCATGCGCCCATCTATAAGGATCAGTAACTTGGTCCCTCTGCTGATGTTTTGTTCCGGGAAATACTCACCAAGGAATATGGCAATCGATCCATTCTCACGGAAGAATTGTCCTAAACTGCTCACCTTGGGAACCTCGACGATGGCCGTGGTTTCTCCAAAGAATGTGTTCAATCTGACAAGGTCGCCGGGTTTCATTTGATTCCTCGATAAGCGTAATCTCAAACTCAGCTGGATACATGATCTCTCCGCCGATAAGAACCGGGAACCTAGTCGAAGACCAGTCGACTTTTGGACCAATGACCAGACCCATCTTCGGGGAAAGGTTATTGATTCTCTCATGAGCTCCAAAGACCTGGACCAGATCACCGGGTTTCATCAGATCGTTAGGTCATCGAAGGCCCGATCGATGGGGCTTAGGCAGACATTCATGCTTGAGGCACACCATGTTTGAGTGCTTCAAGGCGGCAAGTTCGCTCTGATCTTTGACCCACACAGTCACGTAGTGACATTTGAGACACTCGTACTGCCTGTTTCCGCAAGAGTCCTGCATGCAAACCTTCCAGCCGTCTTCAGCCTGCTTGAGCTTGGACAGCATTTCCTTCAGCGACTGATTCTCTTCAAGGAGTCGCTTGTTCTCGAAGAAGAGGCGACCGGTCTCGGCGAAGAGCCATCGCTTCTCTTCATCGATGATGGGATTCTGGATCGGGACCCACGGCGGAGGACCCACATTGATGATGTGGTTCGTGCAGGCAAAGTTATTACCTGCGACACCGCAGTTTGGACAGGGATTGGTCATTGCTTCTTCTCCTTTTCCGGGCAGGTGCACATGAATACGAGACCCTGGGGAGTCTGGGTGTGGGATACCTTCGCGTCCCCTATACACATGATAACATCGCGCTTGGTGGGATCGACGAGGAAGGCATGTTCCCTGCACATCTCATTCTGTCCAGCGCAGGCCGAAAGACCCACTCCAAACATCAAGGTAACTGCGAAGACCATGATGTATCGCAACGTGCTCATCCTTCCTCCTTCCTGTCCGCCATGCAGATCTTCAGAGCCTCGGCGATTGTGAATGACTCGGTCCCGTTCTTGTGGGTTGTCGGTCGACGGGAGCTCGTCTGGTAGCTCCAGCCCACCTCGATGAACCCGTAGAAGTGCTCGATGCTGTGGATCTGACGTTGAACCACTCATCCACCGTCTCATCTTTCGGAATCCGCTCGGTGACGATCCGGCTGACGTGTTCCTTGAGCTGGAACTCGATCGCGTCCTGGAGCCAGAGGTTGATCTCGATGCTCATGTTCCGGGCTCCCGCTCTTCCTTCATCTTGAGAATCCGCCAGGCGTGCTCGAAACAGTCTCTGGCGAGCCACATCGGGATGAACCCATCCTCCAGCTCCTTGATGATCTTCGTCTGACTCTTCTCGGATTGGACCGGGAACCAGCCCTCGGGGTAATCACCGCTCTGTCCCGGAACGAGGATTCGACACATGAGGGGTGAGGGACCCGCACGCATCCCGGTCACGTCCGTCTGCCATCCGAGCTGGACACGGCCAGAATCAGATTTGTGCGGGTAGAGAGTGATCTCCTTGATGACCTTCGCTTCGGGGTCGATCATGGCTTCTCCTTGCGGGGGGTCGTCACGTCCGACGACTAAATCTTTCAGAGCCTCACGCATGGCTGCCTGTTCAGCCTCGTAGATTCTCTGGCTGATGCGCTCTTCCTTGGCTGGATGCCTGCGTGGCTTTTTCATGACTTTTCCTCACTGCGGTACTCGCTGCGTTCGATGGCGTCTGCTGCGATGTCGCGTATGAACCATCCAAGTTTAGTCTTCTTGTGGAACTCCATGATGAACGCCTCGGAACGCAGCCACGCCACCACGGCGGCGCGCTCATCGGCTACCGCCTCGGCCACCTCGTCGTTCCCGGCGTGCATGGCGTTGCGGAACTCGCGCAGCCACGCCACCTCCGCGACCAGCGCGGCAAGCGCAGACAACGCCGCATTGAGGTCTGCCACGCTCATGCGGTCGTCACCATAGATTCCGGTGGCGATGTCACTTGCAAGGTCGTCAATGTCGAGGCTCACTTCTCCTCCTCGCCGCGTAGTGCCGCGTCACAGACACCAGCGCACTTGCCGGGACATTGAGTGTTGACCCACTCAAGAACGTCCCGCAGTTTCCGGTTCTCCTCCTTCAGCCGCTTCACCTCAGCAACGAGAAAAAAGGCGGGGTCGGTGGCGCGTTCCTGCTCAACCGTCCACACTGGTGGCTTCGTCCCGTTCGTCCCATTCGTACAGTATGGACAGGTGTGGATGGCTTCGCTACGGTGCGCGCCTCGACGGCTCGCGCCTCGGTAGTCGTCAACGCCGTACTCGCAGCATCGGCCTTGGCAGATGGGACAACCTTCGTTCACGGTCATTCTTCCTCCTCGCGGCGGTGCCAGCCACGCTGAATGTTGGTCGCGAGCAGCCGCAAGTGGTCACCGCTACCACGCGGCCCGAACGTGTCGCCGCCCTGCGCGCACTCACTCAAGTATGCCACCGTCGCTTTGCGCTCCTCGCGGACGGCCTTCTCGATGGCCTCGGTGATCTCTTCGGTCAACTGCTCCCTTACGGTCGCGAGGGTGGCACGAATGGCGTCTTCTGAAATCTGGCTCATGTTATCTCCTCCTTACCTCTACATCATACCACAGGTCATGGGCTGTTGCACGGGTTCAGGGGTTCAAAATCCTCATTGCATGCTTGACCACGATCTCAGGGAACCCGTAGTCGATCGCCCATTGCTCTGAGGCGGGATC
>Ga0214921_10008623_pt1 | contig 13158 bp, 14 predicted proteins | sample LL1505_MetaG_FD_177992 | JGI IMG/M metagenome (GOLD analysis project Ga0214921, IMG submission 177992) | Freshwater microbial communities from Lake Lanier, Atlanta, Georgia, United States - LL-1505 | ecosystem: Environmental > Aquatic > Freshwater > Lake | place: USA: Georgia | collected... | reverse complement strand
TCTACCCGCCAGACTTTGCGTGATGCTCGCCAACAATTCAAATTGAGCCGACCCTGTTAATACAAAGTCACCCATCAGGCCTCGCTCGTCTACCAAGCCCTGAAGCCAAGACAGCAGCTCTGGACACCTTTGCACTTCATCCAATATGGCGCCATTGGCAAATCTGGCTAAAAATCTTTTGGGGTCTGTTTTTGCAAATTCACGTTCATCTGGGTTTTCTAAGGAGACATATGGCTTGTCCTTAAACACCCATTTGGCCAAAGTCGTTTTGCCCGATTGCCTTGGCCCAGTGATGGCCACAATGGGAAAACCTCGGGCTAACCTTTTTAAGGTTTCAGTTGCTTGACGGGGGATCATTTGCAAATGTAAAGTTAAACTTTCGATTTGCATATTATAGACCCAACTCTCTTTCTATACCCAAAACCAGCTCGATATGATTAGGCACAACATTCATATCAATTTTTGATACGATTAGCACCCATCCCATGACCCCCAAAATCCTAATCACCGGCGGCGCAGGCTACATTGGCTCTCACACCGCGGTAGAGCTCCTCAACGCGGGCCACCACGTGGTGATACTAGACAACCTCTGCAACAGCAGCATCAAGGTTCTAGACCGCATTCAAAACCTGGCCGGCCCCAACTTCACCTTCATTCAAGAAGACGTGCGCAATGCCAGCGCTCTAGACGCGATTTTCAAAGCCCACGACATAAAAGGCGTGATTCACTTTGCCGGCCTCAAGGCCGTAGGCGAATCTGTGGCTCAGCCCCTTCGGTACTTTGACAACAACGTGGGCAGCACCCTGGCCTTGTTGCAAGCCATGGACCGGGCCAATGTGCGGCGCATTGTGTTTAGCTCGTCTGCCACGGTGTATGGCGACCCCGACACTGTGCCCGTTAAAGAAAACAGCCGCCTGCAAGTAGCCAGTCCCTACGCCCGCACCAAGCTCATGTGCGAAGACATACTGCGCGACCTGCAAGCCGCAGACCCCCAAAACCCCAACCTGTGGCAAGTGGCCATTCTGCGCTACTTCAACCCCGTGGGCGCGCACATTAGCGGCACCATAGGCGAGCACCCCAATGGCATTCCCAACAACCTCATGCCCTTTATCACCCAAGTGGCCGTAGGCAAGCGCGAGTTCTTAAGCATTTTTGGCAACGACTACCCCACCCCCGACGGCACCGGCGTGCGCGACTATATTCATGTGGTCGATTTGGCCCAAGGCCACTTGGCCGCCCTCAACTACTTGCAACACAAGCAGCAAAGCATTACCGTCAATTTGGGCACAGGCAAAGGCGTAAGCGTGAAGGAAATGGCAGATACCTTTGCCAAGGTGAACAACATTCCCTTGCCCTACAAGTTTGTAGACCGCCGCCCAGGCGATGTGCCTGAGTACTATGCTGATACCCGGCTGGCCGAACAAGAACTAGGCTGGAAAGCCAAGCTGGACGTAGCCAGAATGTGCCAAGACTCGTGGCGCTGGCAATCAGAAAACCCCAACGGCTACTAACCCAACAAAAGAGAAAAACCCCTGGCAACACCAGAAGTTTTTGCTCAGTTACCCCTATTCAAAGGCAAAGCCGCCGGCATGTAGCTGGTCTCGCGTTGGCTGCGCGGGCTGGTAGCGCCATACAAAGTAAAGTCACGGTTGAGTCTAGCCCCGCCATCACGCGTCAGTGGGTTGTAGTTCAAGCTGGCCACATTGCCGCTGCGTGAAGTGGTCATCACGTCGAACGGTATGCGCAGGTACAAGCCTTTGTCAAAGCTGCCCTCGCCAAACCTTTGAGCCGATACATTGGTCTTGGTAGCCCAAGCCCCTACCGACACACCATTGGCAAAGGTTTTACCCACATCCAAGGTCACGCCCAAGTCGCCCGCCAAATAGCGGCCAGCGCTAAGCTTTACTTGGGTGTTTTGCCAGCCAGTATCTATATAAGCTGTGGCATGCCCCGTGGTAACACGGTAGCCAGTTTGATCTCCCGCATTGCCAAAGCCAAAGTACTGATTAAAGCTGCGCTGCTGCAAGCGGTTAATGTCTACCCCAAAGGCAAAGGGACTGTGCCACTTGCGGTACATCCATTCGCCACCCACACCCGCATACATGCTTTCTAAGTAGCCCGCATACACGCTGTAATACTGGTTGGGTGCAAGGTCAGAAAAATGGGTAATTTGCAAGTTGGGCACATTGAACTTAGTAGCCGTCATGTACTCTCGCAAATACGTTCGCACTCTGGGCATGTCGCTGGGGGCGGTGTATTTAAACTTGCCAAAGTTGTCATATAAATTAAGGCCTAGCGAGCCTGTAATAGCAACGTTGTTGGTAATTCTGAGTTGCACGGGTACAGACAAGCCCACTCTAAACAACAAGAACCCATCGGGCCCGCCTATGTTTTGTTGCCAGCTGGGCACCACGCCATAGCCAAACAAAGCGGGGGTGCGCTCCCATTCAGGTTTGTTCGGTATATCAGCTTTAAACCCAAGGCCCGTGTTCTTTGAAGCAGTTTGCACAGGCGGCTCCACCGCCACAATGGCAGGCACTGTCTCAGAAGGCGGCACCAGTTGCGTGTTTTGCTTCACCCAGGCTTCGCGGTTCACCACTCGCTGCGTTAGCGGCACACCTTGGTCGTTCAAGTTCAGCTCAAAGGTTTGTATGTTGGCCGGCGCATCGCGGTGCAGAATGGTCAATATGCGGTGCAGGCGGTCATTCCAATGAACGCCAGACAATGCCTCAATGTCTACTTGCATCACGCTGCCATGCAGGGCAATTTTTTGAACCACCCAGTTGCTCATGTACGAAACATCGGCAGCCGTGCTCACCCACTCGGGCGCTTGCTGCGGGCGCGTAATGGCAATTTTGGGGGTGGGGGGTTCTGATACTTTGGGCACGCTTAAGTTGGGCAAAGATGTGCGCAGCGTTAAGCCCACCATGACGGTGTTGCCACGCTCCACACCCAAAGACAAATCTACAGACGAGTTGGGTTTGTACACCACACCAAAGTTGAAGGGGGTCGATTGTTTGCGGTTGTTGGCTTGTGGCTCGTTTTGGTAGTTGTTGCCATCGTATTCAGCCTTGAGCACCCAGTTGCGCCAAGGGGTGTGGTACTGCACACCCCCAAACAAAGCAGCTGGACCTCGGAAGAAAGATTTGAAGGCGGGGGTACCGCCCATACCAAAGTCTGTGCCTCGAGTGTTAAAGCTTGAGCTCAACTTAGACAATGGGTTGGTTATATTGCCACTAGACCCTAAGTAACCCCACCCCATTCCCAAGCTGGTGTCGAAGTTACCAAAGCGTTTGTTGGCCACTACATATTCGCTAGAAAACAAGCCCGTGCCACCAAAGTCAATCATGCCCATGGCCACTTGGGGTACGTAGGCTGACTCTTGGAGCAAGCGCAGTTTGAAGTCAATGCTTTTGTCTTTGTATTCTTGTGTACCAGACAATTCCAAAGGTCCATACAAACGATTGCTCACATTCGAATACCTAAAGCCAGCCTCAAGCCAATCGAAGGGTTGAACAAATACATTGATGCGTTCATACGGATACACACGACTCACATTGAACCTTGCATCGCCTGCTGGCGACATGCGTGCGCTTGGTGTTTGCAGCAAACCTACAAAGCCCCAATCGCTGGAAGTGATTGGCAAACTGCGAGCAGCTGAAGTTGCAGCAACAGGCGCAGCAATAACACCGGCAACAGAAATCATTGGCCCCGAGGCAACAGAAGCCAACAAATTTTCATAACTTTGAGTGGCCAAAAATTGCACCAACTGCAAAGACAATTCATTAGAAAACCCACTGTTTCGTGAGGGCGCCCACAGCAAGGCCCCAGGCGCTATGCCATCTTGGGCTTCTTGGTTCCAAGTGGCAATGCCATAGTCAACCACTGCACCATCTGGTTGAACAATGTAAGCGCGGTCTGTGCTTTCTAATTGAGAAGGCAAGCACGCTTGAAGATAATTTCTCACTTGAGCGCCAGGCCTATGCGGCACGGTACAGAGCCCACCACTTTGCAACAGCACACTCACTGTGGTTGGCCTATTGGGCAATAGTACTTTGTGGTCAGCTTTTAAAACTGGGTCTTGGCTAAGGTGTGCCTGTAGCCAGCGAGCATCTGCTTGGCTTAAGCGCACACGGCCGGTTACTGGCAAAGCTTCTACTAGTTTGCTTAAGTTGGCCTTGTCGGTAGAAGAAACAAGAGGCGTCACATTCAATGCTTCAAGCACTTTGCGCTTGAGCTTAGCCTGTGCATCTTGCTCACTGGGCACTTGCCACTGCAAGCCTGCTGTGTACAACAAGGCGCTAGAAGGTTGGCGAAGCATCCAATCGCTCAAGCGCTCGCCATCTGTGTGTGTGAGTTGCGATGCTTGCGCAGTTATGCCAGTGCAAGTTAAAAGACCACACAACAAAATAGCGAATGGCGCATCAGCTTTATAGGCCAGCAACCGAGCAGCAAATTTATTGAACATTATTTTCACTATCCAACAAATAGTCATTTGGCCACTGGCCAAGTTTGCCAAGAAAAGCAAAGTTCACTTGAAAAACACTGCTCACCATAAACCACAAAAGTTTGACCATTCTTGGTACTTAGGCCATACCGCGCAGAAGGCAGACCATGCACAGTGCCCTTCACTTTTTCTTCTACCCACTTCAGTTGATTGGCAGGCACTCCCACCAAGTTGGCATTAGTGGGGGTGCGCACACCATACAACTGCACGGTTTCAGAAATACCAAACTGGTAAGCAGGCATTTGATCGTAAGTGCGTTTAAATTCAAAAGGAGATGCACTTAAATTCAAAGCATTCAGCTCTGTCCAATTAGGAAAAGGCACGTCATTCACGTTGCGCCAATCTACTTCAAGCCCGTTGGTAGACACCACGCGCCCGTTCAAAAGCTTGAGCACCTCACCCTGGCTGCTGTACCAAGTTTCAATATTGCCTTTGGGGGAGTTTTCTGAATAACCCAACACCATGAGCACAGCACGGTCTCGTACCGTAACTCTTAAATATTTTAAATTGGGGTTGAGCTTAATAGCGTCTATGTTGACGCTGTTGCCTTTGCCAAAAGCCTCAGCCAAAGTCTGAGTGACGGGTGTTTGAACACAGCCAGACAATAAAGCCAACAGCCCCAGGCCAGTCAATGAACCCAGAAATTTAATTGATAACCAATTCACAAGTTGCCTAAATTTTGCAAAAAAAAACTCGGAGGAAAAAACCTCCGAGCTAATTAGAGTCTAGCGTTGATTAAACGCAGTGATTTAGATTACCTCATGGTGCCAGTAGTACCAGTAGTACCAGTAGTACCAGTAGTACCAGTAGAACCAGCAATGGTTGTTCCAGTAGTGCCCAAAGCTGTAGCAAGTGCTTGGTAGCTGGTAATACTTGCATTTGCAGCAGTTTGTGCAGCTGCTGCGGCAGTTTGCGCTGTAGTGAGCGATGCAACAGCACTGGCCACTGAAGCAGATGGGTTGAATCTCAAAATAAGGTCACGCAGTGCCAAAGACAAATTAATGGCTCTGAATGAAGCATCGGCAGCAGCCACAGCAGTTTGGGCGGCTCTCAAGCTCAATGCCAAAAGTTCTGCTTTGGTACATGTGGTAGCAGCAGCACAAATAGTGCGGCCCCCATTGACAACACCCACCACATTGACTTTGGATGCAACATCAAAGTCAGAAGCTGCTTCAGCAGCTGCAGCCTGTGCAGTAGCAGCTGCATTGGCAGCGGCTAGGGCAGCGGCATAAGCAGAAGTAATGGATGCGTCTGGGCTAGTACCGGCAGCAGCCAACAAAGAAGTCAGCGCAGAAGAAACGGCTGTATTGGCTGCTGCAGCTTGTGTGGAAGCTGTAGTAGCAGATGCAGCGCCAGTGCCTGCCGCTGGAGGAGCAACAATGGCTGCAGCACCGCTGCTACCGCTGTTTAATGAAGCTACTGCAGCTACAAAGGCAGTTGCAAACACCACTTTGTCGGCAGTAATGCCACCTACCGCAGAGCTGGTAGCAGCGCTAGCGCCAGTTTGGGCTTGAGCAGACATTTGTGTGGCTGCCAAAATAGATGCTACAAAAATAGCTGAAAGTTTGCTGCTAGACATAGAAACTCCGAGAGGGATAGTTACAAAGATAATAAATTAGAACACAAAAAGCCCAGTTTGAAATGACTTTTTTGTGAATTGTTGGGGTTTTTCATGGCATTTAAAAGTGCATTGCACCCTTAAAGCCAATTTCTAGGGTGTTGTTTTTGGGCTCGTACAGGGGTGTAAGGCCGCCCAACTCCGATTGACCAAGGTGCCAATAAGTCAAAGTGGGGCCCATAGACCATTTATCTTGGCGCTTTAGCATGCTCAAACGCAGCCCAAATCCATTCTTCTGGTTCATGCTAATGCTTTGAATGAGCTGCACTTTTTGTACACCAGACAACAAATGCATGTACTCCACGGTGGTGTGCAGTTGAGAATTGCCAGTTAGCTTTACCTTGTGGGTAATGCCAATAGGCAAGGTGGTGTAGTTGCTGGTGCGCTCGTAGCCCAAGTCATTGTACAAATGCCTGTAGCCTAAGCCTGTGTAGGGGGACAATACATAGGTATCCATATCTATGTCTTTGCCCGCCAACACACGGGCTTCATAGAACCAGTGAGGCGTGTTGCTTATGGTGCCGCTAATGGGGCTGGTGTAATCAGCATTGCCAGAAAAATAGCTAAGCTCTGCTTTGTAAAACCAAGAGTCGGGTTTGTTGGGCCACTTGGCGCCAGGCGCAAAGGTAGTAGAAAGGTCTACCCCAAGCTTGGTGGCGTTGAGCTTCATAAAGCCAGGCTCGTTGTATTTGTAACTTACAGCAGAAATGCCTAAGGTGTTTTCTGAAGCAGTGGATAGGCTGGTGTTTTGGGCGGTTGCTGGCAAGCAAACCGCGGCAAAAGCAAGTGCCAATGCATACACAAAACCACTGGTGCCTTTGTTTGACCAACGATGAAAGCTTAAAAAGGTGTTTGACATGCAGTTCTTTCTTAGACTTTACACACTGTAAATGTTTTGTTGGGGAAATTTAATGGCTAAAACACACTCTAGCAGAACCACCGCTTACTTTAACTGAACGGGTTCTTCCGTGGCCTCTTGCTTGTAAGCGACACAAAACGCCCAGGCTCAAAACTAGTTCGCTGCTGCAAAAGGTAGTCGCCATCAATTTGCTGCGCCAAGTTTTCAATGTCTCTTGAGTTAACACCCATCTGGGCAAAGTGCAGTTTCCAAGTACTCACCACATCCACCACTTGCATCACCTCAGCCGCCGCCTCGGCAGGCGTCAACCCAAACGCATCGCATTCACTCATGGCATTGTCTAGCGTTGAATCGCGCCCCTGCTTACCGCAAATGAACTCCTGATAACCCTGACCCGAGTGAGTGGGCAACATATCATAGGCCGGCGCCAGCCTCAAGCGACCATGCTGAAAAGGCGACACCACCAATGTTGATCAGCGCCTTAGGCTTGGCGCCGCCCAAAGGACTTCCACCACCCGCAATGATTCGAGCCTCAAGGGCCGACAGTGACTCTGACGCCTCCACCTTGGCCGCAACCTCGCTCAATAGCTGCGCATCCTCAAGCCGCGGCAAGGGCCCCGAAGGCCTGGGCACATATTGGGTGGCCGAAGTAGACGCACCTAGCGCGCCAAAGCGATCGTCCACGGCACCTACCGCACGCGGCGCATCAGCGCCCAAGCGCCCCTGGGGCAAAAACTCGGTATTGGTGAGCGGTAAATCTTCGCTGAGTGCAAAACCACTTGCCAGCCAATCGGGGCCGTAACGCAAGGACACGCCTTTACCTGCTGAAACTAAATTGAGCGCTCCCACATACCGCGGCTTGCTAGGGTCGGCCAGAAACCACAGAAACAATTCATTGAGATGCACGGCTCAAACCTCTTTGGTACTGGGTGCACGGAGCTTGCTGCGCGACTGCGCTGCTGCCTGAGCACGTGCACGCCCAAGTACCTGAGCCTGACGAATGTCCATCTCAATAGCCCCTTGGTCTAACTCAGGGGCGGCCAACTGCGCCAAAGCGCCATCGCGCTGAATGAGCCACAGTGCTGTAGCCACTATGCCAATGCCCACCCCAGGGTCACCGGCCTCCAAGCGCTGCAGGGTGGGCACCGATACCCCCATGCGCTGTGCCCAGGTTTTTAAAGACTCTTTGCGCCGCAAGCGAGCAACCGCCAAATCTGCACCCAACTTCTCGATGGCGGCAACTGTGGCTGGCGGCATCTGCAAAATGGCTCGGGCGGTTTTAGGCATGTAATTTAAATAGGATGGGTAATCTTCCCCTTTTGCAAGGGAGTCAGAAGTAGGAACGTTATGCAGCCATGGCCAGTTTCTGCTTCGGTGTAAATCCACCCAGAGCCATATTGGGACGGTCATTGTTATATGACCACATCCACCGGGTGGCAAACTCTTGAACTTCTTCTAAGCTTGACCAGTAATATTGTGACAGCAATTCGTAGCGAACTGTTCTGTTGAATCTTTCAACATAAGCATTTTGCTGTGGGTTGCCAGGCTGAATGTATTCAAGCCTAATTCCCCATTCTGCAGCCCAGGTTTGAATGGCCGCGCTGATGTATTCGGGACCATTGTCACAACGAATTACCAGTGGCTTTCCGCGCCAAGAGATCATCTGCTTCAGCTCTCTGATCACCCGCTCTGCTGGCAAAGAGAAGTCGGCCTCCATACCGATGGCTTCTCTGTTGTAGTCGTCAATCACATTGAACAGCCTAAACGTTCTGCCGTCTTCAAGCTGGTCATGCATAAAGTCCATTGACCAAACTTGATTGATTGCAAGTGGCACAGTTAAAGCCTCGGGCTTCGCGCGAATTAGCCGCTTGCGAGGTTTGATCCTCAAGTTCAGCTCCAACTCTTTGTAGACCCTGTAAACGCACTTGTGGTTCCATTTAAAACCCTTCAGGTTACGCAAATACAGATAGCAAAGGCCAAAGCCCCAGTTGCGGTTGTTATCCGTCAGCTTGATCAGCCACGTTGCAACTTCTTCATTCTCTGCATCAAGCTTTCTCTCGTAGCGGTAACAAGACTCACTGATCCTAAAGGCCTGGCACGCCACCCGAATACAGATGCCGCGCTCCTTGACTGCTTTGATGGCCATCTCCTTACGTCGGGATGGCCTCACCACTTTTTTTCTAGAGCCTCCGAAACGATCTCGGCCTTAAGCTTCTCCTCAAGATACATCTTCTTGAGCCGCCGGTTTTCTTCTTCGAGCTCTTTCATGCGGGACATCATTGAGACGTCCATACCGCCATATTTGGCTCGCCATTTGTAAAAGGTGGCGGTGCTGATGCCCATTTCTCGGCAAATATCAGGCACGCCAAAACCAGCCTCTACGCGTTTGACGGCGTCCATGATCTGGCTATCAGTGAATTTTGACTTTCTCATGTAGAACCTCTTCCAATGGAAAAAATTCTACTTCTAACGCCCGTGGTTCTAGGGGACGATTACCGATGAAAATTGCTATTTTATAAACATCTATGTTTACTTACAAGCCAAATCTGAATCAGATTGAAGCAGGCGCAATTGGACGGAACGTTTAGCTATGGCAACATTGCCGGTGCATCAGTAGGGCAAGGTTAATGATAGGTAATCGATTGACTAGTTTCGCTAAATCCCTAGAATGAAAACATGAAACCGAGCCAAGCACTTCAAACTCATCGCGATGAAATTCGACGTGTGGTGTTGGCGCACCGTGCAAAAAACCCACGTGTGTTTGGATCTGTCTTGTCTGGCCAAGACACAGAAGACAGCGACTTAGACATTTTGATTGATACAACACCCAGTACCTCTCTAATGGACGTGGCTGCTATTCAAGTGGAGTTGGAAAGCCTTTTGGGGGTTTCTGTGGATGTCTTAACACCCAACGCATTGCCCGATAAGTTTAGAGACTCTGTAATTGCTCAAGCTGTTTGCTTATGAGCAAGGCTCCTCGTATTAAAGACTATTTAGAACATATGCTTTCAGCGATTGATCGCATCAATCGTCATATTGCTGGTGTAGACAGACCAAAGTTTCTTGCAAGCGAACTTATTCAAGATGCGGTCATTCGGAATTTAGAAATTATTGGTGAAGCCGCTAACAACATTCAGCGTGTCGATCCTGAGTTTGCAACTAAAAATGCTGCAATACCTTGGAAAGTGATGTACGCCATGCGCAACAGACTTTCTCATGGTTATGAGAAGGTAGACAACGAAATGGTTTGGAATACTGTTTGTGAAGATTTGCCGGCGCTTCAAAGTCAGGTGAAAAAGGTTTCAAATCAGATAATGGACTAACAAATCCTATTTGGATATTTTGACGATGCGCGCTCATACTGCAGGAACTTACCTTTGAAACCGATTTTGCGGCTGATTCGTTGTTTGCCAATATTGACCACGACGCCTGAAGGCAACTAGCGCTGGTTTGAGCTATGACACCAAATTCGACCTGAGAAACATACTTGAGCTTCCGTTCAGCGACGCTTACTTCTCAGTTCCACCCCACGCGCCACACGGCAAAACTCCAAAGTTCGGAACCTTGCATCCGAGCTTGGTCCGAATTGCCGCTACCTTTTTTGCGGCAACCAGTAAATAGAAGGACGGTGTTGGCTCACTGCATTTACCGGGGCATTATTTTTACATTGACTGGTTTGCAGCGATTGCGGCCCTTCACAGCTGATGAGCAACATCGCAACGTCGACTAGAAGCAGAAGTTCACGAATGATCGCTCTGAGCGAGTGAATCAAACCAGCGAATCTCAAAGCTGGCTGAGTGATTCCTGCGCCAGTGACAGGTGTCTGATCAACCTGGCGGTCTGGCTTCAGAGTTGTCAACGACTCCGTGTTCGACCTTGAACTGTTCCAGCTCCTCCTCGCTGGGCGGAGTCGTGAACCGATCGATCACCTTATCATCCCATCGGAGCCGCAACAGCGGATCGTAGTAGAGCACTTCTCGATTTGAGGACAGCGCTAATCCGTATGAGTGTTGGATCATCCGGTTATTCATTACGCCAACGAATTGCTGATTTGCCGCGTGGATGGTTTTCTCATCACAATCCCAACGGCCGATCAAAATGGCGTCCTTCGTCAGCGGGAAGTAGATCTCTGTGTTTGGTAGGCCAAAGCCCGGGCTGTGCCGAAAATACGCGGGTACCTTTTCCGGCTGGATGTAAGCAATAACTACAGGTCGACTCGTAGTGATGAACTCGCCGTACACACCAGGCACTAAATAGAGCGTCCACTTTCGTAGACTAAGCAACTGCAGCACAGTGTTGTATTGGTCGATTTCGGTCTGAATGTGTCGCTCGCGTGCAACTTCGATCGTGTACTCACCTCTCGTGTGGAAATCCTTTGCATCCTCATATGTGACCATAGACGTCTTTCCCGTCTTCTTTTCCATATCCCTGATCTGCGACGTCCATCGCTCCTTGTCTTCGAGCACCAAGTCCATCGTTCGCTCAGCAACTCGTGCTTGAAACTCGCGCATATTTTCTCGCTGCTCAGGTGACCTGACCGAGAGAAATGCCATCAAGTTAAGTATGTAGTTTTTGTTATCACCATCAAAAATGCCAGACTTCGCTACTTTACGGATAGCGGTCACAGCCGAATATTCGAGCTTGCCAAACTCCTCCTCGAGCCAATCCGGCTTGCGACCCTCGACCTCGAACCGCAAGAAGTCTCGTTGCGCACAAATGTTACGTGTGTTCGTTTCTAATGTTTTCTTCGCTAGTAGGTCGTGGACGACGACCATGTAGTGTTTCCCGCGCCTCCAGCCGAAGCCACGTAGGTATCCCTGGGGAATGTAGTGGTGATTACGGGATTCAGTCATTTTCGGATTGTTGCGCGCCGAGGTTATGCAATTTTCACTTTACGTGGCTAAAAGTGATCACTCTAAAAAATCACGATGAACTACATGAGATGTACACTTCTGTCAGATCAATTAAATCTCTGTAAGAGGCAAAGAGATATCGAATGACTGGAAAAATCACTCCGACTGACGGGATCATTGCTGTTGTTGAGACCGATAACGGAGACGTGAAACGTTTCCTAGGTACAGGATTTTTCGTCGGAGACGGTAAAACTGTCATAACAGCAAAGCATGTCGTTGAAGATGCGCTAAAGGTTGGTGCTCTTGTCGGGGTAGCGCAAATTCAGCGCGATGGGAGCATCAAGTGCTGCGATATTTTGTCTGCTTTGGTGGACGATGTTTTTGACATCGCCGTCTTAACACTGCTCGTAGCCCCTTCAAACTTGGTATGCCTTTCCATCTCTCGGGAGAAAGTTTCTTCAAACATTGACGTTTTATGTGTTGAGTACAGTCAGACTATCAATCATCTTGATTCCAATGGAAAGCAAAAATTGGTCTTCAATACGTTGGCACATAAGGGCAATGTCGTGTCTCATTACCTCAGCGATTACCCCGAAACTGTACCCACACCTTCATTTGATACGTCCTTCCCTGCATTGAAAGGGGCAAGTGGGGCTCCCGTAATTCGTGGACATGACTTTGTGGTTGTCGGGATGTTGGTGGCCAACATAGAAAGGCATTTGTTACCCGCTCAGATAGAACGCATTGACGACAACGACAAGACTGTCGAGGAACGTAGATATTTTCTGCCAATGGGAAAAGCATTGGAGGCGTCAGTCATCACAGACTTCCTTGAAAGACATCACATTACAGTGACGGTAACGCCTTGATGACTCGTAAGCCAAACTGGGTTGAATGACCGCTTTGGGATTGTCGATCTGATATTGCCAACTGCAGCAATGGCTTGATTTCTGTAAGTCGTCAGCTTTTCACCGGGGGCTGCTTCCAGCCTAAACCAGCCAGTCACCAATCAACGCCAAACACCAAACAGCCACACAACTACAAAGCAAGCAAAAATAATTAGTTATAATTTCAACCATCGCCGAGTTATCCGAACTACTTGCAGGGCGATTCACAAAATCCTGCTAAAGCGTTCGCCAGGCTCCAAATTTAAGGGTCGGCAACGCCGACAAACCTTTCAAACTTAGGAGCCTTTTTCATGTCAAACAACTATCTCTTCACCTCAGAATCCGTGTCCGAAGGCCACCCCGACAAGGTTGCCGATCAAATCTCAGACGCCATTCTCGACGCGATTTTTGAACAAGACCCCCGCAGCCGCGTA
>Ga0214921_10008621_pt1 | contig 13159 bp, 9 predicted proteins | sample LL1505_MetaG_FD_177992 | JGI IMG/M metagenome (GOLD analysis project Ga0214921, IMG submission 177992) | Freshwater microbial communities from Lake Lanier, Atlanta, Georgia, United States - LL-1505 | ecosystem: Environmental > Aquatic > Freshwater > Lake | place: USA: Georgia | collected 2015-05-28 | reverse complement strand
GCCGCCGAAACGACAGGGCAAGGAACAGTAGACCGCTTTGTGTTCAACCTCATGGCAGCGTTTAACGAGACGCTTTCCAAGATGAACGAGTCAAACCTGAAGGTCATGGCTTTCAAAGCGCAGATGCAGACAGCGGAGGGCCGTGCGGAAATCCAGCGCAAACTAGCGGGGATGGCTCAGACTTCTATCTTTGCGGGCATCCGCAGCAAAGGAATCCTTGATCCGGTGGTGGAACAGGAGATGGCTGAGAAGGCGCTTTACGGGTCAGTTTCCAGCGCCAATACCGGAGAGTTGACGAAGAATGTCCAGCAAGACCTCCTCAACAACCTCGCCAAGACGGGCGACCCCTTCCTTACAACCAACAAAGATGGGGATACGGTTTCCTACAACGCTTGGTTTGCCCGTGGGCGGAACCTTGTAGACCGCTATATCAAAGCACAAAACACTCGCGACAAGGGAACCAAGAACTCGGAGGGGGAGCAAGACGCTACCAATGTAGAAAATACGGCTCCGCAAAATCCAGAAGATAGCGCAGTAGACCCGGGGGAATCGTTCAAACGCGAGCAATTCGCAAAGATGAAGGCAGACGCCATTCGAGATACTTACGATAAAGCGGCTCAGCGGCTTGCAAAAGAATCTGGATACGACTTGGAAGACGCTCGTTTGGCTTTGTTGCACTACATTGAGAAGGCCAGTGGCGTAAAAATAGACCCTGTCTCACTGAATTGGAAGACTGAGGACGATACTTCGCGGGTTAAACAAAAACTTCTCAAAGCCATCGAGCCCCAGTTCCCTACGATTTTTAAAAACTTGGGAGCGGAAATGCGGAAAAGCATGGCGTCCGTGCTTCGATCAGCAGAAGAACAAGGGCTGCTCAGCGCTCCAGTCATCGACTCGAACAACCTGACACTGGAATCCCTCATCGAGGCCAGCGTCTACGACGAAATCGTAAACGGGCAGTCCCATAAAAACGCTATAGCCGAGGCTCGCGAGAAAAACTCCACGAGCCCGCTTATGCCTTTGCTCGCCAAGATCGACCGCAAGGATGTGGTGGCGGCTGTCTACTCCGTCCTCAACAACGGCAAGCCTTTCGCGAACGCCCGAGACATCACAGCTCTTACACAGAGCGATATGCAGAAGGTTCTCGACAGCGGGGTTCTCCCTGCCCGTATCCAAGAAACCCTTCAAGCTCTCGTCGATCTCTCCGGAGACGGCATGGCTATCCTCCAAAACTCCAAGAACGAGGGATGGCGCAGATGGTCTGAACTGCTGGGAGAGCAAATGGGCAACCGTGAACCCGTGCAGGTTGTATTCAACCTCGCCTTGGACCCCGCCGTCACTGGGCAGGGGTTGTGGCAGGAAGAAACGAACACCGTTCACGTTTCCCCCTTCCTTACACGGGAACAGGGGCTCATGGAGTCAACGCTCCTGCACGAGATGATGCACCCCGTCTGGGACTGGAAAGTTACAGCTTTCCAGCGCGGAGACCTCTCGCAGCTCAACAAAAAAGAAGTCGCCGCTCTCACCGAGTTGCAGGACTTGCTCGGCCTTGTGAAAGCCGAGGCCGACAAAAAGCTTGCCGGAATTACAGACAAGGCCGCTTTAGAAATCGCCAAGCGTGATCTACTCGGCTCCACAGACCTCCGCGAGTTTCTTAACGAGGCGATCAACCACAAGCCGTTTCAAGATTTCCTCGCAGAACTCAAAGACCCCGACGCCAAGGCCAAGGGCAGCTTGTTCCGCCGCATCGTCAACGCAATCCTCAAGCTCATCCGTGGCGGGGACGTGGCTTCGGATTCAATACTCCAGCGTTCTTTCGAGCTTTCCTTGGACCTTGCAAACTACACCGACCGCGAGCTTCCCGCCGCCGAGCGCAACAAGACGCAGGCCGAGTATTTCAAAACACTCGAAGCCAAACACGGGCGTAGTCTGACGCCGCAGGAAACCGCAAGCGCGGCAGTCGATTTTGCATTCAAGTATCCACAGCCCCGCATCGTAAACACCCGCGCAGAGGCTTCCCGCCTTGCTCCGCAGGTTCTGACGGCTCCGGAGCTTGATGGCTTCCTTGCCTCCCAAGCATACGAGTTCGTGTCTCCCAATGACCTTGAAGAGACTCTCGACTTGAATGGTGCTATCCGCGAGCTTAGCTCCGAGCGGCAAGCTCAACTTCGGGATTTCAGCAACCGAGTCCACGAGGCTTTCGGGATGCAGGGCAGCACGGTTACAGATGCTATCGGGGACTGGGCTGACGGCGCGGAACCCACCACCGTCACCGAGCACAACGACCCGAACCTTTCTTACGAAGAGATCAAGGCCATGGCCGCTCTCAAAGGCGCTTTGAGAAATCAAAAAGCCGTTATCCCTTTCAAAGTAGACGAGAGGGGGGAGCAGTTCCTTTACGACTTCTTTATTCCCGGGCAAAACATTCAAGAGGCGAGGGCCGCTGTGGCCGAAGCGGGAATAGAATTTCGAACTTTAATTGAACAAAATGGCGGAACTCGTGTCTTAGTATTTGACGCGGATGGCTCGTCGTATGACGCCTTCGCTGGTTTAATCTCAAAAAATAATTATGAAGCAAAATTCCTCACAGGTAACGGAGAGTTTCTCGGTAGCTGGGACTCCAGAGAAGAAGGCAAGGAAGTATACACCCGAACAGTTGAGGCAGAAATTGCTCGACTTGGGGGTGAGAGACGCGACCTTGGACTCGACAGCCCCGAGGGCGTTCGAATTGCCAGCCTCCGGAATCTCGCCGCAGAAGCAGGGCTGACCTTCGGCTCAGTCACTGAAGCTGAAACCCAGCAAGCGCCAGAGCTTGCCGTGGTGGAAGCTCTGACTGGAACCGCCGCTTCTCAGAATGAAGCTGCCAAAATTTTAGAAAGCGCCCCAACTCCGACATACTATGAAACTCTCTCAAACAAAGGAACCGACCCAATCACCGGAAGCCGAACAGCTATCGGACGACCAGCTAACCGCAGAAATCGAGCAGGACGTAATCAACCAACGGATAAGGAACGGATACCCACCAGAGGGGCCGATTTTCCAGATGAGGTCCGCCGAGGAGATCGCGAAACGCATCAAAGACTCGAAAGAGCGGGGAGCGGAATTTACGAAGCTCTTGGAGGAAGCGCATCGCTCCAAGAACAAAGCTTAAAGCTACTCGACCTACTCACTGGGGAAGTCGCGGCTCCGGAAGGCTCCGAGTTGGCCCAGACAACCGAATACCTCAGAAGCACGATTCCGGTTCTTCCAAACAGCGCCCTCGAAGGTCTGAAACAACTTTCCGAGGGGATGTCCTCGAAAGTTTTTGTCGATACCAAAAACAACTCCGCTTACAAACTTGTCTCCGTATCAGACAAGGGCTCAGTGGGAGGCTCTTTTCCAAAAGACATCAGTATTCGTGCAGCAGATGACACGGTCGTCATCACCAGCGAAAAAGGCCCTTCTCTTTTAGACATACTTCGCGCCGTCGCGATTTCCAATGCCCAAGGTAACGCCGTTTTTACAGAAATCGCGGGTGTCACGGAAGGTAGAGACGTTATCCTCAAGCAGCCCTACATAAAGGGGCTCGCCCCGACAGACAACTTTGAAGACCCCGAAGGGCTCCGAGAAGCCCTTCGCGATCTTGGGCTCTCTATGCTCAGCGACATCGGGGGAATTTCAGCGGTTGGCAAAGTGGGCGGACGCTACGCGCTGTTTGACGACTTGCATGGTGAGAATGTCATGCGCGACAAAAACGGGCGGGCTCAACTCATAGACGCCCTCGCTACTCGCTTTCTTTCCAGCGACGAATACGCATCCGTCGCTCCGTATCTTAAAGACCCCGAGGTGCTCGCCAGCTCAAAGGTAGCGGAAAATAATTTGAACGAAGGCATGGAGCCTTTGTCTAACAAGGACACACAAAATGGAGACAGAATCAGAACAGCCCTATCGTCGCCCTCCCAAGGGGTGGGACCCGAAAGTGGAAGCCGCCAAATTCAAAGGCAAGCGGTTCGGCCCAACGCCGAGCCAAACCCCTTCGTCAAAGAAGGAATCCGTGGATACAATTCCGACTACGGAATAACTCCCGCCATTGAAGGATACTACGCTCCGATTGACGAGCCCCGCGCTCGTGAAATCGCGGCTATTTACGAATCCCTACCAGTATTTGACGAAGGCCAAGAGACCCAAGAAGCCTACGCCAAACTAGCAGAAGAAATTCAACAGCAGTGGGACTACGCCATCAATAAGATGGGGGTCACATTTGAGCCGTGGGTATCGGAAGGACAACCATACGCAAACTCAAGGGAGATGGTAAGGGATGTCCGCGACAACAAACACCTTTGGTTTTTCACAGGTGGAGAGCTGCATCCTTTACTTAACGAGCCCGATCAAGACGGGCTGTCGATAAACGACAAGCTGCGGGCGATCCACGACTTGTTCGGGCACGCAGCGGAAGATTTCCAATTTGGGGCTCGTGGAGAGGAGAACGCTTGGATTAAGCACAGCCAGATGTTTTCTCCAGTAGCGCAAAAAGCGCTCACTACGGAAACTCGTGGGCAAAACTCATGGGTGAACTTTGGGCCCCAGAATTTCAACGAGGACGGAAGCAAAAAGAATATCCCCGCAGCCAACCGCCCATTCGCGCAACAAAAAGTAGCCTTGCTCCCAGAGCAGTATATGGACTGGAAGGGGGCCTTGGGTCCGGAAGTGCTCGCCAGCGTAAGCGTTCCGTTCAAAGGAAAGGACGGCGCTGAAGGCAAGTCTGTTTCTCAGGTCCTAGACAAAGCGGTAGCCGAGCCCGCGCAGTCGGCTTTCCTTAAACCGGAAGAATTTTCGAAAGCCCGTGAGGTCCTAAATCGTATCTTGTCTAACCCTGAAAAGGCTAAAGCCCGTGGGGGCCGGACGATTAACCTGAACAGCCCTGATGATTCTACAGGTAGCAAGTTAGAGAAAGCTACGGGGCAGCGGTGGGATCAAAGGTTACTTGAGGCTCGCGTTATCCACGCGCTTACCGAAGAAGATAGGACGACCCCAAACGCAAATAAAATTGCTACGGCCCCGATGGTTCCGCAGACATTGCAACAAGCAGATTTTGTCGCCCGCCGTGATTTTGAAGGCCGTCCTTTCCTTGTTTTCGCTAAACTTTATACCGACCCAGATTCCTCTACAGGCGTCCGTTGGCATTTTGTCGAAGCTCGCGAAGACACTGGGGCTTTTGAAACGCAATACTCGGATACCGATCCGAAGCGTGGACGGGCACTGGCAGCGAGGGTTATTGGAATCGGAGACTCCACACCGAAGAAAAAGAAAGCCCTGACCGGGGCTGGATACGCACAAGGCCAAGCTGGCGGGAACATTCCCGCAGGAAGCCAAGGCATATTGCCAGTTCCTACCGATCAGGGCGAGGTATTAGACAACACCAATGTTGAATCCGTTCAAAATAAAATTTTGGAGGAAGTAGATATTTTAACCGAGAAGCTAAACCGTTTGGTTGCAAATAGTGACTACACCGGAGCTGGCAAAGTGCAGGAGCAGTTGGATGAACTGACCAAGCAATTCGATAGCCTTGGCGTAAAACAAAGCGCTCCGGTTCCTTTCCAAGGAAACGTGACGCCCGGGTTTAATCCAACCGTTTACACCGCCGCAGATCGCCGCCAGACAACAGCGTTTACCCGAGTTCTCAACGACCCTGAGTATCAAGGAATCCGAAACGCTCTCGGTGGGAAGCAGTATATCAGCTACACGGTTGATGAGACACTTTCAAAAGCGGAAGAGTTTCTGAATCTGCCCGTCCACAACGGGGACCTCAAGACTGCTTTCTTCGCGGCAGGGAACGCGACCGGAATCACAGCCGAACAAGTGGTGATGACCAAGGCTCTCGCAATACAGCGGGCACAAAAGGCTGCGAACAGTGCCCGCACTTCTTCGGGAGACATGGCTCTTCCTGCTTCCACGCGCAACAGCATGGATACGCTGGCGAGGCACTACCAAGATTTAGCGGATGAGTTTGCCGACGATCTCATGTCGCAGGCGTCTTTGGCGGGCCAAGAGCTACGGGCTTTCCGTATGCTGGCCGACAGCCTCTCCCCGTATTCTTGGGTTCGCAAATACAAACAAGCTATTGTCCACACGCAAAAGCTGAAAATGGGCGACGACCCTGTCTTCAAAGAAATGCTGGAACGGATCAAAGCGGCCCGCCGCGATGCCGCCAAGAGCACGACAACTCGTATGCAAAAGGCTCTGGCTATAGCTGCGAAGCGCTTCGTCAAGGACACCTCCCCAGAGGATGCGGGGGCTTACGCAAACTATGCTCGGCTTATGGCTTCTAATCTAACCGTCCGCGAGGAAGTCATGCAGGCGGCTACGGAGATGGTTGTGGTCTCCGGAATGGAGGCTGTTAGAAAAGCCGTGGCTCCAGACGAAAAGGTTGACCCCGCCTTCCTCAAACAATGGGAAGACAAGCTTCGCTCCATCGCGTCTGAGCAGCTTAACGGGATCATAGAATCAAGGTTGCAAGGCGGCATGGTAGACGCTGAAGCCGCACCGGAGCTTACCGAAGAGCAGAAAACAGCGGCTCGGGAGCAGAAGATGATGGATGCGTGGAGGGATTTTTCGGACTTCAAGCTTGCTGAGATGGTGTTTAACCTCGCCCGTTCAACTATCATAGCCAGCGATTCTCCTTACTCGGCCCTTGTTCGGAAGGCCCAGTTCGACCCAGCCAAAATCAAGCGGCTACAAAAAGCCGTGGAGATGTCGATCAATACAACAGAAGAAATCCGGAAGTCGGTTGCGGATCGCAATATGTCGATTGAAAGCCTTATTCTCCGACTCCAAGAAACCAACCCGAGCCTTAGCGAGACTGAAGTAGGAGCGTTGGCGGAAGCTGTCAGGGCGGTCTACGACGACGAGGTTCAGCGGGCCTCGGCGGCTGCGCTGCAAACTATCGTCAACACTACTAAGAAAGACCCGCGCAAGCTCACTGACGCCGCGACAATCAGCAAGCTCCTACCGCTCGTAAACATGGGCGCTTTCAAAGAAGAGGAAGTCTACAACGCCCTTGCCGACAAGTTTGGCCTTCCCACATGGAGCCAAGAGAACGCTGACAAGATCGAAGCCATGGCAAACCAAGTGCAGGCGTTGCCAGAGGGTTCCATTGAGCGCGGCGAAAAGGGCCAGCAGATGATGCTGGAAATCCTGCGAGCGAATATCAAGGATTCCCGTGGAGCCACGCGACTCCAGCACATGAACCAGATTGCGAGCGCTGTTTGGACGGCTGGTATCCTGAGCGGCCCTCCAACCCAGATCGTCAACGCAGCAGGAACAGGGCTTTCTGTGTTCTTGGAATCCTTCATGGACGCCACAGGGCATTTCGTAGAAGCCAAAAGGCGTGGGGTTTCTACAGCCCAAGCCAGCGAATACTACAAAGACATCGCCCGTGCGTGGTTGTTCTCGTTCGGAAAAGACGCCAACAACACAAGTCTCCGTGCGATGAATGAGGCTCACACGGCGCTCACTCGCGGTGCTTCCAAGTTTAAATCTGAGAAGCAAGAAGACCTTTCCATGCTTGAGCTTTTCAAGTTCGACCCAAGGGTGGCGATCCCCGGAAACGCAATGATGGCTGCGATCACCACAGGCGAGTGGAAGAACGTATTGCCGCAAGCGGGGGAGCTTGGGTTGGGCATAGCCAGAACTGTCTCAGAGCGTGTTGCAAATCGAGACGCCAAGGGCGCTTTGAAAGATTACCTCGCAACTTTAAAAATGGTTGGGAGGGGGATGCTTGCGATGGACGCTATGAACAGCTTCACCGCAGTCGCCGCAAAAGAGATGATGATTAAGCGGTCCCTTATGCAGGAAGAAGGGCTGACCGACTCGGAAATAAACAAGCGGATAAAAGAAATCCGCAAGGGCGGGGAGGAATCCGTAGTAGCTGCGGCAAAAGCTCAAGCGGACCAAGAAGCTGTTGAAGGTAGCTTCGGGCCAGCCGGAACCTCCGAGCACAGCATTGGTAAAGCCCGCCGAGTCGAACAGCTAATAGAGCAGATGACCTACGGAAACTCGGTGATGGAGCAAGGGCGCGACTTCGCGGCGAATGCTACGTTCAACTCGGAAGCTTACGGTCTCATCGGCGCGACCATGATGACGGTGTTCGGAAGTATAAACCGCTATGCTGGGGTAGTCGCAAAGCCGATCAACCCGTTTCCCAAAACGGTGTCAAACCTGTTGAATACTTCGTTGAATTACACTCTTTACGGGTATGCCCGAGCAATGGGTTGGAACTTGGGGAGCCTCGCAATCAACGAAGACTCCAAGTATTTCAGAGCGGCTCCAGATCGCGGTTCCGCTGAGTTTTACTCGGCCCATGCGAAAGCTACGGCAGGGACGATTGCTCTTGGGGCGCTTGCAATGATGCTGGCGCAGGCGCTCAAGGATCGAAAGGAAAAGAAAGAGCCGTTCTTTGAAGTCCACGGCCCCGGCCCTAAAGACCCGAAGCTTCGCGCTCAATGGGCACAGTCAGGGCACAAGCCATTTACTATGCGTATCAATGGCTTGGAGCTTCGATACACAGACTGGCCGGGAATTAACATCCCTCTTGGTATGCTTGGGACTGTCTACGACAACCTCGTCCACACCAACAAAGAAGCCGATGCGCTCGACCAGTTGTTCATCGGAGTAGCATCAGTTTTGGGAACGACGCTCGACCGCAATATGCTCGGAGGAGCTACAGCGCTTTTCGATCTCATGTCCAAGAACACCTACGATGGGGTGAAAGAAGCTGCCCTCGGGAAGCTGGTTTCCAGCTACACGGGCGGGTTCTTGAAGCCGTCGTTCGTTCGATACTTGGAGACAGTTGCAACTGGCGAGTATCAAGATGCTCGTAGTATGCGAGGGTGGCTCTTGTCTCAGATTCCGGTTGTGGGGGCGCTTGCCAACAACTCTGCTATCAACGTGCTTGGGGAGCCGATCAAAGTATCCGCTTGGGATGCCACAGCAGGAAGACTTGTATCACTATCCGACACGCACCCGATTCTCAGCCCGCTTACCACAGCGGACTTGGTTATCCCTCAACCCCAAGCCTACAAAATCTACGACCCATCGAAGCCAACAATGGTCCGCCCGATGAGCGCCCAAGAGGAATATGAATACGCAGCTACCTACGGCAAGATAATGAAAGAGAGGCTTACACCGGAGCTTGTGCAAAGCCTGACCCAGCAAGCCGAATTTGCGCCACAGGGAGCGCAGGATGTTCTGACCAATATCGCTACGGGCGTAAGAAACCAAGCTCAAGGTGAACTTGCAGCAAAGCGTCAAATACAAAAAGGAAAGGAACTTAAAGGGCCATGAGCCAACATCCCAAAAGACTTGTGAACCCGCGCATGGATATTCCTATGCGTGGGTGGCTTGCCAAACAGCCAGAGACAGGAGCCGTCATACATGGAGGAACTCTGGATGAAATTTTGAGAGCCGTGCATAATTACCGCTCTTCAAACAATCTGCCCATCGAAAACAACCTACGGAGACAGGTTGAGATTCAAATTTGCGACACCATGAGCGAGGAGGAAGCAGGACGGAAGTGCGAGTTCTTGGAAGAGGATGACACCCTGAACTCGCCCAATTTCAGAAAGTTTTCAAAGACCGCGAGCGACTTGGAGAACTTTGGTAAGGCTGTTCAAAGCGTGTTGGAAACCTATTCTAAAAAATCCGCTATCAATGTCCCTGCCGAAGAGGCGGCTCATCGGGCTTCGATATGCGCGGCCTGCCCTTACAATCTCCCTATCGCAAACTGCTGGGGATGCGGTGTTCTTGGGAACATATACAGAAACATCTCTGGAGGGCGCTCAACCATGAGCGACCCGCAGCTTCGATCCTGCGATGTCTGCGGCTGCGACAACAAAACACAGGTTCACTTCAGCAAAGAAGTGCTGCAACTAGCAGCGTCTAAACAAGAGCTTGCTGCTACAGAATTCCCCAACTGGTGCTGGAAAAAGGAGGCTTTGAAAGATGTCTAAACCCCGTGATTACAAGAAAGAGTATCAGACTTACCAAGGAACACGGGAACAGCTCCGCAAGCGTTCGTCCCGAAACAAAGCCCGCCGCCGTTTGGAGAAAGACGGGCTGGTTCACAAGGGGGACGGCAAGGATGTGGATCACAAGGACGGCAACCCTCTTAACAATAGCAGAAGCAATCTCCATGCGATGAGCGCCTCAAAGAACAGGAGCAAAAAATGAGCGATAAAATCAAACAAGGACTGCTCGAACGGGCAGGCGTAGATGGATTTAACAAACCGAAGCGGACACCCAAGCATCCTACCAAAAGCCATATCGTTGTGGCTAAGGAAGGTGACAAGATAAAAACTATTAGGTTCGGCCAGCAGGGCGTCTCTGGGTCGCCAAAAAAAGACGGCGAATCCGATAGCTACCGGAAACGCCGCCAAGCCTTTGTCGCCCGCCACGCTCAGAATATCAAGAAGGGCAAGATGTCTGCGGCGTATTGGGCGAACAAAGTTAAGTGGTAAAAAAAAATAAAACAAACATCATGGATAAAACAACATACGAACAACTACTTCAGCAGAGGGAAAAAGAGCGTTTCACTAAAGTATCCTCTATCTCTGTTTTACACGAAATAATAAAAAATCTGGAGGCGGATAGCATAGTTACAATCCTTAAACTGACAAAGTATGCGTTAAGCGATGTCGAATTTGCCGAACGCATATCGCAAGAACTCGGAGTTACTCTGGAGAACCTTTCTAAAATCCATGAGAAATCTGGGGCCTGCTTACGTTACATTAGTTGAGCAACGGCTTTGAGTCTAAGAGTAGGGGCATTTTGTTTTCTTGTCCCAGAGGTTGTCTCTATAATGAGATTCATGCCCTTTAAGGCGCTTTATGGTATCCTCAACCTGAGTTGTTTGCTCATCGCTTAAAACGCCACAGCAAAAGTTGGTTTTAGCGGTTGCCCTTTTAAAAGGTATAGCCTGAACCATAGGCGTCCCCTGTGGAATAATTCCCGAGAAATTTCGATCTTTCATAAAGAAAGGGAAATTTACAAAGTTAAAATACTTGTCGCATTCGACAACGCCACTGAAACACTCAAACTTTGGGTCGGGTCGGTTCAATGGAGGGACAAACAAAACACTCCACCCGACAGGAACTTTCATGGCCCAGAAATTGGAGAATTTGAGCGTGGGGCTCGGCCTACTAGGGTGGTCTGGGCCTAACTGAAAATCTGAATGAGTTCCTATAATTTTGTCCCAGAACTCCGACTCCGTGTTGACTGTGGCCCCCTCATCACTCGTTACAATTTCGATGTCCCCCGCAAGTGGAATGATATATCCTAGTTCCATAGCGTCTAAAAACGGGGCGCATCTTTTAACTGTTCCAGTATGGATACCCTTATGACCTTTTCTGTGCGGGAGTTTTTTATACCAACTAGGTAGGTGTTGAATAGCTGGGTATGGTTCGGGGATAAGCCCGTGATTTTTAGGGTGAGTCAGAAACTCTATTTTGGGTTTGAATAAATTTAACATGGTGTAGTGGTAGGCGAGAGGGCTGGTCGCTACTCCAGCGGGATAGGCCGTGCAAGGCTTCCTTCTATGTTGGTCGCGGGTAGTCGTTGCACCGATCCCTACCCGAAGCGTGTCCAGCTTCCACGCCGCGCTCTCGTAATCTTTCACGCCGCTTTTAAATTGTGCTGGTTTTCCGGAGAGCCAGCGTCCGTTAGATTGAATTGTTTTTAGAAGGAGAACTTGCCGCCTTTGGGTTGGGGGTCGGCGTATGCAGTTGTCTTGTCCACATACTCTATCCGAGCGCCCTGCTCTTCAACGCCACGGGCGTTTGATCCAAACCAGTATCCCAGCGATACGCTGGCAAAGCTGAGAAGGAAGGTCGCGATGGCGATATGAAAACCGTTGGCGGTCATAGTATCTCTACCGAATGGGGGTTGGTTTTTCGACCTCCTCGACCCAGTCGAAAGCAATGTTAAGCAACCAGTCGTTGAAAGATTCCTCGTGACCCGTGACCTCGCGATCCCGTTCAAAGGCCGAGATGAGTCGGCTGAACGAGTAAGCATCGGTTCGGAGGGCAACGCTGACTTCAACGTCTTCAAGGTTTGCGATGGTGTCGATGGTGTTGACTGGCTGGTTTGACATATAACTGAGTTTCTATTTCTTTCTGGTTGACTGCGGTGTGGGTTTTGTTCTTGGGGAAAAACATTACTAGCATCAGGAGTGCCCTGAGTGCTTGTATTGGTAGACCAGTGATTCAACCTTTTGTTCAAATTATTTTTCATTTTTTTTTAGTTCTTGGTATGATGCCGCAAGAGGGGTTTCTCCTGCTTCAATTTTCTTCAACCAAACCCTTGCAAGGTAGTCGTTAAACAGCTTGTCTCGGGTCTTGTGGTTTATGTTTTTCGTTGTTTCCTTGCCTACGGCTCCGGGCACGGCGGCAAACCGTATTCCATTGCAGTATAGTTCAGCGGAATAATGGGTGACATGGGCTACGATCATTGTTTCAAGGCTCTCCATAGCACCCGCCCGAGACCGTATAGCCAGCTCTGTCTGGTAGTTGGCTCTCCATACAGACGAAGCCTAAGCTCTGCCATAGTAAGAGGGTCTATACAGGGGCGGTCGCCATGGTATTCCTTAGCGCCGTATTTTGCGTTTGATATTAGACGGGGTCGTTGTCATAGTTTGCGGATTTTTTTTTTATTTTTTCTTGAACTGGATGTCTGTGAACACGCCGCAGAAATCTGCGAGCGATACTTCGACGTAGGAGTTACCCTTGAATAATCGGGTTCCGATAGTCCCCTCCGCATAGGAGATAGGTTCCGGTTTTCCGTAGCCCTCCTCCTTCAAGGCGGCGATGGCTTGCTCATAGAAGTCTCCGTCCACGTTCTCCTCTCGCTTGTTGAGGATGGCTACTTGGAGGCTTGGGTGCAGGGGTGCTTGTTTGCTCATATATGTTTTGGATTTCGTTGTATTCTTGTTCGGTTATTCCGTAAGTTTCAATGTAGGGGCTTGTCATAAGGATACGGGTTTCAGCATCCGCAGTAGGAGTCGCGCCAGTCGCCGTCGTTGCGCTTGGCTTGGGCAAAGGTGAACTCGCCGCCGCATTCCCAGCAGCGTTTTGTAGCGGGACCCGTTCCCTTGAGGGCATTGACGACAGCCTGCGCGGCGGCGAGCTTG
>Ga0214921_10008620_pt1 | contig 13163 bp, 14 predicted proteins | sample LL1505_MetaG_FD_177992 | JGI IMG/M metagenome (GOLD analysis project Ga0214921, IMG submission 177992) | Freshwater microbial communities from Lake Lanier, Atlanta, Georgia, United States - LL-1505 | ecosystem: Environmental > Aquatic > Freshwater > Lake | place: USA: Georgia | collected... | reverse complement strand
GGGTCGCGGGCACAGCGTGCTCTCTTGATTGGCAACGCAGTCCCGCCGCGCATGGCGGAGGCAATCGGCCACCATTTGGCCCATGTTCTAAGCGACAACAAGCATCAGCGGGCCGCGACGGGAGTGTTGTCGTTCGTGCCCACTAACTCGACAGGCATGAGCCCGGCGTTAGCCAAAACGTACCGAATGGTTCAGGAACGGTTTGGTACGGGGCATGGGGAGCGGCAACTGCTGCTGTGTGAATGATGGCGAAGAAAGCAAGGACAGTTGAAGAGCAGTTGACGCAGGCGCAGCGGACTCTGATCTCACGGGCGAGAAACGTCGGAACCAGCGCAATGGCGGTGCCGCTATCAGACGGCGCGTGCTGTTATCTATGCGCGGCGATCATCCACGACCTCGGTCTGCTGGAAGAGTTTCCGGAGGTTCCGAAAGAAATACCGTCGTTCTTTGACACGTTTCCTGTGACGAAGTTGGATCTGCCTGGGCTCGATTTCGATTCGCTCGTGGGGAAACTCTTTTCCGTGGTCCGGGACTCGGACACGTATTTCGCTTGCTTGGCACAGCTGCACAAAAGTCGCCTGAAGTTCGAGCAGATTCTCCGAAGACAGTCGTTTGCCACGTTCGACCAGGTCGGACCGAGATGCCTGTTGCAATATGGGAACGTGAATCCGCGCGCGCTCGCGGCAATGCTGGTCTGGCGCAAATGGCTTTATGACCTCGACAACCGTGCGGCGCAAGAAACGGGATATCTTTTCGAGCCAATCCTTGCGAATGCCGTGGGTGGGGTTCCAGCTTCAGCGGCCCGAAGCCCTGTCAAAAGGCGTGCGGATCGCGGCAAGGGGCGGCAGGTCGATTGCATCAAGGGAAAGCGGGCGTATGAGTTCAAGATGCGGGTCACGATTGCTGCATCAGGACAGGGAAGATGGGCTGAGGAACTGGCTTTTCCGCCGGATTGCCGTGAGTCGGGATACAAACCAGTGCTCGTGTGTTTTGATCCGACGCCCAATCCAAAACTTGAAGAACTCGTGCGCGCCTTCAAGAGCGCCGGCGGCGAAACCTTTGTTGGCGATGCAGCGTGGAATCACCTCGAAGAGCAAGCGGGCGAGGTGATGTCGCAGTTCGTGGAGAGGTACGTCCGTAAGCCGGTGGCAGCTGTGATGAACGCTCTGCCAGAGAATCTAGGCCACTTTTCAGTCACGCAGGACGAACACGGCAACGTTGTCTTCGATATCGGAGGCGAGCGACTCACCATCGATCGATTACCTGGCGATTGGGGCGAGACGGACGAAGAGATGCCCGAAGACGTTGATGACTAGAGCAACCCGCTGGGACTTAGGTGAGCAATGAGAGTGGTCTATGTCGCAGGGCCGTACCGGGCCGACACGGAATACCAGGTGCTTTTGAACATCCAAGCCGCAGAGCGCCTTGCGCTGGAGGTTTGGAGGGCCGGGGCGGCATGCATTTGCCCTCATAAGAACACCGCGTTTTTTGGGGGTGCCACGCATGACAACGTATGGCTCGAAGGCGACAAGGAAATCGTTCGGCGGTGCGACGCAATCATTTGCACGCCGCGTTGGGAAACTTCGGTAGGAGCTTGCGGAGAGGTTGCGTTGGCAAAGTCTGTGGGGATACCTGTTTTTCAGACGCTCGAGGACCTTGTGTCGTGGTTGAAATCCCCGGTGCAAAAACAACGTTAAGGGAATTCTTCTCCAGGCCGTACGTGTACGACGGACTCATCGCGTTCTTCGCGCTGTCCGGCGGCGTCGCGAAGGTGTGGTCGGATTTCCAAGACGCAAAGTACGTCCCCGCCACGCTCTGGGGCATTGCCAGCGTCGGCGTCTTTGTGTTCAGCGTTCTGAAGTTTTCGGTGCAGTATCAGAACGATGCTCCGGCGCGATCACCGCATAGCCTTGAGAGCGCGTTGATGGTGCTTCACGAGAAAGTGAAGGCTGCTGGAGCAGAACCTGGCGTAAGGTTGCGCACAACGTTGTTTAGGCCGGTCAATGAAGGCGAACTCGAGCAAGTGACTGAGTACATCGGGGAGAAGCCCGAGCCGGGTGCGCGCAAAGCAACCCGTCGATTCGATTGCCGGTGCGGCGTGATTGGGCGGGCACTAAAGGAAAAGCAACCTAAGGTTGCGACGCGAGAGAACACCGATTACGAGAGATACATCGAGGAGTTGGTTGCGGAGTGGAACTATAACGACAGCGATGCGAGGCGACTTACGAAGGATGTCTACGCTTGGATGGCCATTCCTTTGCAGGATGACAACGGAAGGGTGTACGCTGTCGTTTACTGCGACGCGAACCGGCAACGTTATTTCCACAAGGAATCGATCAAGGAGCACGCACGACACACCTGCCTCGGTATCGCCGCTTTTTGCAATGAATGGTACGGGTAGTATCGGAGAAATCGCATGAGCAACGCTGCAAACAGTTCGGGCGCGACGCCGCCCCCGCGTGGCGAAAGCCAGCAACGGCCAAAAGTTATCGTGATCGAGAGTTTTGCGTTTAGTGCAGCCGAGCAAAGGGCGATTTCAACTGCTTTGACGGCGGGTCGGCAATCACGAGCAACGGACTCTGGAGCTGCGCGCGTGGAGCGTCGGGACATGCCTGCAAAATAGACTGCGGGTCGCGGGGAGGCGGTCGACAAAAGTGGGATAGGGCTTATTTAATGGGTCGTGTGGCTTCTTGAGCCGAGTTGGAGATATTCGACCTAATCCAGCGGAATGGAATTCTGCTGGATTTTGCCGGCATTGGTCCCTGGCAGTGAAAAGGATGTTTTGCTGCCGGAGTGATTTATGCCGAGCCATTTCCCTGCCTGCAGTGCAATGTTTTCGGCTCGGGAAGAATCGTAGGCAGATTGACGTCACGGCCAGTAAGCCGCCAACCGCGTGCTGGCCGTCCACGGCCGTTGGGCGCACTGTCCGCAGACTCGAGGAAGCCTTTGTCCTCAAGTTCCGCCATAAAGCCGCTCACGGTGGAGCGGCCAGCCTGGAGCCGGTGTCGTACGGCGCTCGCAGTGAATGGGACCGGCAGGGGATCGATTGCGTTGTCTACCTCGGCGATCACTCGCTCGAGGAAGCGGCGCGCCGGGTCGGAAAGGTTTTCGCCTAGGGTGCGGCCTAGTGGGCCGGATAGCAGCCTGGCAGTAATCGCGTAGTCGGCGTGTTCAGCGATGAGTGACCCGGCCGCATTCGTGGCGCGCTGCCGCTGGTGAAGCAGCGCCGATGCTTGGATCATCGCCAGGATCATTGGGAACACACGGCGGCACTCGCAGCGATCAGCGTACAGCTCCAGCTCGGCGGCCAGCTCCTCGGCGTAGGGAATCACAACGTCGCGGCGCTCAAGCAGGCGTTGCAGGGCGTGGTGGCGCGCGAGCACGTCTACGGCCGGGGGTGCGACCTTGCCGCTGACGTACAGGGCAAGACGGCGCAAGATGGTCTTTGTCTGGCCACGGCGCTCGTCCGTCGAGAGCAGGATGCAGCGGTTGGCGTCCTCTTCGAAGATTCGGGCCGCGGTCGTGGACTCGACGAACGCGATCGGGCCGGGCTGCTCGATCATCACCGTCTTGATCTCGCCTCCCAGCTTCACCGGCATCATTTTGGAGAGGCGACCGGCGGCAAGCATTTCCCGTAGGGCGCGGGTCGCCTCGGCCTTGTCGTCGTTGTCGATGCGCGATCGCTCACCGGCCACGACCCAGCGATGGGAAAGGCTGCCGGTCTGCGCGTGGAAGAGTGCCTGGGGCGTCATCTGCGTCGCGTGGATGACCGACTCCTTCGGAAACATCGCGGCAACCCGCTCGATCGTGTACGACTTGCCGCTGGAAGACTGCCCCTGCACGATCCCGGCCAAGGGCCGGCGCAGGAGTCGGCTGGTGCCGATCATGTAGAGCGTCAGGCGCAGGTCTTCCTCCCCGGCAACGCCGGCCGCCTCGATGTCGGCTGAGATGCGGTCGATCAGCGCCGGGTCAGCCAGGAGTTGCTCGGCGTCCTCCAGCACCGCGGGATCCGTGGCGCCGATCTCCCGGCGGGTGAGCGCGACCAAGTCATCGTCTGGCGGCGGCTGAGAGGGCGCATCCGGGGCACTGGACCTTTGCAGGGAAATCGCCAGCAGCTCCTCTTCGATCCCGGCGCAGTCAGCGCCGGCGGCCGCCGCGATCTTCTCCGCAAACATCCGCCGCTTTTCAGGCTTCGCCAGGTCGACCGTCTCGGCCTCGATGAGCCGCTCGCCGTCGAGCACGCGAAGAACCGCCTTCATTTGCTTGCCGACGGGCGACCACTGGATCGACAGCGGGGGCCGGTCATTTCTGGGTTTGGTGCTCATGCTTGAAAACCTTTCCTTGTCCATCGGGCTGACTGAATACGGCGCGGCGCAGGGCATCCGTCGTGCGCCTTGAGGGGCTGGGGGACATTTTGGTCGCGTTCATCGCAGGCGGCATCGACGAAGAGCGCGATCATGCGGCGGTCGTCCGGGCCGACCGGCATCTGCTGCCCGATCTCCGCAATCGCCCGGCCGGAAAGGGCGACCCGCTCGAGCTGCTTGTCGAGAGTGGTCGCGGGCGGCGGCCGCCGCGATGGCATTGGGCGCGGGTTGAGACCGTGCGCCTCGAGGAACGTCGAGAGAGTGCTGTGCAGTGTTTGACGGGCGTAGTAGGATCCGTCCATGTGAGCCCGCCTCCTACGCGGGCTTTTGCGAGCCGCCGGGTAACAGCCGGCGGCTCGCAGCTTTTGGTGGGTGGGTCAGGTTGTGGATCCGTCGGCGCGGCTGGCAATCCACTTCGCGAGGTCGCTGGCGCGGTAGCGGACGGCGCGGCGACCGACGCGAACTTCGGGCGGCCGGTCCTCGCGGCCCTCCCACTTCCAGCGGGCCAGCGTCTGCGGCTGGAAGCCGAGCACTTCTGCCGCCTGGCGACGCGTGAGGAGCTTGTCTTCGGTTCCGGAACTCATGGCGTTTCTCCGAGGGTTGAGCTCGTGGCGACGCGTCAACTGCTGACGCGTGGTGCCAACGAGTCACAACCTACGGACGATGAAACGCCATTGAAACGACGCACCGATCGGTATGTCGGTGACATACCGGCCGGTGTGTCATGCCGGCGTCGTGGCGCACGGGGCTAGTCGAGGCCCTTGACGATGCGCAGGAGGTGGCGATTACTCACCTTGAACTCGGCCTCCAGAGTGGTCAGCCGGTTGATCTTCTTCGACTTTGTCTTCTTGAGCTCGAGGTATCGGGCGCGGATCGCCTCTCGTCGTGGCGCAGCCTTCTTGCTCTTGGCTGCCGATGCCTTGGCGGCGCTGGCGCGGGCTTTTTCCAGCGCCTTCGCCTCGGCGGTCCCCTTCAACTCGTCTGAGTACCGCATCAGCGCCGCGAAGAACCCCTGGCGCACTGCGTGCAGGCAGTACGCATAGATCATGTCGAACCGGGACCGCACGGCCTCGGCGTTCTCACCAAAATGCTGTAGCTGCCATTCGGCGTAGTCGATGTTCGTGAACTCGGGCGGAAACTGCTGTGCTGCGCCCAGGGCGTCCATCTCCGATTGCTGGAGCATGAGCGCGGCGTCGAGGGCGTAATCGCTGAGCGTTTCGTCCAAGTCGGCCGGGAGGTCGATGCCGTTGATCGATCGGAGATTCGGAGGAAGGCGCACGGGCTTGCACTCGACCCAATCGCCGGAAGCCAGTTCCTCGTCGGTCAGGTAAGGCGGCGCGCTGGCCGCTTTTTTCTTCACTGGCTTCGGCTTCTTCATCACACGGCCTGCTTCGTTTCGGATGCCTTACGGCGCTCGCGGTCAGCGTCCACGACGGCCCGCATTGCGGCGGTCGCCCGCTCGACGGATTCGCGAACCGGGTCAAGCGTGAGCCTCGCGTAGACGCGCGTCGCGGCGCTGTGGCGGTGGCCGAGGCTCTTGCCGATCAGCAGCTCAGACGAGCCGCTCGCGGCCTGCCATGACCCGTAGGTGCGGCGCAGGTCGTGCAGGCGCACGTCCGCGAGGCCGGCCGCCTTGAACACTGTGGCGATGGGCTTCGTCGGATCCTGCAGGTGGCCGTGGCCATGCCGGCCCGGGAAGACGTACTCGCTGCCTTTCGCCGCGGACTTCCGGGCGCGGATCACCTCGACCGCCGCGGGCACGAGAGGAACGTGAACCACCGCGCCGTTCTTGGAATCGCTGGCCGGAATCGTCCACACGGCGCGGGCCAGATCAACGTCGACAAACTTCATGCGCAGAAGAGCGCCTTTGCGTGCGCCCGTGTAGAGGGCGAGGCGCAGGAAGTCGGCGATCCGCACATCCGGTGCGGCGTCGATCGCGTCGAAGAGCCTGGGAAGTTCCTCCGGCGTAACGAACCGCTCGCGTTCCTGCTCGGGGAAAGGCTTAACGCGGTGCGCAGGATTCGCACCTGGGAAGTCAAAGTCAGACGCGGCGATCTCATAGAGGCGGTGCATCAGCGACCGCCAACGGTTGGCGACGTAGTGGCCGTTCTCACGGCCAATGCGCCCGTGGCGCTCCATCACGTCGATCTTGCGGACCGTCGAGAGGCGGCGGTATTTCCAGCCGGCCGAGTACGTGTTGAAGGTCTGCTCCATCTGCTTCCAGGTGCGGCAGCGGGGCTTCCAGTGGTGCTCGAGGGCGTGGTCGAGCAGCTCGCTGAAGGAAGGGTCTTGTGTGTTCTTCTGCCGGCGCTTGCGCCGCTCGGCCATCGGGTCTTTCCCCTCGGCGATCTCACCGACAGCCTTCTCGACCAGGCGGCGTGCCGCCTCGGGTGCGAGCTCGGGGTAGTTGCCGATCCGGATCCGCTGCGGCCGGCCGTTGACCTTGCGGTAGAGGAAGTAGGTGCGCGAGCCCGCGGAAGTGAGCACGATGCAGAAGCCGCGCAGGTCTTCGTCGAAGATGGCGATGCGCCCGGAGTCGGGCGTGGGGATCGCCTCGATCGACCGTTTCGTGAGCCGCCGGCGGGTCGGTGCCGTGCGCTTCGTGATCTCGCTCGTCCCTGCCGTGATCATGCGACCTCCTTGAATCGCTCGGATGTCGCGGTGCTACCTCGGTGCTACCGCTGGGCTCAAAATCTATCAAAAGTGGGTAGCACCAAATCAACCACCTTTTGCCTTTTTCTCCGAGAGAATCAAAGAAAGTCCATCACGAGAATCAGTCAGTCCACGACGGCCACTGGCGACTCTGAACCAGTTAGTCTAGGTTCGAATCCTAGTTCCCCAGTTTTTTACCTCACGCGCCGGTGGGCTTGCCTTGCAGGCGCTGGACATTTTTTACCTCACGCGCCGGTGGGCTTGCCTTGCAGGCGCTGGACATTTTTTACCTCACGCGCCGGTGGGCTTGCCTTGCAGGCGCTGGACATTTTGAACCTCACGCGCCGGGGGGCTGGCCTTGCAGACGTGCCGGTCGGCTGGCCTGACTTTCCCTCCGCGGCCATGAATGACGTCGAACCATGGGTGACCCTGCCGTTCCGTCGTCTCTCGCACCGACCGCGCATCGCGTGCTGCTGATCGACGATCAGGCGATGATCGGCGCCGCGGTCCGTCGCCTCCTCGCCGGCCAGCCCGACATCGTCTTCGAGTTCTGCCAGCAGTCACGCGAGGCCCTGGCGGCGGCCGAGGCCTTCCAGCCGACCGTGATCCTCCAGGACCTCGTCATGCCCGGCATCGACGGGCTCGACATGGTGCGGCAGTTTCGCGGCCTGACAGCGACGGCCGATGTGCCGGTGATCATGCTCTCCGCCCAGGAGGAACCCGTGGTCAAGGCGCGGCTGCTCGAAGCGGGCGCCAATGACTACCTGGTCAAGTTGCCCGATCAGGTCGAACTGATCGCCCGCATCCGCGTCCACTCCGACGCCTACCGGCGACTGCTGGAACGGAACGCCGCCTTCGCGGCGCTGGAGCAATCGATGGCCGACCTGAAACTCGAGCGGGAGAAGTCGGAGCGGCTGCTCCGCAACATCCTGCCGGAAAAGATCGCCGACCGTCTCAAGAACGGCGAATCGACGATCGCGGACAGTTTCCAGGAGGTCACCGTCCTCTTCGCCGACCTCAAGGGGTTCACCGAGTTTTCGCACCACACCGATGCCCAGCACCTGGTCGGCCTGCTCGACGAGATCTTCTCGGCGTTCGACCACCTCGCCCACCTCCACGGGGTCGAGAAGATCAAGACGATCGGCGACGCCTACATGGCCGTGGCCGGCCTGCCGGTGCCCCGACCCGACCATGCCGACGCGGTGGCGGTGATGGCGCTCGGCATGCAGACGGCGTTCCGCGACGTGATGTCCAGTCGCGGCCTGGGGCTCGAGGTGCGGATCGGCATCCATTCGGGGCCGGTCGTTGCCGGCGTCATCGGTCGGCACAAGTTCACGTATGACCTGTGGGGCGACACGGTCAATCTCGCCAGCCGGATGGAATCCCACGGCGAGCCGTCGCGGATCCACGTCTCGGAGGCGACGCGACTGCTGCTAGTCGACCGATTCCGCTTCGCTGACCGTGGCGAGGTGACGGTGAAGGGCAAGGGCGTGATGCGGACCTTCTTCCTGCTCGGCCGCGAGTGACTCGGCTTAAGAAAAACATCGCATCTGCGATTTTTTCTTGGCGGGCATCCGCCTGTCGGAGCGGCAGGATGCCGATGTTTCGCGTGTAGTCAGTGCCAGCGCTTGAGCCAGCCGCGGCGCCAGAAGAGCATCACCATGCCAACGGTCGTCGCCACCATGATCGCTGCCGCAACGAGGCCGCCGTACCGAAAGCGGAGCAGTGGCATGTTCCAGGGGGAATCGGTGTCGAAGTTCATTCCGTAGTAGCCCGTGATGAACGTCAGCGGCATGAAGATGGTGGCGATCACCGTGAGCACCTTCATCACGTCGTTCATGCGGTTGTTGAGGCTCGCCAGGTAGATGTCCCGCAGGTCCGCACCGATCTCGCGATAGCTCTCCATGAGGTCGAGCAGTTCCATCGTGTGGTCGTAGCAGTCGCGGAAGTGCGTTCTCGCGTGGTCGCCCACAAACGGGGTCTGCTCGCGGCCGAGGGCATGGAGCACGTCGCGTGTGGGCCAGAGGGCGCGACGGAGCGTCATCAAGTCGTTCCGCACGTCGTGGATCCGCACGAGCGAGTCGCGGCTGGGATTGTTCAGCGCCTCTTCCTCGAGCAACTCGAGCCGGTCGCCAAACTGTTCGAGCACCGGGAAATAGCCGTCGACAACCTGGTCGAGCAGCAGAGCGCACAGCGCGTCGGCGCCGAGGTGGCCGATCCGCGTGCGGCCGTGCCGGATTCGCTGCCTGACGCCGTCGAAGCCGTCGTGGGTAAGTCGGTCGCGGAACGTGATCAGGTAGCGGTCGCCCAGAAACAGGCAGACCGGATCGGTGACGATCGTCTCCCCGTCGAATCTCGCCATCCTCACCGCCACGAGCACCTGATGGCCAAACACCTCGACCTTCGGCCGCTCATCCGGGGTGGTGGCGTCCTCCAAGGCCAGATCGCCGATCTGGAACACGTCGCCGATCATGCGGATCGCTTCGGCGTCGTCCAGGCCCTCGACGTCGATCCAGACCACCGGCCACTTCTCGCGTGCGACGGTGAGCTCCTCGGGCCGCAGGACAACGGTTTCCTGACAAGTCTCTCCGTCGCAGCCGAGCATCCGCAGCGTGGAGGCTGGAAGGCCCGACGTCGCCACGGCCCCGACGGCAGCAGCGGCATCCCCGCGGCGTTGACGACGGCGGCGGCGGTGTTTGCGATGGGCCATGACGCAAAGGAGCAGGGAGGGACAATCCGGAAGACGCCGCCGCAATCGAGGCCATGCCTCAACCAAGGCGTGAAAGCCGGGTATCCTAATCCGCGCGAGTCCAAATGAGGAACGTCGCCGTCTCCCGCATCTGCCGTCCATGACCGCTCCCGAACACCGCCAGCACCACGATCAGGGCTCCCCCATCGGCGAGGCTATGGTCTGGGCGTCGCGGATCATCGCCATCGGAATCGCCATGTTCCTGCCAGCCGTGGCAGGCAACTGGCTCGACAGCCGGCTGGGCACTCGATTTCTGGGGATGGCCGGACTGGTGCTGGGCTTCGTCCTCGGACTGACGCGGCTGGTGCAACTGAGCCGGAGAAAGAAGCCGTGACCGCACCGAAGCGGCCCGCGGGGCTGGGCTGGACCCTCTTCGGAACCGCCGTCCTGGCGGCTGTGCTCGCCGGGGCGGCCGGCCTCGCCATCGTGGCATGGGGGGAGACGCCGCGTGCGGGCGAGGCGATCGCCTTCGCGGCGACGATCTGCCTCGCCGGTGGGGTCGGAGGCTGGGTCGTCGCCCGCTGGCCGACCGTGAATCCGGCCCTCGGGGTCGCGAAGGGGCTGGGGGCCGTGACGCTGCGGATTTTCCTGCCGCTGGCGGCCTTGGGGTGGCTGCAGGCAGGAGGGAGTGGGCTCCGCGACGCCGGTGCCGATCGATTCGTGCTGATTTTCTACCTCGCGCTCCTTGCCACGGACATTCTTCTGCACATCATGGGAGACCGAGAACTCCGTGGGATTCGCGGCAAAAATTCTCCTGATTGACGGAAGCTGCCCTTTTCATCCAGACTCTGCGTCCCGTCGCGAAAAACCTGTCGCATCAGCAAGGCGACAGCAGCCGAGAAAGATGTCCCCGATGTCCGACCACAATCCGATCTACCACCTGAAAGACTGCTACTTCTTCGAAGTGCCGAAGGCGTTGTGGCGGCAGGGATGGCAGACGCTTGACGACGTTCCGCAGTTCCTGCGAAGCGGCCGCCCCGACATCACCGATGTCGCCGAGTTCAACCAGGCCATGGACGGGAAGATCCTGATCCCGCAGCCGTTCGCGACGCTCGACAGCCTCTATGCGGTGAAGTCGGGATTCGGGATCTCGAAATACATGATCCTGGAACTGGTGCTCGCCGGCATTTTGTTCCTGCTGTTCACACGTCTGGCCGCAGCGTTGCGAACGGGGGCAGCTCCGCAGGGTCGGTTCGCCAACCTCTTCGAAGCAATGATCCTCTTTGTCCGCGACAAGATCGCCCGCCCGGCGATCGACAGCCACGACCATCACGACGACCACGCGCACGACGATCACTCACACGAAGGCCACTCGCATGCTGGACATTCGCATTCGGGACACTCGCATGGACATCCGACCGCAGCGGTGCACGCCGTCCGCGAACATCACGACGGCGACCGCTTCGTGCCGCTGCTGCTGACCCTCTTCTTCTTCGTCCTCGGCTGCAACCTGCTCGGCATGGTGCCCTGGGCCGGTTCGCCCACGGCGTCGTTCTCCGTCACGCTCGCCCTTGCAGGTGTGACCTTCGCGACGGTCGTCGTGGCCGGAATGCTGAAATTTGGCTTTCTCGGGTTCTTCGGCAACCAGGTGCCATCGATGGACCTGCCCCTGCCGCTGGCCATCGTGCTCAAGCCGATGATCTTCGCCATCGAGATGCTGGGACTGCTGATCAAGCACCTGATCCTCGCCGTGCGGCTCTTGGCCAACATGGTTGCCGGCCACCTCGTGCTGCTCGGCATCATGGGGATGATCTCGTCCGCGGCTGCATACTCCATGGGCATGTGGGCGACGGTCACGGGCATCAGCGTCGTGAGCTGCACGCTCTTCAGCGTGCTGGAACTGTTCGTCGCCTTCCTACAGGCCTACATTTTCACTTTTTTGTCAGCGCTTTTCATTGGGGCCTCCGTCCACCAGCATTGAGCCCCCGTCGAAATCACCAGGATTTTCTTAGAACTTAGGTCACCGTTTTCCCAGTTTTTCGTTTCCCTCGCCGGATTTTTCGTCCGGTCCCTCGTTATCCAAGGAGCTTGATCCCGTGATGATCCGATCCCTCACTTCCTTCCGTACGCTCTCCACCCTTGCCGCCGTTCTCGTCACCGTGCTGTGCGCCAACGTCGCCAGTGCTCAAGAGGCCGCCGGCGGCCGGTCGCTTATCGACTTCACGACGCCGTTCAGCGTTGGCCTCGTCGTCATCGGTGCCGCTTACGGCATCAGCAAACTCGCCTCGGCGGCCTACGAGAGCATGGCCCGTCAGCCGGAAGTCTCGGGCAGCATCCAGACGGCGATGATCATCGCCGCCGCCCTCATCGAAGGCTTCACGTTCTACGCGTTGTTCATCTGCTCGCAGAAGTGATGCCATTCCGGGCTTTGCGTATTTCCACCATCGCGGGCGGGGGGCGACACCGCGCTCCCCGCCTCGCGGAGGCTGGCGATGCAGCGGGCCGCAGGGAATGCAGGCCGGACAGAACGAATTTCGAACCCGATGCCGGATCAATGTTGCGGAGAAAGACTTTGAACCAGATTCATGCCACTCATCGCGATCGCATCGCATCATGGCCGCGCATCGCAGCGACGATCGTGCTGTGCGCGGTTCCATTCTTCGGCGGGTTCGTCGGCGTTGCCGCGTTCGCGGCTGATGCCAAGCACGCCGACGCTTCTCACGCAGACCATGACGCCGGGCACGGCGACCATGGCCATCTGCCGGAGATTGGCCACAACCCGCCTGCCGGGGTCTCGCAGAAGGACTTCGAGAGCCCTGCCTCGTTCAAGTCTGATCTCGCCATCTGGTCGTTCGTCATCTTCCTCGGACTCCTCGGCCTGCTGACAAAGTTTGCCTGGAAGCCGATCATGGAAGGACTCGACAAGCGGGAGCAGGGGATCGCCGACACGATCGCCGCAACGCAGGCTGCCAACGAAGACGCGAAACGCATGCTCGCGTCGTATGAACGTCGGCTGGCGGAGGCCACCGATGAGGTCCGTGGCATGCTGGATGAAGCCCGTCGCGACGCCGATGCCACCCGGCAGACGATCGTTGCCGAGGCCCGCAAGGCAGCCGAAGAAGAACAGGCCCGTGCCCGCCATGAAATCGGACTCGCCAAGGACGACGCACTCGCTCAGATCGCCGACCGGGCTGGGGACTTGGCCGTCGAGGTGGCCGGGAAGTTCCTCCGGGAAAAGCTGGGCCGCGACGATCAGGCCAGGCTTGTCCGCGACTCCGTCGCCAGCATCAGCGCAAAACCCAGCGTGAACTGAGGCCACTGTGATGACTAGCGATTCCCACAATCACGACAGTGCACAGCAGACGGCCGGCCAGGCCGCCGCTGGACCCACCGATATCGGAGTGGAGCGTCTGTCGAAGGTCTACGCGCAGGCGATCATCGAGGCGGCCGACAGGAAG
>Ga0214921_10008619_pt1 | contig 13163 bp, 11 predicted proteins | sample LL1505_MetaG_FD_177992 | JGI IMG/M metagenome (GOLD analysis project Ga0214921, IMG submission 177992) | Freshwater microbial communities from Lake Lanier, Atlanta, Georgia, United States - LL-1505 | ecosystem: Environmental > Aquatic > Freshwater > Lake | place: USA: Georgia | collected... | reverse complement strand
CCCTCTTTGTGATTTTATTAAAACTAATATTGTTGGTTCAAATGTTAATTCAGACACTATTGCAAATGGATTCCAACCCTATAAAACATTAGACCAAATGCTAGCAGATATACCACCCACACCACAGCAATTACCACAAACAGGACGTAATTTAGTATTATATAATACTAATCTACCACAGAAGAATTTGAATTCCAAAGGTATGGAAAAAGGTGTTTTACTTAGTTATAAAAGTATTACTGGTGAGATTAAAGTTGTAATTTATCCAATTAATATTGAATATGAAAAAGAAACTATAACAGAGTGGATAATTCAACAACGTAATGAATTAATTAATTCTGGAGTAAATAGGGATAGTATTGCAGTGCAATATTGGTATGTTGCTAAATATAGTGAGCAGACTGTGGAATATGATGCAGAATTGTTTGAAAAGAATTATTTACCTCGGCTAGAATTAATTTGGAAGCTAATTGAGTATCTTAAAATTATTCAATCCACACATGGAGAAGATATTTTAAAGACTTTTCTAGAAACACAAGTAAAAGCGCATTTAAATAAACCTAGTAAATTTTATAAGGATGTTATGAATTTTGATGCAAATTGTAAAGTATTGCAAGATGCTATCAAATTAAAGCCTATTACTGAAGAACTCTCTAATGCTGTAGAAAATGTAAAAGAAAAAAAGACAGTTAAAACTCAACGCAAATCTAAATTGCTTTTAGAAATTGAATTGGATTTCTAGAAAATAATACAATCTTCATTATTTTTTTGTTCTGGTTCGTTTTCTTGTTTATCATCATTATTGTTTTCTACGGTATTGTCTAGGTTATTGTCTAGGTTATTGTCTAGGTTATTGTCTATACTTGCCTCTAGATATTCAAATCTGTTGCCATATTGTTCGAAAACAAACTTAATAATATCATTAGTTAGTACCTCTTGACCTAGGAAATTATTATTGTTTGAGAAATGACAGCGATAATTATCCCAGCTTAGCCAACCTTGTGCAATATCATATATATAAGGTGTTTCTATATAAACTTTTTGATAAATAAGTTCATCAATATCATCTCCAGTACCATAAATAAGCTTACCATTTTCCTCGATATATTCTAGAATACTTTCATCTTGATTAAGAAATTTAATGAAATTATCAATAGTATTTTCAATATGAACTGTATATTTTTCCTTTGTAATAGCACGCATACGTTGATTGATTACTTCATCCCGCATATGTTCAAATTCGGTATGTTCAGTTAAATAATCCATAATACTAGTAAATACTTTATCAATTACATTATAAATATCAGATTTAGATAAAATCTTCTGATTATAATGTTCTAGAATAGTTGGCTCTTCCATTTCATCCAGTACTAGAGTTTCAGTGTTGTTATTGTTGCTAGTAGCAATGATTTCAATATCCATAGTAATTGTAATATGTAGTATGTAATATTTCTAGGAATTATAATTTTAATTTATACTAATATACTTTTGTATTTCAATTTTAAAATTTATCATCTGCTAGAATAAATTATTGGTAAATATTAGAAAATAGTAAGCAATATACTAAAGAATGGTTCTAGAATTAATAGACCATAATAATCTAGATGATAAATATAAGCCAGAATTTGAAAAAATTAAAAAAACAGAAAAATATATTGCAACTATTAAACATTTTACTTATCATGGGGTTATAGTGTATCTTATTATTCTAGATAAAAAACTTATTGGTTATGTATTTATTGGTAAAACAGAATATGGAAATGCAACTATAATATTAAATATAAAATTAAATATAAAATTAAATTTAGATGTATCTCATTCTGGGAGTACTTATAAAAATATCCTGAAAGAAATAATTATAAAATATCAAAAACTTAATAAATTACTAAACACCAAAACCAACTTATTATATAGTTTAGTTGAAAAACACGATAAAGCACTTAATACAGCACATCTAGAATATGGTTTTAATTTTATTCACAATATTAATAAGATTGATAATGAATTAAATTTATATTCCTACACAATTGGAATACCTACATCCACCAGAATATCGTCTAGAACACACACTAGCAAATCTAGCAAATCTAGTAAAATAGAATCTAATAAACTGACAAAAACTAATGCTAAATCAATAGTAAAAGGTTTCAGCAATTCTTATATATTAAGTACTCGAAAACTAGATAGTCTTATATTTACATCTTTACAATCTAGATTAAAAAAATATGGTCTTCTAGAAACACAAGACCCAAACAATAAACCTTTATTATTATGGCGGGAACATTTAGAAAATTATAAATATGACACTAAATATTCCAACACTCATTCCTGGATTACTAATATTTTATCTGATACTAAAACATTTATTTCCAACAAATCAAATCTATATAACAACTTCTATAAACATTATCCCAAAGAATGTTTAACATATATGGCTCAAACTTGGAATTTCAAACAAAATCCAAACCAATTTCTTTCTCGGGTAATAAATTCTAGAGAGGTATTTATTGTACGTCCTGCAGGTACAGGAGCATTTAGTGGAAAAGGTATTGTAGTTGTACATAACCGTACAACTTTTAATGAAGCATTAACAAACTCCAAAAATTATGAAAAAGTGATTATAAGTAAATATATAACTGACCCTTTATTATTCCAGAATCGTAAATTTCATTTACGAACTTATCTAATAGCAGGGGTAGTATCTGGCCAGTATGTTGCTAAATTTCTAGATTTCTATGAATTATATCAGGCATTAAAACCATATCATAATAGTGATTATAGTAATCACGATATCCATGATACGCATTTTGGTTCTACTGACCAGGATTATATCTGCCCACACGATTTACCTAAAGAATTGCAAACCCGGTTTAATAAGTATGTTTATCCTAATATGAGGGCGTGTATGTTGTTGGTTGCGAAAATGTTTTCCGGTGTTGCAAAACCATATCCAGAATCACAAAATGCTTTTGAAATATTTGGATGTGATTTTCTAGTGAGGGATAATAATGAGGTAGTGTTGATGGAAATCAATGATAGAATAGGATTTAAAAAATATACTACTGAAAAAAGAATAGAATTCTCAAAATTAATGTTAGATGTTATTTATAAAGGCTTTTTATTACCTATGCTAGAATCAACATATACAACACCTAAAGATTTCTGGCTTTATTATAGTAATTCCAATATAAAGAGTTCATAAGATATAGATTAAAAAATATAGATTAGGAAAAATATATAATAAAATGTATTTATTATTAAGTAAAATAATATTGTATGGAATAATTAATTATTATGGATTATTGTTATTATATTATTGGTATCATAGATTATTACATTGTAAATATAGTGGTATTTTGTATAAAATCCATTATATAGGTCATCATAAAACCGATTTTCCATTAAATAATTTGCATAAAATATGTTATAGTGATAGTGATAATGATAGTGATAATGGTTGGTTTAAAACAGGTGGAGAATTAATATTTGCAACCCCAATAATATTATTATTAGGATGTGTTTATTATTTAACATCATTATTTTATTTTGTTAATGTTGTGGTAGTATTGTTGTGGATAGTAATTTCGGGTGAAATATGTCATTCGTCATTTCATTTAGTGAAAAATGCTAGATCACATCCAGAAAGTTTATATATTCATAAATGGTTATTTAATCGTAAATTTTTTGGTGGATATGTTGAATTACATGATATCCATCATTGTAAACCTAATACTAATTATGGATTTTTAGATATGACAATGGATAAAATATTTAAAACTTATTGTGATACTAAACCAAAATATATGATAACAATAGAAAACAAAATCCAAAAAGATAAAAATATAAAAAGATAAAAAGATAAAAATTATATAAATTAAATAGTATTGCATTTTTATCATAATTTAATTGCATTAATTATTACCATTTAATTGTATATTCATTATTATCCGTTTTTAACATTTGCAATTTATTAATAAATTCTAGGCAAAGAGGATTTTGTATACAATATAGAGTTTTAAGTTCAGTTGGTAAATTATCGATTCTAGATAAATCACACTCATTACAATGCAATTTATATATACTTTTTGGTAAATTTTCCAATGTTGTTATATTATTACAATAACACCATAATTCTTGTAATTCCGGTGGTAAATTATCTAATGTTTTTATTTTTGTTCGACCACAGAACAAAACTTTTAGTTTTAATGGTAAATTGTCTAAACTATGAATTTTACAACCACTACAAGATAATATTTGTAAATTTGGTGGTAAATAATCTAATTGTGATACAAATATACCATCACACGTTAAATTTTCCAATCCTAATGGTAAATTGTTTAATTCTGTAATAGGATTACTAGAACAATTTAATTTTTTCAATGTTGCTGGTAAATTATTTAACTCCCGAATTTTATTTATTGAACAATCTAATTCTACTAAACATTGTAATTGTATTAAATTATTTAATCGTGAAATACGGTTATATTCGCAATTCAATATTTTTATTTTAGCTGGCAATAATGGTAATTCACTTATTTCATTCTCACCACATCGTAAATCTTCTAATTCAGTATATTTATATAAATCATCTGGTAATTCATCTATATTTGAATGAAAGAATGATAATTCTGTAATCCCTATATAACTATCATTAGATAGCGGTTTTATATTAGGTTTAATTCTATTTGGCATTCCTAAATTGATTTTTGCAATGGATTTAATAAATAATTTGATGTTGTTTTATGTTGTTTATGTTGTTTATGTTTTTTATGTTTTTTATGTTTTTTATGTTTTTTATGTTTTTTATGTTGTAATAATCATTAATTATTTTATTCTTTACGCCAACAAAAGAATTCTCTTATCTTAGCACCATCAGTATAATAGAACATACCTACATTTTTCATTCTAGCATCCATTAATTCTATCATTTTAGGAATATATGCAGTTCCTTGTGCTTCACCCATATATAATACCAAATACCCACCATTTTCTAAATATTCGTGTGCTTTATAAAGTGATGGTATTAGGAAACCATTAAACCAACCTTCTTCGCCGTTTCCCTGGTATTTTATTAATGAATCTGAGTTTGCGTTGGAATAGATTTCTAGGTCGAAGAATGGTGGGCTGGAGAATACTAGGTCGAATTTGGTGTTGGGTAAATTTGCAGTTTCAAAACCATCTTGAATTAGTATAAATTCCCTTTGTTTTGTTTCTTTCTTCTGTGTGGAATTAAATGTTTTAATCATTTCTTGATAATATGGATGTAAACAAGGGTTGGGGTCAACACCACAATATAATTCTAGGGGGTCATATAGTAATGCACTTAGGAGACGGTCGCCCCATCCCGCGGATATGTCTAACCATTTTTTGGGTTTGAATAATTTAAGTACTTCTAGGCAAACGGATATGCGAAAGTTGTTGCAGGGTTTGTTGCGTAAATACATTTCTTCTCGTAGATTAAAATTATTTATTTTCAAATGTTTCTTTTTAAGAGATGCTAGAATACCTGGTTTATTTTTGTTCCAATATTCTAGGGGTGATAGATTTTTTTTAAAGGTACATTGAATGCGACAAGGTTCAGTAAAATAATCGGTTAGACTGTTTAATTCTAGATTATCGTTCCAAGATGATTTGATAATATAAAATCTAGATTTTCTCGTATCATGTGATAATTCTAATGTCTGAAATTTGTTAGGTGGATAGTTTTTATAACCTGTAGGTGGTGTATGAAATACTTTTATTTGGGTGGGAGATGTTTTAATGATATTGTGTATTCTAGATGTATTAAGTTTGTAATTGTTTTTATAAAGTGGATAATCTGTATTATTTTGTTTTTGTTTTTGTAGTGTAGTGGTTTTGGTTTTCTTGTTGCGTTTTACGTTTGTTTTGTGTTGAGATGCTAATGATAGATTAAGGGATAAATGTTTTTTTGTTTGTTTTAGCATTTCTTTACTTATCACTATTACTAATGTTTTTCTAGATAATAAATTCATAGCGTTGGTAGATATGTTTATTAGGATATGTAATAGTATCAGTATGAATAAAACCGTTGCCAGTATGTATTTTAATGCTAGCTATGTTATCTTTATCAATGTCTGAAATCAATTTAATAGAACCAGTTTGCTTTATGTTGCTAGATTTGCTAGATTTACTAGTTCTGAGTATTCTAGCATAATGTGTAATAAATAATTTGATTATTAATTTGCCAAATCCTTTACCAGAATGTTTACGTGATATAAACATTCTTAAAAGTAAATCGTGTGGGGAACAATCTTTGGGTAATAAATTCTTATTCTTACGTCCGGCAATAAACCCAATTACCTCACTATTATAAAGCATTACGAAAGTATAATATTGGCGTTTTTGTATTGTTTTTTTGCTTTCTAGAGTTTCATCTTTCATAAATTGTTTTATTTCTGCGATAGACCAAGTATTACCTCGACCAATATATTTCATAACTTCCTTATCTTTAGTTATCATTGCTAACTGGTTCAATTGTATATGATTAATTTTGTTTAATGGAACTAATATACATCTGCCAGAATAACTAGTTCTTTTTTTAGTTAAATCGATAGTTTTATTAGTATGTTTTTTGATATGTTTTCTAGTAGGCATATTATATGATTATTATATGATTATTATCTGCTAATTATTATCTACTAATTATCTACTAATTATAAATATTATTTGCGAACACTTGAATAAATATCAATAAAATGTAATATAAAGAATCCCATAACTAGAATAAGGAAAGAATAGGTAAAAAACTAAGGTAAAATATTATATAAAATGTCGTATAAGCAAAATCTAGATGATTTATCAAAGTCTATTCAATTTCCATTAGTGAATAATATGTATAATGGTGTATATAAATATTCATTAAATCGTTATCGTGAAACACTTCGGCAATTAGTACAACAATCACCCCATAATACTACTATTCAGAATGAAATAATTGATACTTATTTAATAACTAAAATGCAAGAGGAATATATTCCACATATTATAAAACGTATTAGTGAGATAGAAAGTATTCCAATTGTAGAACAGAAGAGTCCAGAATGGTTTAGACTGCGTGAGGATATGATATCTGCTAGTGATGCTGGTTATTTTTTAAAGAAGTGTGGTGTTTCTAGGGCATTAGATTCATTAAAGATTAAAATAGGATTAAAAAATTATGTAAATTCATCAGCCCCACCATTAATGCATGGGAATACTTATGAGGATATAACACGGGCAATTTATGAATCGCGTAATAAGGTGCGAGTGTTTGAGCATGGTATATTGCCATCAGCAACTAGTTGTATTGGTGCTAGTCCTGATGGTATGGTAGTGGAATGTTTAGATAATACATTTGAATGTCAAGCGAAATATGGGCGGTTGTTGGAGATTAAGAATCCATATTCACGAGAGATAGATAATGAGGTTAAGCCAGAATATATGGTGCAGATATTGCAACAACAATATACTACGGTATTGCCGGTGTGTGATTTTGTGGAAACAACAATAGTAGATAAATATTGTCGAAAGCCAGAAGGGCTTTTGTGTAAGGGGACATCAAATTATCCGCCATATGCAACTTTGGAGGATATGTTGGCGGATAAATTGGATACTAATAATCCTACTTGGCAATCCCGTGTGAAGAATAAGAATATTCCCTGGGAAAATTTAACACGTTTTGGTAATGAGAAAGGGTTAGTAGTGTGGTATCAGAAGACTATTGCAGAGAATGATATTCGTAATAAATACATTTTATATCCTTTAGGAAACACATATGATGCTAGAATAATAGAAAAATGGATAGTAGATACAAATTCCCAACAATTCGCAAATGGATTTATATTCAAAGAAGTAAAATATTGGCGTTTGATGGTATATAGTGAAAAGACAGTAGTATATGACCAGAAAACATATGAAGGTGATTATATACCACGTTTGTGTGATGTGTGGTGTGTTATTAATAAATGTCGTGATATTATTGCAAGGGGTGAAAATGTTGAAAACTATGTTGAAGATTTAGAGAATAGAAAAGATAGTCCATTTTATAATGAAAATAAGCGAAAAAAGAAGCCAAAAACTATGTCTAGTACATCATCAACTACTAATATGAATGTAATGACTATGTCGGAGGGTAATAATGATATTGAATTGGATTTTTAGATGCTTTATGTTCTAGGTTCTAGGTTCTAGGTTCTAGATACATAAAATATGGATGATTACCATTAGAAGTGCAACTGTAATAAATTTATTGGATTTATTATTATTTTGGTTAGTTTGGTTAGTTTGGTTAGTATTTTCTGATAATTGTTTTTTTTGTTCCTCTAGAATATTTTCTATTTTAGTTAATGATTTTGTAATTGTTTTACTATTGTTAAATGTTGTTTTCATAATATTTATATGAGATTGTATAAGTTCTTTTGGTTCAGGTAGTTTTTCTTTTTCTAATATTTGCTTATCTATTGTGGTGGTAGTTGTAGTATTAGTATTATTAGAAGGGATTAATGTACTCCATTCGGTAATAGTATATTTGTTGCCCATACTAAGATTACAGTTGCCACATATTGGTTTAAGGTTGGATAAGTCTAATGTTCCGCCTTTAGATTCTGGTATATCGTGCCCTACTTGATAATTAAAAACGTTAATAATATTATTACACCAGGAAACATAGCATTTGTTAGAATACTTTTCACCATTATATGTGCTCCATACCATTTCCCGAATACGTTTTGGAATCTGTTCTTTTCTAGCAGAATGATGTAGATGGTGTAGATGTGTTTGAACTAAATTGTTGTTTTCTGGAATATTTATTTTGCGTTTTCTATGTTTATTTTGTTTTATAGGTAAATCTATAAGTGAATTGATATTTTTAGTATTTTTATCTGGGATTGACGATTTTAGTCTTTTACATATATTATTTAGGTGTAATGTATCTGTAATTTTCCTTTTCAAAATTGAATTCATTTTTTATTACTAATATTTTTTTCCTAAATTGAAAAATACAAAACTAAACTATCTAGAATAAAACAATATCTAGAATAAAACAATATCTAGAATAAAATATTACTAAATAATAAGATTAATTTACAGTTTACAGTTCTAGAATGCCAAGTAATAATAATTCCAAATCAATGAAAATGGCTATGACTATTCCCAAATCTCGTCAAACTTGGGCTTTAATAGGTTTATTAGTATTATTTCTTGCAATAGTAGTTGCATTATATTATATGCGTAAAAATAAATCTCGAGAAGGTTTTGAGGCAGTAGATGATGATAATGTACAACGTGAAATGTCAGATACATTAATTGAAACTACTAGTATTAAACCGAATCTAACACCTGCAAAGGGTGAGTGTGTTGTTGCTCTATTTTATGCTGATTGGTGCCCTCATTGCCAACATTTTAAGCCTGATTACAAAAAAGCTATGAAAGCTCTAAATGGTAAGGTTGGTAAAGATGGTAAAAAACTACGTTTAGAAATGGTCGATTGCGAAGCTCATAAGGAACTAGGTCGTCAATATGATGTAAGTGGGTATCCAACAGTAAAACTTATTAAGGATGATGGTACCCAGGTTGAATATGGAGGTGAACGTAATTTTGAAGGTCTTCGTAAATATCTAGTTAGTGATAATTGAATTAATTGATTCATTCGAATTAAATTAATGATTTAGTGGTGGTAGTATATGCAATATTTATAATGTTTTCTACATCTTCATGAGTTGCGTTTAGTTTAATAAATGTCATAATATCACAAGGTATTTCAAACACAATAATTTTATATCTATTTTTAATTTTTTCATCTTTTAATTCATTATTAATCTTATTAGTAATAAATTCATTGCAAATAGTATGCATTATTGCAGCCAGATAATGTGATAATGGTGATGATTGATAATTTGTGCTATTTAACGTATTAAAATTATTCATCAAATAGATACCTAATGTATCTACTCCAATTCTAGAATCTATTGTTTTTTCATTGTCATTGTCATTGTCATTGTCATTGTCATTGTCATTGTCATTGTCATTGTCATTGTCATTGTCATTGTCATTGTCATTTTCATTTTCATTTATTTCATGAGAATTTGTTGTGTTATTAGTAATTAATTTTAGAATATATTCTATTGGTAAGTTATCCAGAAGACCACCATCGCAATATATATCATCGTTAATAACTACTGGTTCAAATATAAATGGTATAGCTATTGATGCATTAATTGCCTTGTAAACAGATAAATCTGGCATATTATGGCATCCAACTAGTTCGAATTGAGCTTTGGTTATGTTGGTAATACCAATGTGTAGTTGGATATTGAATTTATCTCGTAATTGGCAAAATGTTATATTTTCATCACCTGTTTTATCTTTGATACATTTTTTAATTAATGTCATTACATTTTTGCCGGATTCGAGACCTTTTGTGCTCATAAAGTTAATTATTGAATCCGCAGTAATATTCAAATAATCTGGAAAATGCATTGATTTAAATATTTGAATTAATTCTTCAGATTTAAAACCAATTGCTAGAAAAGTACCAAAAATAGCACCTGCACTGCATCCTGTAATGGTTTTAATCTGGTGAATGGCATTATGTTCTTCTAAATATCTAAATAATCCAATATAACTTAATCCTAATAAACCTCCACCAGATAACACTAAATTACTTATATCCGATAATTTTATCATTCTAGAGTTATGAAATTAAACTGTTTTTATACAAATAAAATAAAATAAAAAACAAAAAAAATCAATCAAAAAATCCAACAAAAAAAATCTATTATTGGAAATTAGTTCCTTGTAGTGATTTTTCTAATTATTTACAAACATTTAGAGATTAAGAACTTTACCACCCCCAGGGATAGCCTGACGCATACCAGTAGGTGTAGGGTCAACATCACCTAGATAATTTAGATTATCTAGAGGAGATGCACATTGGTTAGGAGGTTGGGCAATAGGCCAAGCACTAGGTAGATTCTTACAATCACCATCAGGTTGACCATAAGTATTATAGACACGTCCAGTTCCAATACCATTAATATCATTTAGAACGTATTTAGTAGTACGACCATCAGTAACGAACATATATTGTTCAGGAACCATTGTACCAACATCAAAGGGTTCCTTGCTAGATTGGGTGATTGGGCAAGGACCACAGCAGTTAAGAGTGCATGCAATCTGACGCTGACGATCCATTAGGGAATTTGCATTCTGTTGAAGAAATACACGATAATGGAGAGAATTGCTAATATTATTATCGGCACGAATTAAATCATTGATGAAATTACTAGGACGATAGTCAGTAAAAAATCTTCCATCTTGCATACGGGGCGGGCACTGAAGATGCTTATTATCACTAGTCTTAAAACAAGCAGAAGCCATTATAATGTATTATATTATTCTAGAATAAACTTTTATTATATACTAATATATTTAATTAAAAAAATATACTAAAAATTATAATGCAACAATATCTGTAATAATTTCTTCCTTAATAGGTTGATAGGTTTCATAATTATCATTGTAATACAGTTGAATATTTTTTACTACGAATGTATCATATTCCTTTACTAACTCATCTTTTATAGTCTTAACTAGTAAATCTAATTTATCACTATTACTTATTTTCAATATTGTCCCATTATTTCTTACGATATCTGGATTATACCGGATGATAATAACACTACGACCACCAATACCATTTACAATTTCATTTATTCTAGCGCACTCGCAACTATCTTCATAGCTGTTGTGTTGGTTTTCATCTATTTCAACTATTACACAATGTTTATTTAATTCAAAATAGATGTCCGGGCGCTTTTTACTACATCCTTGAAGCATTTTACTTGAATTATATTCAAACTTAGTATCTATTGCTTTTCTAAGATAACGGACAATAGCCCATTCTTTTTTATTTTGGATTTTCTTACAATCCTTACATACATAATCGGTGTTTTCTTTGATATCACAATATTTACATAGTCGTTTTACCTTAGTCAGACTATCTTCTGGAATATGTTTATTGCAATATTTAGTATCATTTAATATTTGAGTGTATTCATCATTACAATCCAAAATAGAACATTTATTTTCCAATACTAGGTTAATCATGTTTAGTTGTTTATGTGTGATGCAAAATTGGGTTCTTTTGTTAGCTAATCCAAAAATAGCTAATTCTTTGCATTTTTTATGTTGGCAATTCTTTTTTTTAGTATTGACCATTTCTGGTGTCTTATGGCATGCACAATAGATACCTTTAGTTTCTGTTGGCAAATTAAATACTGGATTTTTAGTACAATTAGGTTCAATACATCGTTTATTTTTTACATCTATCATATTTTCCTTTTTATGGTCTGCACAATAGATACCTTTAGTTTCAGTTGATAGGTTAAAATTAGCTATTTTAGTGCAATTAGATTCAATACATTTTTTATTTTTAACGTCAATCATATTTTCTTTTTTATGGTCTGCACAATAAATTCCTTTTGTTTCTTTTGGTAGATTAAAATTAGGTATTGTATTACAATTTGGTTCAATACATCGTTTAGATTTAACATCAATCATATTTGTCTTTTTATGTTCGGTACAATATAGTGCTTTAGTTTCTGTTGGTTTATTAAAAGTAGGTCTTTTAGTACAATTATGTTCAATACATCGTTTAGATTTAACATCAATCATATTATCCTTTTTATGCTCGGCACAATATAATGCATTAGTTTCTGATGGTTTATTAAAAGTAGGTCTTGTATTACAATTAGGTTCAATACATCGTTTATTAATAATATCAATCATATTTGCCTTTTTGTGGTCAAAACAATATAGGGCTTTAGTTTCTGATGGTTTATTAAAAGTAGGTATTTTAATACAATTTGGTTCAATACATCGTTTATTAATAATATCAATCATATTTTCCTTTTTGTGGTCAAAGCAATATAGGGCTTTAGTTTCTGATGGTTTATTAAAAGTAGGTCTTTTAGTACAATTATGTTCAATACATCTTGCATGTTTAACATCAATCATATTTTCCTTTTTGTGGTCGACACAATATAGGGCTTTAGTTTCTGATGGTTTATTAAAAGTAGGTCTTTTAGTACAATTATGTTCAATACATCTTGCATGTTTAACATCAATCATATTTTCCTTTTTGTGGTCGACACAATATAGGGCTT
>Ga0214921_10008618_pt1 | contig 13163 bp, 12 predicted proteins | sample LL1505_MetaG_FD_177992 | JGI IMG/M metagenome (GOLD analysis project Ga0214921, IMG submission 177992) | Freshwater microbial communities from Lake Lanier, Atlanta, Georgia, United States - LL-1505 | ecosystem: Environmental > Aquatic > Freshwater > Lake | place: USA: Georgia | collected... | reverse complement strand
ACATCGACGAGTGGTATGACCACAGCTCGGTCAATGCTAATGGGTAACATCCAATAAATCAGAATCGTCTGAGCGAGCATAAAGCCCGTCAAACCGAAGACATTCCAGGAAGCAATATTTTGAGAGATTTTTTTGGATATGTTAAAAGTATTTAACCATGCTCCGCCAATAAATAAGAGTGGCATTTGAATCACCATCTGCATGAACATACTCTGTTCGATGATTGTCCGAAACGGTGGTACAGATAATCCAACCGCAATCATCAAGGTACCTAAAATCCCCACCTCTTTTAGAGAAAATACTTTCTTCAATTTTTGTACTTCCCAAGATCTACTGCTTGTAAGAGCGCCTCTTCAGCACTATCTAGCGGAAAAATACGTAAGAGGTATTCACCTCGAACAATATGCAAGGCGGCATTATGCTCAAACTCGTCAAGAGGTGCAGGAATTACCATAATACCAAAGGCATCTAGGAGTGATTGTCGATCATTTGGCTTTTTTAAACTATAAGCACGCCAAATATTCGGTTGCATTTGTAGGCGCTTTTCATAGCGTTGTAAAGCATCGGCATCATCATGTGTTGGATCAAAACTAATGCTCACCAAGCCAATCTGGTTCTCTAAACCCAACTCCATAATCTTGGTTTGTAATACCTGAAAAACCGACCCGAGAGAGAGGCAAACGGTTTGACAGCGGGTGTAAATGAAGTCAACGATCAGCACGCGCTTATCACCTGAAAGCTTGGCGATTTCTAATTCTTGATTGCTGGAGTCGAAGACAACTAAAGCGGGTATTTTTTTAGGACTCTCGTTCAGCTCAACTTGTCTGAGTGCCTCAGTCGTCAAAGCCTGCCCTTGAAAGGTGGACGTCAGAAATAACCAAATCCCAAAGAGCAAAATGACTACGGTAGCAACGAGAGTTCGTATTAAAGAGGCGGGAGAAGAATCAGAGCTTTGCACACACCTATTCTATTACGAACCTTCTTTAAGGGCCTTCCCGCCTTCATAAGGTCCTGCTTGATTTTTGGTGGCTTCTCTTTGCTCTTTCACAGTGGTAGATTTGATTGCTGGTGCTGCATTACCCCAATCAGTTCGTATATAAGTCATGACTGCGGCTAACTCATCATCGGATAAGGATTTCCAAGCAGGCATCGCACCTTTATAAACCACCCCTTTAACTTCAAGTTCGCCATTGACGCCATGAAGCAGAATATTAGTCAGTATCTTCTCATCGCCAGTTACCCACTCAGAGGCAGCTAGTGGCGGGAATACTCCAGCAACACCATTACCATTTGCTTGATGACAAGCGACACATTTAGCCGCATAAATTTGCTTACCGTCTACTTTAGAACTACCAGCAGCTTCGACCGGAGGGCGCAGATCAGCTACAGTTCTTTGGTCACCATATTCGGTGAGCTCCCCAGATGGAGTACTGAAAATATTAATGAAAGCCCAAGAAACAACGGCGCCCATGATTAAAATTAATACGTAGGGAACAGCTCGGACATTTTCTGTCGGGTCGTTTTTTTCTCTTAATTCTTGTTCAGATAAGGGAGGTTGTTGATCAGACATTATTTATCTCCTGAAAGCTTTTTTTCATCTCCAGGAACAGCAATCGCTGGTAACGGAGAATACGTATGATCAAGCGCGAGTAAATATGCCACTAAGGCATGCGCTCTTGGAGTCGTCACCACGGTTTCTCCGGGCTTAGCAAATGGTGGAGGTAAATTGACTACTTCATCATCTGGTGTAACTTCACTCGTATTTTTCACTTTGAATAAATAAGGATATGCCGGCATGATCGAACCTGGGGTGTAGGCCCGCGGTTGATATAAATGCCCTAAATGCCAATCCTTACTGGGTTGACGTGCTGCAATATTGAATAAATCTGGTCCTGTACGCATCGTACCTAAGAGGTGCGGAGAATCATAATAATAGTCTCCCGCCACAGACACTCTACCCCAACCTCGCTTGGTATCTGGAGCTTGTTTCGCATCTCTTGGTTGTTGTGAATGGCAATAAATACAACCTTCTGCAACATAGACACTTCTGCCTTCAGCCTGGATTGCCGTATAAGGTTTTAGCCCTGGTGGGGGGGTAATACGCTTCGTAAAGAAATATGGCATCAGAACCATCACCCCTGTTGCTAGACCTAAACACACCATCGCACCGAGGACTAAGCGCTTTTCATCCATCTCAAAAGGTTGCTTTTTTTGATTCATGATGCAGCTCCTTTTTTGAAGTATTTAAGAATCATCTCAGGTCCTAATACCGCAGCCCCTAAACGCCTTGGTCCAAACTTCCAAGCCATAATAAAAAAGTGCAGAGCAAAAACAAAGTGTCCAAGCGTCATCAAACCGCCGCCGAGGGAACGGGCTTGCAAATAAGGAATCGTTAAAGTAACCGAATCCATAAAGGGGCGAGCGACATCGAGCATTGCCAAACCTTGTAACCAGCCACCAATCGATAACCAAATAATATAAATTGCAAAACCAATAAATACTAACCAAAAATGTAGTGCAATCAAACTTGGATATGGCCACTCCCAATGCATAATGCGGGGCATGATGTAATACATCGCACCAAACATCACCATCGTGAAAAAGCCATACAAGCCAAGGTGGGCGTGAGCAACGGTGAAGTGCGTAAAGTGCGTGATCGTATTGACTGATCGAAGGGCTTCCATTGATCCTTGTATGGAAGACAAAATATACATAATTAAACCAAACACGATAAAGCGCAGGGTTGGTGAATGCACGAGAGCTCGCCAATTACCCTTCAATGTGTAATATTGATTAATGAACAAAGCAACAACCGGTATCACCATCATCACTGACTGGGTCACAGACAAAGTAATAAACCAGGATGGAACTGGACCACCAATTAAGTGATGTCCTCCCACCTGACTATAAAAGAATGCTAGAGCCCAAAAGCCAAGTAAGGAGATGTTGTAGTTATGAATCGGCTTACCTAAAACCTTAGGTACAAAGTAATAAATCGTTGCGAGTCCAATGGGGCTAAAAAACAAGCCTAAGACATTATGACCAAACCACCAGTTAACAGTTGCTTGCTCCACGCCAATATGGAAATTAGGTAAGTTAGCGATAAAAAATAAGGTCGGGAACCAAAGTAATGCCGCAGCAATATACCAAATTGATACATAGAGATGATCTACCTGACGATTAAGGAGTGTTAACCAAAGTGGTACTCCAACTAGTGCACCACCAACAATCAATAAAATATCGATTTTCCAAGGGAACTCTAAAAACTCCATACCATCTGATTTACCGAGTGCAATGGCAACTACGCCTAGAAATACGCCAATGGTCCATAAACCACCACCTGCAATCGCCCACCGTGCGCCAACCAATTTAGTCTTCAGTAATCTTGGTAACAGCCATATAGAGACACCAATACCAGATAAGGCACACCAGCCATAAGCAACAATATTGACGTGGATTGGACGGATTCGACCGAAGGTAATCCAATCATATCCAACGAGCCAGTCTGGGGAATGAAGTTTGATCGAAGAAATCAAACCTGCAACAGAAGCTATTACCAGCCAAATAACAGCTAAAGTAAAACAAATACCTACGACTAAGGAAGTGGACTGATCCGCCTCCACACGAGCCTTCAGTTCGGCTGAGTCCAAGTCGTGGTGAAAAGAATCTTTATCACCAACATCTAACTGTAATTGCGTTTTTTGTTTGTTTGTTGCTGCAGGATCCTCTGTATGTCCAATCTCATCTTTATCAAAAATCATCTGCGCAGCTGAAGAACCGTCACCAAACATCCCTTTTGACATCGAATAAACAAACAGAAATAATGCGATGATAGAAACAATGTAAGTTCCCAATAAGATAGCAACTGTGAAATCCATAAGCGTGATTCCTAAAGTGTGATAACTATTTCTGAAGTTACCATGTATTTATGAAGTACATATTTAATGCTTAAATTTCTAAAGTCATTAAATCATCATACAAGTAAATATTGAAATGATGTCTAATAAATGTTGCTTTATTGATTTTAATCAAATGCGCTCGTTTTTCATATGATGAAATCGCCATAAAACTTACATATTAGATTTTTCTCTTCTTCATAAATCCAATGTTAATGACTCATCCTCTTCACATAACTTGGTTGGCATGGTCATACCACTCGTATTTGGCGCAATTAAACTTATGAAAAATGACAAGCCCTTTGATGTAAATGGTTTATCAAGTCCTCTTATAGGTCAAAAAGTATATTTACAAAACAATACGCAACAATACACAAAATGCCACTGTTGTGGCATTTTGTATTTATTCCAGATGAATCTATCTTAATGTGGCTGATAACCAATATCTTTGACTAGCTTGCCATATCTTGCGTAATCTTCTTTTAATACTTTTTCAAAATACTCAGGTGATTCATTCATTACTTCTAATCCGTATTGCTTGAGTTGCTCAACGATTTCCGGAGAATTCATGGCGCGATTGATCTCTTGATTTAGTCTTAAGGTAATATCTTTTGGCATGCCTGCAGGTCCAGAGTAGGCAAACCATCCATTGGATGTCCATCCAGGAATAGTCTCTGAAACAGTCGGAATTCCAGGCCATTCTGAAACACGACTCTTATTCGAGATGGCCAATAATCGAATTGCTCCAGAGCGAACGTGTGGTGCTGGACCGCTGACACCATCTACAGCAGCCATTACTTGCCCACCAATTTGGTCGGTAATAATCGCCGCAGTTCCTTTGTAAGGAACGTGCGTGAACGTAATACCAGCAGTTTTGGCTAAATGTTCAAATACCAAATGCGGAAACCCACCTTCACCATTGGAGGCAACGGTTAATTTACCTGGATTGGCTTTTGCCCAATCAATCATTTGTCCAAAGGTTTTAAAGGGCGCTTGATTATTTGCTGTAACTACTTGGTAGTTATAAGTCGATACCGTAATCGATGTGAAATCATTGATTGGGTTATAAGAGATATTTTTACTGGTATGCGGCAGAACCACCATATTACCTCCTTGAGAGGCAGCAATGGTATATCCATCAGGCTTTGACTTGGCAACAAAGTCCATACCAATTACTCCAGATGCTCCTGCTTTATTTTCAACAATAATTGGTTGACCGAGACGTTCTTGTAACTTTGGCGCAATCAGTCGCGTCATGATATCTGTGGTGTTTCCGGGCGGGAATGGCACCACAATCTTAATTGGTCGATTGGGATAGTTACTCGACTGCCCAAAAGTCAACGGGCAGACAATCGCTAATGCAACGACCATACCTGTTCGAATGCTAATACGCTTCTTCGCAGAAATGCTCATGTTAGTCTCCTTATGTACGTTTGCTTGAACTTATTTTTTCTTCTTCGGAATCACTGGTACAAGTAATTTCGCGGGATACTTAGGCCCCATGTGAAGTGTGACCTTTCCGCCAAAAATAGCTGGTGGACGATCTTGCTCATCATCATGGACAAATGGTCCACATCCTTTCATTGGATTTTTCATATTGGATAAAACAGCAGCGGCATCATCATGCTCATAATCACGCCCACGAATTGATAAAGCAATGCTATACCCAACCGGCACAACTATACAGGTTGGCCAAATTTCCACATCAAGTTCATACACTTCACCTGGTGTGAGGGGCTGTTTTTCATCATGGGTGTGCCATGGGCGATAAGGTAAACTTTTTTTCTTATCCAATTTACGGTGTGATGCACGTAACCAACCTTGTGCAACCGGTGTCTTGGGATCAAGCGCGCCGTGGAACAACACTTCTTTACCTTGGGGATCAAATATTCTCACGACGGCAAAAATATCGGCATCTACAGTCGATGATGAAATAAATAATTTCAGGGCCATCGGTCCAGTGATTTCAACTTCTTGCGTTTGGGGTGGGAAGGCAAATGTGACACCATCACCCATCATGTCATAGGTGACTTGAGCATTTTGTTTGAGAGGCTTTTGATTAAACGTTTTTGCCGTTGGATCTAAATGGAGATTGAACCACTGAGTACGCTTGAGTGGCCACTCTTTTTCAGCGCGTGGCTCAAACTTCTCACCTGGACTTCTCACTAACATAGAAACAGGTGGTGTCTTGTTCCAGCCATTCTTTTTCCCTTTGAGGAAATAATCAAAGAAACGTTTCTGTATTCCAATGCCATAGTCGGTATAAAACGGTGCCCAATGTGAACCACCATGCACTTCTAACCATTTTTGCTTGGATTTTGATCTGACAAAACCTTCAAAATTTCCACGTGTATGGAGACCTTGGCCGCCCCAGTTTGCAGCACTTAGGACAGGAATATCAACTAAATCGAGATTAGCGGTACGCTCCATATACCAATCATTAATCATTTCATTATCGATAACGCGTTTCCAAATATCTTCGACATTTTTCAAGAGCTCTTCGTGCGGTAAAGTCTCCGGTCCACAAACAGTCTCGCCAGTATTAGGGTTTCTCTTACCCCGATCACCAACACCATGTTGTACGGTTTTAATTTGCATTTCTAACCAATTTTTACGGAATGAACAGGCAATTCCACCATGACGATTGGATTCGCGATAATTATCGTTCCACCCTTCCCACACACAAATCGCGGCTAAATGCTTTGGCTTACTGGCAGCTGCGCGCCATTGGTTACTACCGTAATAGGAAATACCATTCATCCCCACTTTGCCATTACACCATTTTTGCTTGGCTACCCATTCAATGCATAAATGAATATCTTTGGTTTCACGGGCATTGTTGTGATCCATAAAGCCAGGGGAACGACCAGCGCCGCGTGAGTCAATTCGGATACAAACATACTCGTCAGGCACCCATTTTTCTGGATCAACAACTTCCCAGTTCTGATACTTACTGGTCGTACCGCGCATGACGTCTGGATTCTCTTTCTCCATGATTTCCCATGCGGTTTTATAGCCTTCTTGGAAGGCTAGACCTTTTCCATATGGGCCATAAGATAAAATAACGGGAAATTTACCTGCATGGGTTGGACGGAAGATATCAGCCCGTAAAACTAAGCCATCATCCATCTCTATGGGCATATCCCAATCAATGTGCATTCCATCACGTACTTCAGATTTCCAAGCTTGCATCTTTGTCTCCTTGATTTAATTTTTAACGTTTTATACATTCTAAATCGAATTTCAAGAATTCTCATCATTTGGATATTCTTATCATGAAAATAGTGATAAATAATCAATAAAATTTATTATGAGAAGATGAATTTCTGAGGATGAAAATTTACTCATCCATAGCTTTTACCACGAGAAGTACTTTTTAAGCTGCAAGTAACAAAGTTAATATGCGGTACAGAAAAATCTCTTGATCGGATCCCTCAAAAAATTCCTGAAACGCTTCAGGAAGTTGACTAACCGCTTCTTGAGCAAAATCCGATGAGAGAAATTTGTTGTTCAGAAGATCTTTTTCTGGATGCACCAACATGAGACAAATCAAAAGAGTTGTTGTGATGAATAAGGGATTATGTTTCATCATCTGACTCGAGAATTGAATGAGTTCGTGCACTTTAGGTAAATATTTACGTCCTAAATAATAGAATCCAAGTAGTATGAAGTAAAGTAAGGTGAGATTGAGCATGTAATACCTTGAGTGAGTTGAGCAAGCGATAATTTATCGACTTTATTACAAAAGAATAATCAGGTATTACGGATTCATGTGTAGGTAAACGATGTGCAAAACAGGGGTAAATACCACTGCAGAATAGTGGATCGGAAACATTTAACTGTTATGTTTGAATATTGATTTTTGTTAACGATGCAGAGTTCGTCATTGAGATGGCCCCCATATAATGCATCTATGCTGAAATGCTTCTTATGCTCGTTTAAACCAAATAAGAGATAAGCAAAGAGCACTGAGAACAAAAACGAGTGCGATAGCGGCAAAAATAACAGAAATTTCGGTCTCTTTGGTCTCTATTCGAAACTTACTCGATAAATGTTCATAGATTTGTTTAAGGTCATCCCCATTGCTAGCGCGAAAAAACTCCCCTTGCGTAATTTTCGCAATCGCTTGAAGAGCCTCTTCATCGACTTTGGCATAAAAAGAATAACCATCATAACCAGGAATAAAACCATCTGGAGTACCAAAAGCTACTGTATAGACCTTGACGCCATGCTGGGAAACTTTTCGGGCAACCTCTAAGGGGTCAAGACCAGTCGTGCGTCGACCATCGGATAATAAAACAATTGCTCCTGCACTGTAGGAACCGGGAGGGACAGGCTGATGCCGTTGCACTGCTTTTTTAGGCTCTAACTGTTTTGCGGGATCAGGACGGCCAAAGTTTTCACCATAAATAGATGACTCTAAATTAATTCCTGCATCAGGCATGAGAGTTGCGAGTGCCAATAACAAGCCGCTGCCAGTTGCAGTGCCTCTTTGTAACTGAAATCGATCGACTGCCTCGACTAGGTCGGTACGTGACTCGGTTATTGCTTGAACGAGTTGTGCGGTGCCTGCAAAAGACACAATCCCCACCCGGATATCTCGAGGTAACTGTTCAATAAAATCTTTGACCGCCGCTTGCGCGGCTTTAATCCGATTGGGTTTAACATCTTCGGCTAACATACTGCGCGATACATCAATTGCCAGTACTAAAGTCATGTAATCGGCTGGTAAGCTGACGGTTGCTGTAGGTCTTGAAATACCAATAATCCCAAAGATCATGGCAAGTAGTAACAGGCAAGGTGGTATGTGACGACGGATGCTAGAGCGCCAATGAACAGCTTGCTTTACTACCTGCAATGAAGAAAACGGTACGGTATTGATACGTCGTCTTTTTAACATCCACCAATACATGAGGATGAAAATGGGTACTAGAATCAACAACCAAAATGCTTGTGGCCAAATAAATTGCATGTCAACGTGTCTCGTAAGTTCTCTTCTTATATTCTCTAATAGTATCCTAAACTGACTTGTGCTAATGTTTCATTATGAAAAAAATGCCGATTTATAGTCGCAACCCCCCGCCGTCAAATCCATCTCCCCCCAAGCCTTCGAATTCTTTATTTAGGCAACTTATACCCACTCATTGGCAAGCAAATCGTAATACACCTTTTATCTTCTTCATTGCTGGAATTTTACTGGCTGGTGCGTTATTTTTTAGTTGGAATACTTTTTTACCAACATCAAAACCTCTTACACAAGATATCATTGATGAGGCAGTTTTAAAAACCCTCTATACCAAGGAGCTTCCTTCAAAAGCAAGTAAAGCCGCACAAATGATTATGCCTTCGGTGGTGATGGTCAGGGCTTTTAAAAATGACTCAGATGAGAAAAAAAAGAAAGACTCAAAAAAAGATAATGTGGAGGATGGCTCTTTAGGGACGGGGGTTATCGTCATGGAAGATGGGACGATTTTGACAAATTATCATGTGATTGCGGGATCTGACCGAGTCGAGGTGATTTTTTATGATGGTACCAAGGCGAATGCCAAAGTGGTTGCGGTTCATCCGCACAATGATTTAGCGATCTTAAAACCTGAAAAGCTGCCAGATGATTTATTACCTGCCACACTTGGTTCTAGTGCACAACTCAAATATGGTGACGATGTGGTAGCGGTCGGATTTCCGTTTGGCATTGGCCCTTCAGTTACATCTGGAATTGTTTCAGGATTGCGTCGGGAATTTACTGGTGAAAATGGTGCTCAACTGCGTAATTTGATTCAATTTGACGCGGCCATCAATCAAGGTAATTCGGGAGGTCCTTTGATTAACTCCGCCGGCGAAGTGGTCGGTATTGTGACGGCTTTACTCAACCCTTCTTCGACAGAAAAAACATTCATCGGTATTGGCTTTGCGGTTACGATCGAGAGTGCAGGTTCAGCTGTTGGTATTCCCCCCTTCTAATTATTTATCGGAAATTTTTATGTCAGAAAATAGTCAATGGACAGGTAAACAAAATATGAATTCTCAACACGAGCATGCGGCTAAAATGCAAAGCATTTTGTATGAGGTCAAACGTGTTGTTGTGGGTCAAGATGCTTTTTTAGAACGCGTTCTGATAGCTATTCTTGCTGGTGGTCATATTTTGATTGAGGGTGTTCCGGGTCTTGCAAAGACTTTAACCGTGAACTCCCTAGCCAAAGTCGTGCAGGGTAAATTTTCGCGTATCCAGTTTACGCCTGATCTCTTGCCAGCTGATTTAATCGGTACTCGCATCTATAACCAAAAAACGAGTGAATTTAGTACTGTTTTAGGACCGGTCTTTGCAAATCTTCTTCTTGCCGATGAAATCAACCGCGCGCCAGCTAAAGTACAAAGTGCCTTGCTAGAGGTGATGCAGGAACGTCAAGTGACCATCGCAGGACAAACCCACCGTGTGCCATCCCCTTTTATCGTTCTCGCAACTCAAAACCCGATTGAAACCGAGGGAACTTATCCTTTGCCAGAAGCCCAAGTCGACCGCTTTATGATGAAGGTCATTGTGGATTATCCAACTGAGACGGAAGAGTTTGTGATTGTAGAGCGCCAAATTGGTCGTGCGATTGAACTCACCACGATGGCTTCAACTGAGGAACTAGCACAACTCCAACAAACCTGTAAAACAGGTTATGTCGATCCAGCTCTTATTCAGTATGCTGTCAAAATTGTGGCGGCGACTCGTCACCCAGAACACTTCGCCCTCAACGAATTAGTTCCGCTGATTAGCTTTGGAGCAAGTCCGAGGGGTACGATTAGTTTAATTGAGAGTGCTCGCGCCCTAGCCTTTTTAAGAGGTCGTTCCTATGTTCTACCTCAGGATATTCAGGATCTTGTTTTGGATGTATTACGTCACCGTGTTGTCCTATCCTATGAGGCAATTGCACTGGGTAAAACAGCAGATGATTTGTTGCGTCAAATCATCAAAGCAATCCCTGTACCGACTCAAGCCCTAACAATAGATACTTAATGCTATTAGATGCTTAATTTTTTAAAATCACTGTCTAAAAAATCAAGTGCGCCAGTTGCGCCAGAGATACCTCGTATCCATCCGGAACAGTTCCTCAAGCATTTAGAATGGACTACTCTCAGAAGACTCGACGGTCAATTACAAGGTGATTATCGTACTTGGTTTAAAGGCAGTGGACTAGAACTTGCGGACTTAAGAGAATATCAAGCACATGATGATGTACGCCACATCGATTGGAATGTGACTGCCAGAATGCAAGTGCCTTATGTGCGTGAACATCAAGAAGATCGTGAAATGAGTGCTTGGTTTTTAGTCGACCTCTCTCGTTCCAATGAGTTTGGCTCGCAAAACCAAACGAAACGAATGCTCGCTACAAGTTTTGTCGGCACAATGGCGAGGTTATTAGGCAGACGAGGCAATCGTATTGGTGCCATGCTCATGACAGGAGCAAGTAGTCGAGTGGACACGATCCTACCAACCAGAACAGGTAAAGCCCATTTGGTGCAATTACTCAACCTTTTATTAAATACACGCACTGAGGCTCAAACCCAAGCGACGGATCTGAAGGTGTTGTTGAACACCGCCAAAGCACTCATACCGCAACGATCAACTATTTTTATTGTTTCTGACTTTATTAGTGAACCACATTGGGAAAAATCTCTGGGTGAATTAAGTAAGTCTCATGATCTGATTGCGGTGCGTTTATGTGACCCAATCGAAGCTGTTCTCGAACCTTTGGGTTTATGCATACTAGAAGATCTTGAAACGGGTGAACAGTTGTTTGTAGATGTCAATGATCCTAAATTTCAGGAAAAATATCAGCGTCTTGCTCAGGAGCATACAGATCGTTTAATTACAAGCTTTGCCCAAACAGGAACTGACTGTCTAGAACTGAGTACCAAAGAGCCCATGGAGGATGCTTTATTGCGCTTTATGCAACTCCGTAAACGTAAACCAGCGAAGGTTCATCCAATGCGTGTGGCGGCCTAGGAGTAAAGATGTTTGCCTTTGACACCCTCTCGATCCAATGGCCTTTTGCTCTGTATCTATTAGCTTTAGTGCCTTTGTTCATGCTCCTGTATTGGCGTTGTAAATCACCGGTTTCTTCAGTCAGTTATCGTTTACAACAACACAGTGGTAAGTCCGCACAACTACGTCATGCTAAACGCTGGCAATTGCTGAGCGCCCTTTTTCTCTTACTAGGTCTTTGCACCATGCTATTTGCAATGTCTAGACCAAGGGCTGTCCTTTATGTTCCCAGTCGTTTAGATACGATCATGATTGCGATTGATACCTCGGGGAGTATGCGCGCGGATGATATCAAGCCGAGTCGCTTTGATGCCACAATCAGTGCAGTAAAGGTATTTATCAAAGACCAACCGCCACAAATGCGCATTGGAATTGTCACGATTGCAAGTACTGCAGCACTTCGACAAGCACCAACGAGTGATCGCATGACCCTGATGCAAGCCTTAGACAATATTCCACTTCAACCGGGCTCGGCCTTAGGTAGTGGGATTGTAATTGCGCTTGCCAATTTATTACCAGGTTCAGGTATTGATGCAGAAAAAATTATTACAGAATCCGAACAAGGACCTACAGCGAAACCTTCGCCTTCACTCCCTAAAGAGACGAATCAGGTCAATATGGAACCAGGCTCCAATCAATCGATGGCGATTATGCTCATCACGGATGGTCAAAGTAATATGGGGCCTGATGTTCTCAAAATGGCTGAACTTGCCGCCAATCATGGGGTCAAAATCCATACGGTTGGTGTTGGCACTCCAGAGGGGAGCGTCATTCAAGCACAGGGGATGTCCATGCGCGTGCGTCTGGATGAAAACAGTCTGAAAAAAATTGCAAATGGTACGCGTGGTGAATACTACTTGGCTACTAAACCGGAAGATCTGAAGAGTATTTATGATTCTTTAGGGTTAACGATTCGTTTTGAGCGACAAAACTTAACCGAAATCACTGGCCCTGTCATGGGTTTTGGCTTGCTCCTGATTGCACTTGGCTGCGGGGTGAGTTTTTCACGTTTTGGTAGAGTGATTTAGAGATATAGCTTGAAAGATAATCAAATGAAGAAAATCGCAATTTTAGGAGCTGGTGCCATTGGTGGTTGTGTGAGCGCTAATTTTTCACAAGCAGGTATCGATCATTGGGTCATTGATCCATGTCCAGCAGTAATCGAGGTGATGAGAACACAGGGGCTTCATATTACAAGTTCCGATAGCGAATTCCAAACAGCTCCCTTGAAAGCA
>Ga0214921_10008617_pt1 | contig 13164 bp, 11 predicted proteins | sample LL1505_MetaG_FD_177992 | JGI IMG/M metagenome (GOLD analysis project Ga0214921, IMG submission 177992) | Freshwater microbial communities from Lake Lanier, Atlanta, Georgia, United States - LL-1505 | ecosystem: Environmental > Aquatic > Freshwater > Lake | place: USA: Georgia | collected... | reverse complement strand
TACCGCACGCTATACCGGCAAGTTGATATCCCTCGATCTGCAAGATACTGATATCGATAACGCCCTCCGAATTATCGCAGAGGTTTCGAATCTCAACATCGTCGCGAGCGAGGATGTCGTTGGAAAAGTTACGCTTCGATTGACCGATGTACCATGGGATCAAGCGCTTGACGTGATCCTCAAGACGCATGCACTCGACAAGGTCCTTGAGGGAAATGTCATGCGTATCGCTCCGGTCGATAAGCTTCGCGTAGAGCGTGAGTCTCTCAAGCAGGCTCAGATCGCTGATATGGAGCTCGCCCAGCTTCTCGTGAAGTACATCCGAGTCAGTTACGGAAAAGCCTCCGAGCTTAAGAGTCTTGTTGAAACCGTTCTCTCTGAGCGTGGCACGGTTGCATACGACGAGCGTTCCAATCAGCTTATTGTCAAGGACATCCAATCTGGCCTGGATAATGTGACGGAGCTTGTATCGAAGGTTGACCTTCGTACTCCACAGGTTCTGCTTGAGACGCAGATCGTTGAGGCGGGGCGAAACCTCACCCGAGACCTTGGTGCTGAACTTGGATTCCAATACATTCAATCCCCGGCGACAGGAAACGGCACCGGCTTGAATTTCCCCTCCGCGATATCGGTTGGTGGAACCATGGCTAATAACGGTATAAGCGCTTCCGCTTTCCCAGCGGCTATCTCCGCCACAGCTGGATCCGCGGTGAGCATGTTGTTCGATAGCGCTGATGGAACAAGGTCTCTTGAACTGCGCCTCACTCAGTTGGAGCAAGAGGGACGTGTTCGAATCGTCAGCCGTCCGGCGGTCGCCACTACGAACAACAAACCGGCAGAGATCAAGAGCGTTGAGAAGTATCGTGTTCGTCTCCCAAGTGGAGGAACGTCTGTCGCTACAGGACAAGGATCGACCGCAAATGGAACTGGTGGAGCAGCAACGGAGGTTATTGAGGCTGGTATCGTTCTGAACGTTACTCCACAAGCTTCGCCTGACTACTATATTTTGCTCGACATTAAAGCGAAGTCCAGCACCTTCGGACAGTCGGAGGTGGAGGGTATTCCAAATGAGATCGAGCGTAGCGCGAGCTCGTCGGTCCTCGTATCGAGCGGCCAGACCTTCGCGCTCGGCGGAATCTATAAGCTTATGGATAGGGACAGCGTAACCGGAGTTCCGTTCATTAAGGATATCCCCGTGATTGGAACGTTTTTTAGACGTATGCAGACAACGAATACCGATGAGGAGCTGTTGTTCTTCATCACACCACGAATCGTGGAGGGTAGTTTCGACGATTCAATTATGAAGTCCGCTTCCTAAGGTTTTACGAACGAGAGGCTTTGCTATGAGACAATTCACAAGGTTCTTGATAACGCTGGCTCCAATGCTTGCAGTGGTCGGTTGTGGTGGTAACGGTGCCTCAAGCAACGACCAAGGTGTTTCGGTCACCTTGTTGGGACTCTTTCAAAGCACCACATCGCAGTCGGCGACCGGAACTCCGGCCGCGACCACGAACAACCTCACGGGATGTGGACAGTTGCCGCAGCCCCTGACCGCCGGTTTCATAAGTCTTGGACAGACCATGCCGCAAGTGACGGTCACTCCGAATCCGTCCGCCTCGACCGGATTGAATGTTGATCCGTCTGGAGCGGTCTACGCTGTCGTGGGGGTTCAAAACAATATGTATGGGCAGTTTTTTAGAGCTGACCGAGTGCTCCTTGAGTACTACATACCTGGAGCGTCGGTCCAACCTCCGTCGACGAACGTTGCTTTGAATATGCTCGCTGGTCCCGCTGAGGCTGGGACTACAGGTGGTGCGGCCGGAGCTGCCGCAGCTGTCGCAGCCGGTATCCGCCGGCCAGCGGTCACCAGCCTTCCCCCAACATTTAACCAGCTCTGCAATAGATCGTTCACTCAGGTTCCGATTATTCCTTCACCGATACGGGAGTGGCTGAACTTCAATAGTAACCAACTCCCTGAGGCGCCCTTCGATCTGGAGATCGTGGTTACGTTGACCGGTTTGTCATCGGGGGGAAATCGATACAACACAAATCAGGGCTTGTTTACGATCAGTGTTGTTCCAGAGATTCCAGTTATTCCACCCACTCCCGTAGTGGCGGCGAACGCTCAAGCCAACGGAGAGGTCGTTGCTGGTGGGGAAACCACAACCTTGAGCACTCGAAACGAGAATGTTGATGATAGTGGCGCCCAGGGGCTTGATGAGCTTGAAGCCGCCTTTGAGACAGAGTCAGTGGTAGAGGGAGAGTAGGGCGTTCGGTTTTTGCCGATTCGAGATTAGTAGGAAGCATTACCTAGGGAACATGAGCATGCGACGGTATACATCTTCACTTATCGCGGTGACCCTTGTCGGAGCGGGCATCTTGGGCTTCGTCGGCTGCCAAGGCAATACAGACGGGGGCTCGGCTGCTAGTCCCGATTACGAGGATGGCGTCTTCGTTGGTGACGAAACGTCCACCGGCTCAATTCGTGTGCAGCTCGTGCATTCCCACCTTGCCGTAGGTGAGACTACCGGATTCAAGGTTACTGTGACCGATTCTAAGGGGCAGCCGATTCCGGATACCCGAGTTATTTGTGATAGTGAGAAGGGGGTCGCCCTTATTGAACCAACTTCTGGGTATGAACTCACGAACGGCGAAGGAGTTATGAGTGGCGTTATCGGATGCGCCGCCCCTGGTAGCTACCAGATGGTGTGTCGTCTCAGTGTAGGTGCCAACCGTAGACAGTTCGTATCGGTTGGATGTACCGGAGATGTTCCGAGCGGATTTACCGGCTTTCCTGGCGCTGGAGGCGGCGGGCTTGGAGGCGGGACGCAGAGCAACGACGATGGAGAGATTCAGATCACTGACGCCGGATTCGACGACGACGGTACCTCTGCGTCCACCACGGTTCCGACGGATGCCTCGGTTGATATCGTGCAGGAAGCTGATTGCAATGTCTCTACAACTACCTTGGACACAGAGCCTTTCTACGATACCTACGCGGTGTTGAATGTTGAGAATAATCTTCAGGAGCGAGTTACGCTGCTTTATCTCGAATGCTCGGTAACTGGGGTGGATGGATCGAGCAACACCGCGGATTGCGGCACGATCGGATTGACCCGGTCATCAAATTCGACCCTTGAGGCTAACAACGACTCAGCGATCATTCAGGTCCCGGTATTTAAGGCCTACAATGGCGGCAAATATGTTGGTAATCCAACGAGTGGAACTGGAACCAGGATTACCAGTTCTGGACTCTTTACCGTCTCTTTTAGGCTCTACTACCAGCGAGCATCGGACGCGGGGGGAGATGGCACCGACCTTCCATATATTACTGCGAGCGCGACCGCTTCATTCGGGAATGTCAACCGCTGTCCGTAAAGAGAGGCTCTCGATTCTGGACGCGTAACGGTAGAAGGTTGTTCACCTAAGTAGCTGTACTTACGCACCTTGAGCGGGAAAAAGTTCGAGTTGGTATTGGCTTTCCCTCGCCATCGTGGCTAGGATATGGCCCCATGGATATCAAGGACATTGAAAACATCATCAAGATACTGAAACAGAACGAGGTCACCGAGTTCGAGCTCGAGCAAGAGGGGACCCGCGTAAAGCTTTCGAGAACGACGGCTGGTACGTTTGTGGCCTCCGAAGCTCGTTACGAAATGGTTCCAGCGGTACAGGTTTCTATGCCGACCGTGTCGGCTTCCAATGGATCTGCTCCTCAGGAGGATCTTGGTCGATATGTGAAGGTCGAATCACCGATCGTTGGTACCTTCTATCGCAAACCATCTCCAGACGCGGATCTCTTTGTGAAGGAGGGCGATACGGTGAGCAAGGGTGATACCCTTTGTATTATCGAAGCGATGAAGCTCATGAACGAGATCGAGGCACCGACTTCCGGCAAGGTCGTTAAGATCTTGGGAGTTGAGGGGCAGGTTATCGAGTTCGGTGAGGTTCTCTTCCTCATCGACCCAGCTGTATAATCACAACTACCGCGGTACTTCAAATGAGCTCTGTGCCATTTCAAAAAGTTCTCGTAGCGAACCGCGGAGAGATCGCGCTTCGTATTATTCGCGCTTGTCATGAGCTGGGTATCAAGACGGTCGCTGTTCACTCCAAGGCAGACGAAGACGCTTTGCATGTGAAGCTCGCTACCGAGAGCGTGTGCATCGGACCAGCTTTGGCCAAGGAAAGCTACCTCAACATCGCGTCTATTATGTCCGCCGCTGTGGCTACTCGCGCTGACGCGATTCATCCTGGATATGGGTTCTTGAGTGAGAACGCAGCGTTCGCCGAGATCTGCGCGAGTTGCGGAGTCACCTTCATCGGACCTACCGTTCGCAGCATGCGAATTATGGGAGATAAGGCTCGCGCCCGTCGGGTGGCTGATAAAGTGGGCGTTCCAACTATTCCAGGCGATAGCAAAGGAATGCTCGAGGCCGCTGAGGCGCTTAAGGTCGCTGATAAGGCTGGCTACCCGATCCTTCTCAAGGCGTGCGCCGGAGGTGGTGGACGGGGAATGAAGATCGTCAAAGGGCCGGAGGAGTTTGTCTCCACGTTCCAGACCGCGCAGCGTGAGGTCGAGGCTGCTTTTGGTGACGGGCACCTCCTCGTTGAGAAGTATCTTCCAAAGGTTCGTCACATCGAGGTTCAGGTTGCTGGCGATCTCTCACACAACGCTATCCACCTCGGCATCCGAGATTGCTCTATTCAGCGCCGATACCAGAAGGTTATCGAGGAGTCCCCATCGATCGGACTCCCAGAAGGCATGCAAGCCCAGATCCAGGATGCGGCGCTTGAGCTCATTAAATCGGTGAATTACTCCAGTCTAGGAACGGTTGAGTTCCTCGCGGATCTTGAGAAGGAGAAGTTCTACTTCATCGAGATGAATACCCGTTTGCAGGTAGAGCACCCGGTGACCGAGATGGTTACTGATGTTGACCTTGTGAAGGAGCAGATCCGACTCGCGGCTGGCATGGAGCTTTCATGGCAGCAGAAGGATATCAAGATAACTGGCCACGCGATTGAGGCTCGTATTAATGCCGAGGATCCTCGAACGCTTATCCCATCCCCAGGACTGATTAAGAGCTACCACCCTCCTGGGGGGAATGGAGTTCGAGTTGATTCGGCTATTTATGCTGGATATTCGGTTAAGCCATACTATGATTCCCTCATCTCGAAGTTGATCGTCCGGGATAAGGATCGGGCTTCATGCATTAAGAAGCTCCTGGTCGCTCTCGATGAGTACCTCATCGATGGCATCTCAACCAACATCGAGCTCCACCGAAGAATCTTGTCGCACCCTGATTTCCAGAGTGGTAACTTCTCAACGAAGTTCCTCGATCAGGTTCAACTCTTCGGATAGTCCGTGAGGCATATGCAGAGATCTCCATTATCTCGCCCTTCGCTGCTCAGTAGATTTTTGGTTGTAGTTGGGTCCTGTGTGGTAGTGCTCGCTTCCGCTCACGATGCCGTGTCCGAGGCTCGTCCTGTCATCTCTCTCTCCTCGAATTCCTATGACTTTGGAACGGTGGCTCAGGGTACCAAGGTTGTTCACGAGTTTGAAGTGAAGAACTCTGGAAACGCTGATCTCGTCATTCAAAGACTATCTCCCTCATGTGGATGCACAGCTACTCAGCTGGCGTCCCCTATTATTAAACCGGGCTCATCTGAAAAAGTTCGTGTCACCTTTGATACGAGCGGTTTCATGGGCGACAAGACCAAGACAGTTCTTATCGCTAGCAACGATACAAACAATCCTGAGCTCGTTGTCACGATTAAGGGGCAGGTTCTCTCCAGCTACACCGTTGAGCCAGCTCGCGTCGATTTTGGTGAGATCTTCCCAGGCTCTCCTCTCGCGGCACGTCAAAAGCAGGTTACCTTTTCGGTCGCTGAGGGAAGCGACCTCAAGATTACGAAGGTTGCCAGTCTCTCCAAATTTCTGGTTGCATCGCCGGTATCGGCAGAGGGGAATCGCGCCTCCGTAACAATTGAAATACTTCCGACCGCGCCACTCGGAGAGTTTCGAGACCGGGTCATTTTTGAGCTTGATGGTGGTCGACGAGCATCGGTGAACGTTCCTGTTAACGCCTCAGTAAAGGGGGATCTGCGCCTTAATCCGGGGGCTGTTTCGTTTGGCGTGGTAGAGGGAGAGGCTCAACTGGAGCGGCGTGTCCAATTCGAGAATAAGGGACGAAATCCCATCACGATTGAATCGATAACGACCTCCAATTCAGCGGTTTCTGCCTCCATGGTGAATGTGCAACCTGGCCGCCTCGGTGTGTTAGTCGTGAAGGTTGATCCCCGTCGTGTCGCGGGGGACCTCAAGGAGACGGTCGAGGTAAAGACGAATCACCCGACAGAGACGGTGCTCTCCCTCAACGTATTTGGCGTTCAGCCCCCGAAATAGCTTGACCGTTTTTTGAGGATTGAGTCTAAGAGATTCATGACTCTCGCCGACATTTCGCGTCTTTCGCCTTGGCTCCCTGTGCCTAGAACCGTCGCGCTCGGTGCCGCCCTGGCCCTTATTTCTTTGGGGATGAACCGAGAGAGTTATGCGGAGAGTGTTGAGTACGCCGGGAGATCGTTCGAGGTCGGGAGTCTGAGGGAGGTCGACACGGATAACGTCGCTCTTGAGGTACAGGGACAACCCCTCTTCGCCTCAAAAGCAGAAGCCGGAAGGGCTGTCTTTAAAATCTACGCGCAAAAGCCGGAGCTCTTGGAGAAAGGCGGCGTTCTCCAAGGATACGGTTCGTGGCTCGCTACGCTTCCATCAAAAGGGGATCAAGAGGGCGCCGATCTAGCCGTCGAGCGGATTGTGACATCCCCAGATATCCTGCTTCCTCAGAAGGTGAGCTTCTACTCCGAGCTTGTTGGTAGCGCTGATGGTGAGAGAGCGCTGTTGAGAGCGGTGTCGTCGATTGTTCAGGGCGATAAGGTCGCGTGTAGCGCCTTAGGATTTTTGAACTCAACCGATCAGCTCGCGCTCAAGGCAAAGGGGCAAAGCTGGATCTCGGCAATGTGTCCACAAGCGCTTGTTGAGCTAGCTCAGCGACTCATCATGGGTGGCGATCGAGCTTCAGGGATCGTCATGCTACGCGCCGCTGTTATCTTTTCAAGTGATGGTGGGGTCGGTGATGCCGCTCGTACCTCGTTGGAGCGGATTGAGGCGCTCGAAACAGCGCTAGGCTCTCAAGACCCATCTCAGCTTGAGTCGGCTCTCAAGGTCGGGAGCTTTGATGCGCTTCTCAGTGCCTACTTCGAGAGGACCCGTCCCCAGGTAATCGCAGAGTTTAGTTCACGAGCGATTGCTGAAGGAAAGCCGTTGGTGGCGTTGAAGGGGCTCTCTCTGCTCGATTTCTCGAATCGAAATACTACCCACCATGAATTGGTTTCGAAGGCGCTCGGGGCTTTGACGTATGAGGACCGGAGTGTCCTGCGAATGGGAAGCGTGCGGGCGGCGGTAGCCTCATATGCCACCAAGGATGATCTCATAAGACGACACTATCTTACGATACTTGAGGGGTGGATCGCCCGCGCCCTTGATAGCAATAACCCGGCAGAAGCGCTGAGTCTCTTCGATCTTCTGAAGGAGGTACGGTTCGACCCCTCCGTTGAGAACGACGCCCTCCGTGGTGCTATCGCCGAGAGCTTTGTTGATAACGGGGACGATAGAGCCGCGGAGTCGGTGCTGAGCGGGCTTCGAACGAACCTTCCTTGGATGTATCGATTCCGACTTCTTCTGAAACGCGACGTCTACATGTTAATAATGGTAGCGCTCGGCTGTGTCGTCATCCTGCGCTGGAAGTTGATGTTCCTCGGCACCATGAAGAGGAGGGGAAGGGCGAGACGAATCGCTCGAGAGGCTGAACGGCGAGCCGCCGAGGCAGCGGAGCGGGAGCGGTATCACTCCCAGTTCGCCGATGACGCTCTACGAGCTGATGGCTTCATGGATATTGATGAGTACGCGGCCTCCCTCAAAAAATTTCATCTCCATCCGAGTGCTTCGCTAGCAGAGATTAAGAACGCCTATCGGCACGTTGTGAAGACCCTTCATCCAGATGTAAATCCTCGCGCGACGAAAGAGGATACCGATAGGTTCATCGATCTTACGAAAGCTTACGAGCGACTCCTCGTACTACATGCAGAGCGGGAGCAGCGGTCGCGGCCTTCGAAGTGACTTCACGCGACTGCCTTGCGTGATCTCTAGATCGAATTGTAGGGGTCGGGTCGCCAACACGACGGACAGGTGGGCGTCGCGCATGAGGGGATGGCGCACCGCTGCGTTCGCGCGGAAGAAGTGGTTCACGAATCCGATCCGTAACCATCCTGGGCCCGATGTGCACTTGTTCCTCCTGTGAGAGGTCCCGGAAGAGAGCTCCCGCGCACAGTCGATCCGCGAGCGTGGAAGGGGCCGGGATCCTTTGCCTAAAGAGTGCAACGATGGCGCTCCGGAGCGGGGTTTCCGGTTCGAGGTATTCATTCAATACAACGAGTGCCCACCACGGGTTTCCGTGACACAGTTGACGCGAGATGGTTGTTAGAATGGGTTGGGTTAGTTTCATGCCCCTCGAGTGAGCAGGCGGCATGCCATCGCAGCGCCCCATGTAACTGCCTGTAATTGCTTGGTTGGGTGGCGACGATCGGGGGATCTCCGCAACACCCCCTGGAGTACCACGCTACAGGCTGCCCCGCTCGGGAGCGCCTATCGCCTTGCCTCATAGTGCGGTGATTTTATTCATACGGAAGGCTGCAGTTTCGATGACAGATTAGCGCGTCGAGCGTATACTCTTTCGCGACGATCGGATCACGCGAGAGAGTGTACGAACCCGGCCAGGATCGGAAGATAGCAACCGCACTACATGTATCTGTGATGTGTTTCCGGTCGTCGTTTGCACTACCAGTTGTTCCAAAATAATCCTATCTTCATAAATGGTTGCGCAAAGTTCCTGATGCGCATTCGTATGAGACTGAGTATTGTATAGAAGCTTGTTTGTTTTTGGAAAACGAGAGTGTCCTACCTAGTCCTCGCCAGAAAATATCGCCCTTCAGTTTTTAGTTCCGTAAGTGGACAGGAGCATGTGACTCGCACCCTCGCGAATGCGTTGAAGCGGGACAAGGTTGTGCACGCATATCTCTTTACGGGACCGAGAGGGGTTGGAAAGACCTCTGTGTCTCGCATCCTCTCAAAGGCGATCAACTGCCAAAATCCTCAGGACGCCGAGCCGTGTCTTGAGTGCCCTACCTGTCTTGAGATCGGTGCTGGAACGAGCCTCGCGGTTCGAGAGATCGACGGCGCGTCTCACAACAGCGTTGAGAACGTCCGAGATCTGATGGATTCCTTTAAATCGCTGCCCCCTCCAGGGTACAAGCGAAAGATCTACATCATCGACGAGGTACACATGTTGAGTATCTCGGCGTTTAACGCGCTCCTGAAGAGCTTGGAGGAGCCGCCTCCGCATACCGTTTTCATTTTGGCGACGACTGACGTTCATAAGATCCCGGAGACCGTTATTTCGCGGTGCCAGCGCCACGACTTTAGGGCGCTCAGCATGACGACGATTGAGACTCGATTGCGAGAGGTGTGTGAGGCCGAGAAGATCGACGCAGACGCTGAATCTCTCAAGTTGGTGGCTCGCATGGCTGATGGCTCGATGCGTGACGCTCAGACGTTGCTTGATCGAGTTCAGAGTTTTTGCCAGGGTGCTATCACTGCGACGGAGACGAGTCGAGCGCTTGGCACCGTTGATCAGCGGATCTTGTTTGAGCTCGCGCAGGCGATCGTCGCGCGAGATACCGCGACCGTCCTTGGACGCGCCTCCGAGATCTTCGCTACTGGCATTGATCCCTCAACGCTTCTTCGAGAGTTCGTTCATTTCTGGCGTGAGGTGTTCGTTGCTAAGTTAGGTGGTGAGAGCGCGTTGATCGGTTTGGGGCTTGGTAAGGACGCGAGCGTGGAATTGCTTCGCCTTGTTTCCTCGCTTGAAGCGACCGATGTTCAGGATCTGTGGGATGTCGCGCGTGAGGGTGCCGATCGCGCTCTCCGCTCTGCGCACCCTCGCTATGGTTTTGAGGCTCTCGTAGCGCGCATGGCGACACGACAGCCGGTCGCTGAGATCGGCGCTATTATTGGGCATCTTGTGAGTGGAGGGGAGGATCGTAAGGGTGGCTCCTCGGCTTCGCAACGCGGAGTAGCTTCGAGCGCTCCTGCTCAGACGGCTCCACGAGCCGCTACGGTCGCTCCTCGAGCGCCCGCCGCTGCGCCAACGCAATCTTCGTCGGTGGTCCCCGCTCATTCGGTCCCTTCTCATTCGGTTCCCGCTCCGGCGGCGCCCGCGGCTGGAGGCTCCATCGCGGGTAGTGCAGGCTTCGTCTGGGAAGATATCGTCGCATTCGCTGCTGCTACCACGGGGCGGGTTCTCGTTGAGAATTTGAAACGGCTGCGGCCAACTCGGTGCGAAGTTGGGGTGTTTGAGGCGGTAGGGCCCGAGTTCACCGCTACGAGTTTAATGCGCGAGAAGGATAAGGTTAGTGAGATCTTCAATCAGTATCTTGATAAGCAAGGGGCTGAGCGTCCGCGAGCGTGGAAGATCGTAATCCAGAAGGGCCACGGTGCGGTAGAAGTTTCAACGGCTGAGAAGGCGCACGCGAGGGCGCAAGGCGAGCGAGAGCTTCAGGGACATCCGGCGGTACAAAGTTTGCAGAAGATATTCCCAGGCAGCAAAGTTGAGCAGGTCAGGGGTAAAGAGTAATTCGATTCAATCGTAAACGTGGAGACGAGTGGTATGGCGAAGGGCTTTGGTGGCTTTCCTGGTGGCGGTAATATGCAAGCGCTCCTTCAACAGGCGCAAAAAATGCAGCGTGATATGCAGGTCGCGCAGACACACGCTGAGGCTTTTGAGGCAGAGGGATCTGTCGGCGGTGGAGCCGTAAAGATCAAGGTTAACGGCAAGTACGAGGTGCTCGCTGTTGAGATTAAGCCGGAAGCGGTCGATCCTTCGAGCGTTGATCTCCTCCAGGATATGATTAAGTCGGCCGCCAACGAGGCTATCGCGAAGATTCGTAGCAATACAGATGCCGCGCTCTCAAAGGTTACCGGTGGGATGAGTATCCCAGGAATGTAGTACGAGGGGTCGATGCTTGTATTTCCTCCAGCTTTGCAGCGTTTAATAAAGGAGCTCTCGAAGCTTCCATCGGTCGGTGAAAAAACAGCGACCCGTTTGGCGTATCATCTGATTGCGAACGATCGGGACCTCGCGCGCTCACTGGGAGCCGCGTTGCAACAAGCTGCACACGATGTTCGATTGTGTGAGCGATGTTTCTTTTTGAGCGACGAGCCTTTGTGCTCCCTGTGTCGGAATGCATCCCGAGATCCATCGGTATTATGCGTTGTTGAGAAGCCGGTGGACCTTGTTGCTATTGAGCGAGGCGGGGAGTTTAAGGGGCTCTATCATATCCTTCACGGGCTCTGGGCTCCACTTCGTGGGCAGGGCCCGGATAGCATGAAGCTCAAGGAGCTTATGAATCGGGTTCGAGAGGGCTCCATATCGGAGGTCATATTGGCTACGAGTGCAACGGTAGAGGGGGACGCAACAGCGCTCTACATCGGCCGTATGTTGGCGGATTTGGGCATAAAGACGACCCGCCCAGCCCAGGGCATACCAAAGGGTGGGGAGCTGGAATACGCTGATGATGTTACCCTTTCTCGGGCTTTTGCCGCGCGGAACACCTTGCAGTTTTAGTGAGTTTTTTCAGGTGGTTTCTGCCATCTTTCTCTCAAAAGAAGGGCTTGGATATCTTGACTTTCACGCCCTTTGAGCGATTATAGCCCGGTCAATTTTCCCCGGTAGCTCAGTTGGTAGAGCAGGCGGCTGTTAACCGCCTTGTCGGGGGTTCGAGTCCCTCCCGGGGAGCCATTTGTCCAGCTTGCTTGCTTGTTTTGGACCGATAGGCTCCTCTTTTTTTGTCCGGATGTTATCGGGCCCTCTTCTTTATTCTACCAAGGAACTCGTCACCAATCTCGAGGAATGCGATGAACCGGAGGGCCCGTCTCCTGACGGGCCGGAACCCGCGATGGAACGGTCCTGCATACCCGGCCCGTGAGGACACGGGCCCTCCGGACGAATCAAGGCTGAAGGCCGTGCGGATTCGTGAGATGCAACGAACCCTGGTAGCCCCTAATTCAACTTATCCAAAATCTTCTTCAGCGCTGAATTTCGCTTGTGGAAGAGCGCGAGCTGCTGCTGCATCTGCATGGGAGAAAGGAGCTCAAGACGAGCCTCCGAGGTCGTGTGCTCAAGCTCTTCTGCTTTTTCGACAAGCTCTTGGAGTATCGAGAGGGGGTTAGTTGAAGCGGAGATGTATGGGGTGTCGTCTGCTGAATAGGGATCCCGTGTAATCTCCACCTCGATCTGTCCGGATAATCCGGAGCGTTTGCGATCGCGATTATCTGACGACATGTAGCCTCCCAAATCAACACATGGACCGAGAGCGTGTGGCAGCGCTCTCGAAACCTCTCTGCCCAGTGGGTTTTGCAAGATTCGTTCTCACGCCGATCTTGGGTGGCGTTGAGCAGACGGCTCGTGAAACTGGGGGGTTAGGAAGCCCGCCCCCGGCAATTTTTTCCCTTCCCCTATTGGGGCTGTGCTCGGCGTAGCAGGACGGATGGCAGAAAATGCCTATCTCAGGCATCGTATGGTGAATCGGTTTGTGAATGAGTTCGTTGTATGGATGCTGAGTTTTTCGCTGTCGCGCTTATTTGGTACGTCGCCTTCCTCTTTAGTACCGTGTGCCATGAGGCGGCTCACGCCCTAGTGGCAAAGTGGGGGGGCGACTTAACTGCCTACGCGGGTGGGCAGGTTACCCTCGATCCGATTCCTCATATGAAGCGAGAGCCGATCGGCTTAGTGGTCATACCGTGGCTGTGCTTACTTGCGTCTCACGGAACGAGTTTATTTGGTTGGGGAAGCGCACCGTTTGATCCCTATTGGCAGATTCGGCATCCGAAACGCGCCGCGCTGATGGCGCTCGCCGGACCGGTCAGCAATTTTCTTATCGCGCTGATTGCGGCTATTCTGATGCACGTAGGTATCGCGTACGGTGTGTTCACCCTGAATTTATCTCCGATTGTGGGATCGACTAACGGTGGATTTCTCGATGGCGCTGCGATGT
>Ga0214921_10008616_pt1 | contig 13164 bp, 13 predicted proteins | sample LL1505_MetaG_FD_177992 | JGI IMG/M metagenome (GOLD analysis project Ga0214921, IMG submission 177992) | Freshwater microbial communities from Lake Lanier, Atlanta, Georgia, United States - LL-1505 | ecosystem: Environmental > Aquatic > Freshwater > Lake | place: USA: Georgia | collected... | reverse complement strand
AAACCAATTAACGTTTCTAAACCGGAAGACTCAGTTAGAACAAAAAAACGCAAAGTATCTAGAAGGGTACGCCGAAATCGAATTATTGCTTTATTTTTGCTAGCAGTAATTCTGTTTGGTGGCTATAAACTATCTAATGCAGGAAAAATTTCTGTCCCCTCTCTAGTGGGGATGAGTCAGAGTGAAGCCAAGAGTAATCTGAATAATCTTGGGTTGAATATTGAAGTTATTGAAGAGTTATTTAGTGAAGATGTTGCAAAAGGAAAGATTATTTCTACCAAACCGGGTGGAGGCGGCAAGATATCCCCTGCAGGAACTGTTGGATTAGTTGTCTCAAAAGGTAAAGAGAGAATTGTTATTCCGTCATTGCAAGGAATGACGCCCGATGTAGCATCCGGGCAAATATCTGATCTCGGATTAACTGTCGGGCAAATAACTGAGAGTTTTGACATGAAAATTCCTGCTGGGTATGTAATTTCAAGTGAGCCTAAGGAAGGTAGTGAAGTAAAAAGTAAGTCAGCAGTTAACTTAATTGTAAGTAAAGGCATTGAACAGCTCACACTTTCGTCCTATGTAGGCAAAGGTGGAGAGCAAGCACTATCTGAACTAAATGATTTAGGCTTTGACGTGAATGTTAAATATAGTTTTAGTGAAAACGTATTTAAGGGTCAGGTTATCAGTCAGACTCCAGATAAATCTGAATTAATTGGCAAAGGAAGTAAAATCGCACTAGTCATATCAAAGGGGCCTGAGTTTGTTTTTGTCCCCAATGTATTAGGTAAAAACAAAAATGATGCAAGTATTGACCTAGAAAATCTTGGTTTAAAAGTTAGCGCAAAGGGTTCTGGAAAGGTAAATAACATCACTCCGGCAATCGGCAGTAAAGTTAAGCAGGGCACAGTAGTCACCATCACTCTTCGATAGAGTAAGTAAGCCAACTCTCAGGTAGGCTCTCCAAATGGCCGCTGCAAAAAATTCGATTCGAATTGGTGCACATGTGCCTACTTCCGGCGGTATGGCTACCCGCTCAATTGAATATGCATTAACAATAAAAGCAGAGACCATTCAAGTGTTTGCATCTAGCCCACGAACTTGGGCAACCTCCGCACCTAACCCTGCAATGGATGAAGCATTTAAAGCAAAAACTAATGAGTATGACATTAAGCCATATGTGCACGCTTCATTTCTGATCAATTTAGGTTCACCAACAGTTTCAACTTACGAAAATTCTCTTGCCGCAACCGCATATTCATTAAAACGAGGTTACGAAATTGGTGCGCATGGAGTTGTAGTCCACACTGGCTCAGCAGTTGATGAGTCACATGTTGACCAAGCGTGGAAGCAAATCCATGAAGGTGTAATGCCAATTCTAAACAATCTAAAAGATGATGACCCTTGGCTGCTACTAGAACCAACCGCTGGCCAAGGTCAATCACTTGTTAAAAAACTTGACGATCTAACTAAATATTTCGATGCACTTGAATGGCACCCAAAAGTTGGTGTTTGTCTGGATACTTGCCATGTATTTGCAGCTGGCCATGACATTAAAAAGCCAGGTGGTATGACTGAAACTTTAGATTTATTGGTAAAAATTGTAGGAATTGAACGAATAAAATTAATTCACGTTAATGATTCAATGGATATTTGTGGAAATTTAAAGGATCGTCATCAAAATATTGGTAAGGGTGAGATCGGCACTAAGCCATTTGCAGAGCTAATCTCCCATCCTGCGATAGCTAATGCACCATTGATTTTGGAGACTCCAGGTGCAGAACCTGAGCACGGCAGTGAAGTAGCCCTACTTAAAAAAATGCGAGATAAGAAATGAAAAGTAAGAATATGCTCTATTTAGCTATGCTAGCTACTGCAGCCATCTGGGGTGGATCTTTTGTAGTTATGAAAGATTCCCTAGAAAAACAAGATGTATTCTCATTTTTAGCATCAAGATTCATTCTCGCCTCAATTCTTATGTTCATGTATCGGCCTACCGCTTTGCGCGGACTAAGTAAGCAATTTGTTCTTAGAGGAATTTTTGCTGGGATTCTGCTTGGTGGCGGATACATATTTCAAACTTTTGGGCTTGCAAATACAACAGTTTCAAATACTGGTTTCATTACTGGTCTGTACCTAGTTTTTACACCTCTAATTTCTTTAATTATCCTTCGTAGACATGTGATCAGAATCCAATGGCTAGCCGTGCTATTAGCGTTTATTGGTTTGTTCTTAATCTCTTATAACGGAGTTTCAATAGGTCGTGGCGAAACATTAGTTTTAATCTCAGCCATATTATATGGAGCCCATTTTGTCGCTCTCGGTGAATGGAGTGATGGTGGAAATACTTATGCTCTAACTTTAATTCAAATAGCAACTTTAGCTGTGATGGCATCTTTATTCACGATTAAAGATGGATTCCAAATTCCGCCAGATTCAACTGTGTGGTTGGCAGTTTTGTTTACAGCATTTTTTGCAACCTTCTTAGCATTTCTTGTACAAACTAAGGCACAATCTGTAATGAGTGCAACAGCTGCCAGCGTATTGCTGGCTACGGAAACACCATTTGCAGTAATTTTCGGTCTTTATTTCAATAGCGATCCCCTAACATTAAAAATCATAACTGGCGGCATACTAGTAATGGGGGCAATGGCTCTTGTCATCTGGTCCGATGGCCGAAAAAAAGATGTGAGAGCATTCCACCATGACTAATCAGTTAATTGACCTCAGGTCTGACACGGTAACTAAGCCTTCTGCGGGCATGCGCGATGCAATGGCATCAGCCCCTGTAGGTGACGATGTATATGGTGAAGACCCGACTATAAACTCTCTAGAAGAAAGAGTTGCACAATTATTTGGTAAGGAGGCAGCGTTATTTTGCCCAAGTGGTTCCTTAGCAAATCAGCTATCGATTCGAATGTTGGTCAATCCTGGCGAAGAGTTAATTACTGAAACCAATTCACATATCGTTAGAGCTGAATTAGGAGCTGGCGCAGTTTTTAGTGGCATAACAACTCGTACCTGGCTAGCAAATCGAGGACTTCTATCTGCCAACGATCCACTAAATATTGCAAGACCAGACTCTGGGCCATACTTAGTTTCAACTACGGCAATAGCGGTTGAGAATACCCATAACTTTGGCGGCGGTACTGTTCAACCACTTGAGGAAATAAAGAGATTGCGACAAGAGAGTGAAAAACTTGGAATATTCCTACACCTTGATGGTGCCAGAATTTGGAATGCTCATATTGCAAGTGGAGTAGATTTTAAAGAGTATGGAAAATACTTCGACACTATAAGTGTGTGTCTTTCAAAGGGGCTTGGGGCTCCAGTCGGTTCGTTAATGATTTCTACAAAAGAGCGAGTAGCGAAAGCACGTCCATGGCGTAAGCGGTATGGCGCCGGAATGCGTCAGGCCGGAATCCTAGCTGCGGCTGGACATTATGCATTAGATAATAATCTACCTCTTCTAAATATTGATCACAAACGTGCTAAATCGATAGCTAATGCAATTTATGCAGTGGCGCCAAAGCTAATCGATCCAGCAACTGTTGATACAAACATAGTGGGTTTAGATCTATCTTCATTAAAGATTACCGCTAGTGAATTATCTGCCCAACTTAAGGACAAAGGTCTGCTCGCTAGTGCGCTTGGTCCCAAATACTTGCGACTTGTTACACATTTAGATCTTATAGATAGTGATCTAGAAACGGTAAATCAGGTACTACCTCAATTACTACAGCGCGCCCTCGTGCTTTAATAGCCACTCTTTAACCTCAACACCATAAGCATAATTTCCAAGTGATCCACCAGTTTTAACAATTCGATGGCAAGGAACTATTGCAGCAATTAAGTTAGTAGAACATGCCGTACCTACTGCTCTAACAGCGCCAGCCGACCCAGCCCGCTTTGCAAGATCTGAGTATGACCAAGTTTTCCCAACTGGAATTTTGCGCATCTCTTTCCATACTGACTGATAAAAGGGAGCACCGGGTTGGCGAACTTTAATTGAATTTAGTGAGGAAATATCACCTCTGAAATAGTCAGAAATAAGTTCACTAATTACTGGAATCTCATTTACTTGTTCAATCTCCCTGCCACAATCAGCCGGAGATAATCTTGGTATTAAATCATGAAAACCGCTAAAGCCAGCAGCTAATAAAATCTGTTGATCTGCGATTAAATAAAGATTACCTATTGGGGTTTTAAAAGAGGTCTTTGAAAGCACTTACTGAGGTTAAACCTATTTTGATATAAAGGGAATACTTATTTTTTATGATCTCGTAGCATTTCAGCAACTAAAAATGCTAGTTCCAGAGACTGAGTGTGGTTAAGTCTTGGGTCGCAGGCGGTTTCATATCGTGTTGCAAGATCTTCATGGCTAATTTGTTCGCCGCCGCCAACACACTCTGTAACGTCATCTCCAGTTAATTCAATATGAATTCCACCTGGATGTGTACCTAGCTTTTTATGGACCTCAAAAAATCCACGGACCTCATCCATTACATCATCAAATTTACGAGTCTTATAGCCGCTTGGTGCCTCATAGGTATTGCCATGCATTGGATCGCACACCCATAAAACCTTAGCGCCAGACTTGGTCAGGGCATCTACTAAAGCAGGTAGTTTTTCGCGAATCGTCCCAGCACCCATTCGAGTAATAAAAGTTAAACGTCCAGGTTCATTACTTGGGTTTAGTCGCTTAATTATTGCAAGTGCGTCCTCAGCCGTTGTCTTTGGTCCAAGCTTTACACCAATTGGATTATGAATTTTTTCAGCAAAATCCATATGAGCACCATCTAATTGTCTGGTGCGCTCACCAATCCAAACAAAGTGGGCTGAAACATCATATGGATTATTTGTTCGTGAATCTATTCTTGTTAAAGCCTTCTCGTATTCTAAAATCAATGCTTCATGGCTTGAGTAAAAATCAACTGATTTAAATGACTCTGGATCAACACCAGCAGATTGCATGAACTGAATTGCGCGACCAATTTCATTTGCCATCTCTTCATAGCGAGCGCTAAATCTGGCATCAGCAGCAAAACCCTTATTCCAACTATGAACTTGGCGCAGGTCTGCAAATCCACCTTGGGTAAAGGCACGAACAAGATTTAATGTTGCAGCTGAGGTGTTATACACCTGAACTAATCGCTTTGGATTAGGAGTTCTTGATTCTTTAGTGAACTCAATATCATTAACAGCGTCTCCCCGGTATGCCGGAAGTGTTACACCATCTCGAGTTTCATTGTCATTGCTGCGTGGCTTTGCAAACTGGCCAGCCATTCGCCCAACCTTTACAACTGGCAAGGATGAGAAATACTGAAGAACAGCTGCCATCTGCAATATGGTTTTAATTCGATTTCTAATTGAATCTGCAGTTGCCCCTACAAAGGTCTCAGCACAATCTCCGCCTTGTAACCAAAATGCCCGTCCATCTGCGGCATCCGCGATGCGCTTTTTTAGATTGTCACACTCACCGGCGAATACAAGTGGCGGAAAACTCTCTAGTTCAGATACGGCAGATTTAACTGCGGCAGCATCTGGCCATGCTGGCTGTTGGGCAGCAACTAGTCCAGCTTTAAATATCGAGTTAGCGCTCATTAGATAATGGTAGGCAATCTATTGGGATTGATGTGGCTAATTAAGCACGCATCATTACCCAAAGAAGATCTCCGCCTCTTTATATAGCTCAGGATCAACGGTTTTCAATTTTGTAGTTGCAGATGCCAATGGCACCCGCTCAATCTTTGTACCGTGCAGGGCCACCATCTTGCCCCAATCACCATCATGAACTGCGGTAATCGCATGCAGACCAAAACGGGTAGCTAGCACTCGATCAAATGCGGTTGGTGTTCCACCTCTTTGAATATGTCCTAATACTGATGTGCGGGCCTCTTTGCCAGTCTTAGATTCAATCTGACCAGCTAGCCACTCACCGATGCCAGACAATTTAACATGGCCAAATGAGTCAAGGGTTTGATCCTTTGTAACCATATCGCCATCTTGTGGGATTGCACCTTCGGCAATAACAATAATTGGCGAATAACTTTGCTCAAATCTTGATTCAACCCATTTACAAACTTGTTCAACTGAAAACTTAACCTCGGGAATTAATATGCAAGAAGCGCCACCTGCAAGTCCTGAGTGCAGCGCGATCCAACCAGCGTGACGGCCCATTACCTCAACAATTAAAGCTCGGTGGTGAGATTCTGCGGTGGTATGAAGTCGATCAATTGCTTCAACTGCAATGTTTACTGCTGTGTCAAAGCCAAATGTGTAGTCAGTATTGTTTAAATCATTATCGATAGTTTTTGGAACTCCGATTACTTTAACGCCAAGTGAATCTAATTTTGTAGCAACACCTAAAGTATCTTCACCGCCAATTGCGATTAAGGCATCAATTCCCATCTTTGCTAAATGCTCTTTTATTTTCTCAACGCCGCCTTCAATTTTGAAAGGATTGGTCCGAGAGGAACCAAGAATTGTTCCGCCCTTTGGCAGAATTCCCCTAGTTGCAGCAATATCAAGCTTCATTGTTAAACCTTCTAGTGGTCCTCGCCAACCATCACGAAAGCCAATGAACTCATATCCGTACTCTTTGAGGCCCTTGCGAACAACAGCGCGAATAACCGCGTTTAATCCAGGACAATCTCCGCCACCAGTTAAAACACCAATACGCATTTAGAAAACTCCAGCCTTAAATCTTTTAAAATTGGTCAACGCCGACGGCTAAGTCTACTCTGCCGCAATGGGACTAAAACCCGAGATCATCAAGCACCTGGCTGAACGGGCAGCACTAGGGCTGCCTCAAGTATGGCAAGCGCCGTTAGCTGAGATTCGTAAAAATACCCATACCCATATTGCTTTGACTCAACCATTAATCGATCTATTCGCAGTTGAGCATAAATTTATTCCAGGCCCTACAGCTGATCTGCCAATTCGAATATACCGCCCAACAAATGAAAAAAATCTGCCAGCCCTAGTTTTCTTTCATGGTGGTGGCTGGGTTTTAAATTTTCTGGATATCTATGAGCCAGCTCTTCGAAGTATTGCCAAGGGCGGAAATTTTGTAATCATTGCCGTCCAGTATCAAAAGGCACCAGAGCATCCCTACCCAACTCCCTTCAATGATTGTTATGCAACATTGGAGTGGGTGGTAAACCATGCGCAGGAGCTCTCCATAGATCCAGAATCGATTGGAGTGGGTGGTGACAGTGCTGGTGGAAATTTAGCTTCCGCTGTTGCACTAAAATCTCGAGATACAAAATTGATTCCATTGGCATTTCAATTATTGATTTATCCTTGTAATGAGATGCAAATGCAATATCCATCTGCGACAGAATTTGGTGAAGGCTTTGGCTTAACCACTAAATCAATGAGATGGTTTTGGGATAAATATCTTACAAATTCAGATCATCACGGCGACCCGTATGCAGTTCCAGCTCGGGCAACAGATCTTAAGGGAGTTGCTCCGGCAATTGTGATCGCAGCCCAGTTTGACCCATTAACTGATGATGCAAGGCAGTATTACCAAAAATTGGTTACAAGCTCTGTGCCCGCCATATATAAGGAGTATGGTGGCCAAATACATGGTTTCTTTAATCTAAGCGGAGTTACTGAAGATGCACATTTACTTTATTCAGATATCGCCTATGAAATTAATGCAATCTTAGGAAGAGGAAATAATTGACTAAATCAGGTTGGGGTAAATTTGCATTACTTGGTTTCCTCTGGGGAATCCCATACCTATTCCTAAAAGTGGCAGTAGAAGAGATGTCACCCTCGTCTATTGTGTTTTTAAGAGTTTTAATCGGTGGCATAGTTTTACTACCGATTGCTTTAAAACGTAAAACATTTTTTATTGCTCGACGGTACTGGCCTCTACTACTTCTTTATACAGTCACAGAATTAATTGGTCCGTGGTTTTTGATCACAAATGCCGAACAAAAAATTACCTCTGGTCTAACTGGCTTATTAGTTGCAACTGTGCCAATTTGGGCAGCAATTCTTGCTTCAATATTTGGTGACCACACGGTCTGGCATAAATCGAGGCTTTTTGGATTAATCATCGGCTTTATTGGCGTAGTGGCAGTTGTTGGAATTGAATCGCTAAGCGGACGGCAAGACATAATTTCAATTGGCATGGTACTTATTGCGGCGATGGGATACGCATATGCGATAAATATGGTTAACCGGAAGATTCCAGAGGTTCCAGGATTGGCACTAAATACCTGGGCGATGATCATTACTTCCTTTGTTTACCTACCATTTGCGATTATTAGCTGGCCTAAGGAAATTCCATCGATTGAAACAATCGGTTCAGTGCTGGGACTAGGAATTTTATGTACAGCATTTGCATTTATTTTGTTCTTTAAAGTTGTTGCCGAAGTTGGACCACCTAGAGCATCCCTTGTCACCTATCTAAATACTGCAGTAGCAGTGGTACTTGGTGTGATTTTATTGGGTGAGCCATTAACACTTGGAATTGCACTCGGTCTTCCGTTGGTGCTAATTGGATCCTATTTTGCTAGTCGGAAAGTGAGTCGGTAAAACCAAGTCTTGCTAATAGCTTTGGATCTTTTTGCCACTCTTTAGAAACTTTCACATGAATCTGTAAGAAAACTTGCATACCAACTTGGTTCTCAATTGATTTACGCGCAAGGGTACCGATTGCTTTTAACTTACTTCCTTGAGGTCCAATAATAATTCCTTTTTGACTATCACGTTCAACATGTAATGTGGCATTAATATCAAATATTTTCCCACCATCTCGCTCTGACATTTCATCAATAGTAACCATCACTGAGTGAGGTAGTTCCTCGTAAAGCTCCTCAATTGCGGCTTCTCTAATCAAATCGGCAAACATCAACTCTTCAGCTTGATCGGTAGTGATGTCAGTTGGATAAAGCGCCGGTGAGTCTGGTAGTTTTCTTGAAAGTAAATCTAGAAGTAAATCTGTTTGATCTAAATTTTTAGCTGAGATCGGCACAATTTCTGCTCTAGAAAGATTTATTCGCTCGGTAAATTCACTTACTTTTACTAACTTAGCGGCAAGCTCAGACTTTGAAACTGTATCAACTTTAGTAACCACTAAAAATATTGGCATCTGCCCTTTTACCTGCTTTGCAATGTACTCATCTCCGGCCCCAATCTCCTCATTTGCCGGCATGCAAATTACAACTGCATCGGTTGAATCAATATTCTCACTCACCATAGAATTTAATCTATTCCCTAAGGCATTTTTTGGTTTATGCATTCCAGGTGTATCCACAACAATCATTTGAAATTTCTCTTTGTTAATAATTCCACGTATTGGATTTCTAGTTGTATTTGGGTGATGTGAAGTAATGACTATTTTTGTGCCAACTAAAGCATTAACCAAGGTAGATTTACCGGTGTTCGGGCGACCAACAATCGCGACAAAGCCTGCTTTGAAATCACTCATTGGCGTTATTCTCTCACCTTTTTGATTACCTCAATTGCAGCGGCTTAATGATCTCCAATATTTCATTTAGGCTGGTTGCTATATCTGCAATTCGTTCGGCAATTAAGCGATGACAGCCTTCGCTCAGGGTAGATGTAACTTCACCAGGTATTGCAAATACTGGCCGAAAAATCTCAGCCGCATCCCGAGCTGTTCTAATAGATCCACTAATAAACTCAGCTTCTACGACAACTGTAGCTTTTGATAACGCAGCTATTAGGCGATTCCTAATCAGAAAGCGATATGGCTTAGAAGAAACATTTGGCATCACCTCAGAAATTAGTAGCCCAGATTTGGTGATTTGATGAAATAATTTTTTATTATCAAGCGGGTATAACTGGTTTAATCCCCCAGCTAATACACAAATGGTTTTACCATTCCCAGCTAGTGATCCAACATGGGATGCGGTGTCTATTCCACACGCCCCACCACTTACTACGACTAAATCCTGCTTTACTGCCTGCATCGCCAAGGACTTAGCAATCTGAATGCCATAGCTAGTAGGTTTTCTGCTTCCGACAATGGAGATTGATTTATCCAATACTTTTAATACTTGTCGATCCCCTTTTATTACTAATCCAATTGGTGGAGATAAAAGATCATTGACTCCAGATGGCCAATCTTCATCCTCTGGTGTTAACCAGATACACCCGGAATCGATTATTTCCTTCTTAAGATTAGATAAATCTGAGATTGACACTCTTTGACGAAGATCTAGGAACTCTGGCCGCTTTAGGTACTGATTACCATGGATAACTCTTTCAAGTACTACAAGTGCACCTCTATCAGCTACCTCACCGCTCCAGAAGTTATCGGCTGGCTCAATAGATGAGAAGAGGATTAATCTTGCTTCCGGCTCAGTTAACACATGTGGAATTTAGCCATTCCAACTGATTAGATGTAAATTAATCTGAAATTGTGAATTACTCAAGCCTAAAGAAGAGCTGCAATATTGGCAAAGGATTTACGGTGAATCGGAAGTACGCCAAACTCCTTTATTGCAGCAGTATGTGACGCAGTTATATACCCTTTGTGATTTGCCAGACCATATTGCGGAAACTTTTTATCTAGCTCAATCATGATCCGATCTCGATAAACCTTTGCCAAGATTGAGGCAGCGCTAATTGAAATTGCAACTTGATCACCTTTCCAGACCGCTAGATTTGGTGTTGTTAGGCCAGGTATTGGATATCCATCAGTTAAGACGTAATCTGGAATCACTTCTAAAGAATTTATAGCCCGGCGCATTCCTTCAATATTACATTTATGCAAACCAAGTGAATCAATTTCTTCTACCGATACTTCAATTATTGAGTAGACAAGTGCATTATTTATTACTACATCAAATAACTCTTCTCGCTTTGATTCAGTTAGTTCTTTAGAATCCTTAACATCAATTAGCGACTTTGAAAGTGGGTCTTTTAATATAACCGAAGCTATTACCAAAGGCCCAGCACATGGACCACGACCTGCTTCATCAACGCCTGCGATATTTTTAATTCCTGCGTTAAGCAGAGTCTCTTCAATCATTAAACTAAGGCTGATTTTTTACTGGAATCTTCTTTAAATCTTCACCTTTGGGTATCAAGCCAGCATCTGCCAATGGCCAGACGACAAACATCGCTCTGCCAACAACTTTACTAAGCGGAACCATTCCATTATTTGCACTATCGGGATGGAATCTTGAATCAGCACTTGCGGCTCTGTGATCTCCCATTACCCAAATAAATCCATTAGGAATTTGAACATTAAATTGTGTGTCACTTGGTGTGTTGCCGGCAAATATGTATGGCTCAGTTATTGAAACTCCGTTGACTTGTAGTTTTCCGGCCTTGTCGCAACAAACTACATTATCCCCGCCAACTCCAATCACTCGCTTAATCAGATACTGCTTAGCTGGATCTGGTAATACCCCGACTGTGATCAGCCCACTCTTAATCACTGCACCTATTCCAGAATTCTCTGATTGTGCAGAATTTCCTAACCAATTATCTGGATCACCAAAAACTACCACTTCACCTCTTTGGATATCAGTAAATAAAGCACCCAATTTATTTACGGCAATTCGGTCTCCAACCTGCAATGTGTTTTCCATTGAGCCAGAGGGAATATAGAAAAAATGAACCAAAAAAGTCTTAACTATTATTGACACAACAAGTGCGGCAATAACAATTACCGGAAATTCTCGAAGGAAAGAACCCTTCTTAAGCATGAGTATTAACTACTTAAGCTTGTGGGGTTTCTTCTACCGCAGCTTCTACCGCTACCTCTTCGGCAACTGGCGCAGCTTCAGCAACTGGAGTCTCTTCAACAACTGATGCAGCTTCAGCAACTGGAGTCTCTTCAACAACTGGTGCAGCTTCAGCCACTGGTGCTTCTTCAACAACCGGAGCGGCCTTTGCAGCTAAACGCTCAGCAGCTTTCTTCTTCAAAGTTGTTGCGCCATCGGCTGGCTCATTCATTGCCTCTTTAACTGCTGCCTCATATGCAACTCGCTTATCAACACGAATTGGTTGTGGCTTTAATGTTCCCTCGCTACCCGGCAGACCGTTTGCTTTCTGGTAATCGCCGGTGATTTTAAGAAGTGCGGTAACTGCTTCAGTTGGTTGTGCGCCAACACCAAGCCAGTACTGCACGCGATCTGAATTAACCTCAATTAATGATGGCTCAGATGCTGGTGAGTAACGACCAATCTCTTCAATTGCCTTTGAGTTACGAGCAGAACGAGAATCTGCAATCACAATTCGATAATGTGGTGTGCGAATCTTGCCTAGGCGCATTAACTTAATCTTTACTGACACAAAACTCCCTATAGAAAAATAATCGGCTTATTCTTTAGTAAACAGCGGGGGCGTTTACATCCAGAGCTAACCTTGCGGATAAATATTGCTATGGGTTAGAGGGTCCCATTCGCAGGTGGCTAATCTTGCCAGCAGAGGCCTTCAAACCCAAATTGGCCTAGATTCCCTCCTCAATTGCCCGCTTTGCGGGGTTACCAGAACGTGATTTTTTCTTAGGCGAATTTGTCTGCTGCTGCTTCGGCAAATTATTCATGCCTGCTAACGCGCCCATGCCAGGAATATTTGCTCCGCCTCGCATTTGCTTCATCATCTTTTGGGCTTGTGAAAATCGTTCCACAAGTGAATTAATCTCAGAGATTGCTCTACCACTGCCTCTTGCAATTCGAGCCCGCCTTGAGCCATTTAAAACTTTTGGATTATTTCTTTCAGTTGGAGTCATAGATTCAATTATCGCCCGAGTTCTTACCAACTCAGATTCATCAAAGTTTTCAATCTGCTTCTTCATCCCAGCAGCTCCAGGCAATAAGCCCATTAGCTTGCTCATACTTCCCATATTTTTCATTGCCTCAAGCTGCGATAGAAAATCCTCAAATGTGAACTCTTCACCTTTTAAAAATTTATCCTCTAATTTTTTAGAGGTTTCTTCTGGCATAGCTCGCTTTGCCTGTTCAGATAGAGATGCCACATCTCCCATCCCAAGAATTCGTGAAGACATCCGCTCTGGATAGAAAAGATCGAAATCAGTAACTTTTTCACCAGTGGCTGCAAAAATAATTGGCTTACCAGTTAATTCAACAATTGATAATGCTGCGCCACCTCTGGCATCACCATCTAATTTTGTTAATATCACAGCATCAAAACCAACACCATCTAGAAATGCTTTTG
>Ga0214921_10008614_pt1 | contig 13166 bp, 11 predicted proteins | sample LL1505_MetaG_FD_177992 | JGI IMG/M metagenome (GOLD analysis project Ga0214921, IMG submission 177992) | Freshwater microbial communities from Lake Lanier, Atlanta, Georgia, United States - LL-1505 | ecosystem: Environmental > Aquatic > Freshwater > Lake | place: USA: Georgia | collected... | reverse complement strand
CAACCATTATGACGATTAATTTATTAGTCCACTTGTCATATCTGTCAAATGGTGGATAGCCTTTTAAATAGGGTCGATTAGGTATATGGATAAATGCACGCCCATTTATTAACGGATATGCCTAATATGTTATTCTCAATATTATTTTTAAATGTATGAAAATCATTTCTAACTATGGTTAATTCTTGTTTGGTTGTAGCTAATTCTTGTTTAGTTGTAGCTAATTCTTGTTTGGTATCTTGTAAATCTTTATTAGTAGTTTTAAGTTCCTGTTCTAAAAATGCAATACGTGCCCTTAATTCCTCATTTTCACGTTTTAATTCTTCAATTGTTTTATCTTTATTTTCTATTATTTTACTGTTATGTTCAATAATTTTAATTAAAGTAATATTTACATTAGTTAGTTCTCTTACTTTATTCTGTAATTCTTCATTTTCTTTTACTAAGTTATTATAGTTTTTACAAATTAATTCATAGTTTTCTTTGTCCATTATATAAGCGATATATATAATTTACTGTTATATTTTACTTTTATATTTTATTTTTATATTAATTTATTCAATTTTTATTACATTCAAGATAAAATTAATTTAAAAATTTAATAATGATTTATATCAATATAAAATGGAAACTTTATTACAACAAGGAACACAATATGAAATTTATGTTAGAGATATAATTAAAGAAAAATATAGTAATTGTTGGTTATGGAAAGATATACCATCCGAAATTCTTATAGAACTTGAATTTATAAAAGATATTAAAAATAAATGTGATGATATTGGGTGTGATATATTAGCAAAAACAAAAGATAACATATATGAGTATATACAATGTAAAAATTATTCTACATTAGGTATTGATAATACTATATCTATTTGTGATTTAGCGGGATTTTATAATTTTATAGCGGAAAATGATATTAAAACATCTATTGTATATTATTCTGGTGTATTATCAAGTCAAATACTATGTAGAAAAAGGAAAGTTAAATATATTAATTTACCATTTATTAAAATTAGTAATGAGGATATAAAACCAAGAGATTATCAAATTGAAGCATATAATATACTTGATAATGTCAATAGAGGAATTTTAGAAATGCCATGTGGAACTGGTAAGACCTTAGTAAGTTATTTAATATCATTAAAATATGATAATATTATTCTATTAAGTCCATTAATATCAACTACAGAACAACTTATAAAACATTATAAAAATTACTATTCCAAGGAAAAAGAACCAATTAGTTTTAATTTAATTAGTTCACAACATAATAGAAATATAGATAATATAGAATTATGTAATAAAAATATAATTGGTTCTACTTTTGATTCATGTGATATTATAAACAAAGTATTAAATAAATTAGTAGGTTCAGTATATATAATAATAGACGAATGTCATAATTTGAGTGTTTCTAATCTTACAAATTTTAATGATGAAATAAATAAGTTATTATTAGGAAATTATAAAATATTGTTTGTAAGTGCAACTCCAAAGAATTATAGAAATGAATATGAAAATATATTTGGAACAGTAAAATATACTTTAAAATGGGATGAAGCAATTAAAAATAATTATATTTGTGATTATAGTTTTTATTATCCAAATAATGATAAAATTATAGAACACATAAATAATATCAAGGTTAAAATAGATGATTTAGAAAAAACTATTTTAATTAATAAAGCTTTTTTCTTATTGGAAAGTATAAAAACTATAGGTATTAAAAAATGCATAGTGTATTTAAAAAGTATTGAAGAAACTGATATATTTGAAAATGTATTAAAAACAATTAATTTATATTATAATTTTAGTTTAGCAGTATATAATATTAATTATTCTACTGGAAAAACTACACGTAATGCAAATTTAACTAAGTTTAGGAATAATACTACTAAAATAAGTATTATGTTAAACGTTCATATTTTAGATGAAGGAATAGATATACCAGAATGTGATAGTGTATATTTAACACATCCAAATAATAATCCAATAAATATAATACAAAGAATAAGCAGGGCTAATAGAATAAGTAAAGATAAAACAGTAGCAAATATTTTAGTATGGTCTAAAACCCAAGAAAAACTAAAGGATATAATAAAAAGGATAGAAACTTATATACCTGTTAAATTTAATAATAATATTAATAATGAATTTATAAATAAAAATAATGATATAGAAAATAATTTATGTAAGAATAATCATATAAATAATAGACTGAATATTAATAATAAATTAAATAAAATCAACTTTACAGAATATTTAAAAAATAATAATGTTAAGAATGAATTAATAAAATTTATTGAAGACTTTTACTATGAATATAATAAATATAATACTGATTTTATAATTAGTTTAGAAGTTTTAACTAAATGGTTAGGTGCAAGAAAGAGTACAATAAAAGAAACTTTAGTTAAATCATATACTAAAAATATTGATTATACTGAAAAAATAATTAAAAATTCAACTGCAGGACGCCCATCATATAGTGTTATGCTCACAGCTGATTGTATGAAGCGTTTATGTATGGTTAGTAGAACAAAAAAGGCAGAAGATGTTCGTTCTTACTTTATAGAATTAGAAAAGCACATAGACCAATATAAGGATGTAATAGTTGAACGTTATTTAGCTAATCATACCCCACAACAAGAAAATATTCAAGGTGGTGTTATTTATATACTAAATACCGACCTTAATTTGCCAGGTGTATATAAAATAGGTAAAACAGCAGATTTCAAAGCTAGATTAAAAACACATCAATCATCACACGTAGATAATATTAAAGTAGTCAAGGTATATAAAACAACAGATATTGATAATGTTGAAAAATGTCTTAAACAATACCTCAAGCAAAAACAATTCAAAAAATACAAGGAATTCTATCAAGTAGATGTTGATGATATTACAAAATTATTTAAAATTTGTAATAATGCTACATTATCTGCTAAAAAAATATTAAACAAGAATGAACAAAAAGGAGGATATTATATTTATCTAGAAAAGGAATAAATAACAACTAAAACATTAAAAGAATATAAATATAAATATTTATTTTCTATATTTGATTTTATATTGTAAAAATCTTTTGCAAAATAACTATATGCTGTATCTAATTCATCAATTGGTTTCGCAATATGAGTATGATTTTTATATTTATTAGTTCTTCTTCTCCTTCTGTTGTTAGTTTTCATATTGATTGAAGAAATTATAATCATTATATTTTTAATATAGCCATATACATCATTGAGTGATATTCTGGTATATGTTCCCTAACAAAATTAAAAAAATATCGTAATAAACAACAAGTATTTTCATTAAACTTAAATTTTTTAATAAAATCTGTAGCCAGTTCATTGTCATTAATAGAATCTAGAAATTCACGTATAATTTCATCCGAATTTTCTATATCTTCTTTTGGTAAATTATCTTGTAAATATTTTTTTAATGAATTTTTATATAAAGTGAAATCTTTTATCAATCTTTTATTATTTTCGTGTGTATATACATCAATTTTATCCATAAATGCAAAATGATAGTTATGTATGTAATAGGTTGATCCATATTTAAATAAATAATAATCATATAAGCTAAACCAAAATTTATTAGTATTATTACATTTATATCTAGAAGCATCAAATAATGTTATTTCGTGTATGTTAGGATATTTTGTTTTTAGAAAATGTATTAAAGTATTCATCATTACATTGGTTCCGCGCTTATGTTCTAAAGATTGAAATATATTACATGATGGATAATAATTAAAAAAATTTAATTCTGATATTTTATTGCTTTTATCAATTACTAAATCTATACATATTTCTTTTTTCGAACCTATTTTGATAGATATATTATTTTTAGAATTAGATACTCTTATTCTAAAACCATTCATTAAATATGCATTTTTTACTTTATTATGTTTGTAGTTTTTACTTTTACCATTACCATTACCATTACTATTACTATTACTATTACTATTTGATGATGAAATATTGTCCAATAATTTAATTAAACGATTATCAGACTTTCTAGATAATTTTGATAAGTTAGTTATGTTAGTAATTGCGTGTCGTCTAGTTAAACTTTTTCTAGAAGACATATTTTAATATTAGAAAAATAAATAATTAAAAATAAATAATTAAAAATAAATAATTTTAGTAATGTTTTATTGTAATTAGATATTATTTTTAGTATCAGATCAATTATATCTATGTATTTTTTTTATGTATTTATTTCTTTATTTCTTTATTTCTTTATATTTTTCTTAGTCCTTTTTACTTTCTTAATACTATTTTTACCATTTTTTTTGGTGTTGCTAGATGTTTTTTCCATTCCAACTACTTCTCCATCCAAATTCAAATATTCAATCTTTTTAGAATCATCATATACCACATAGGTATCTAGATTTGTATTAGATGATTTAATATTTTCAATTACACCTTTATCTATTTCAGCACAACCAAATATTATTTTCTTCAAATTATCATTATGCATTTTATATAATTCTTTATTGGCTTTATATTGATAGGCTTTTGCGAATAGTTTAGCACATTTTTCTACTCGTTTATCATCTTCTACAATCATAATAAATTTCACATCAGGATGAGTTTCCTTCCCAGTTGCATATGTTTGAAGGCGTTTGCGAATATCGCCAGTTCTACCAAGTTTCAAAATATTACTAGCCTTATTTACCATTAAAATATAAATGAATTTATTGGTTGCTGTTAATTCTAATATTTTTTCTGCAAAATGATTTTTATAATAATCTATGAATTTACGGAGCATAACGAAATAATCACGAAATTCTTGTCCTTTCTTGGTGCTAGAATTCATACATATCTTTTCAAAAGTTTCAAACGAAAGCATATAGTTGGCATCTTTTTCACCTTTCATAAGTTTTTTATTTTCACGGATAATTACATAGTCTGTATTAAGCTGATAATTCTCTCTAATTCGTTGTTCGAATTTTAATTGATTTGCTAATTTTAAATATTTTTTAATATTTTCTAAAGGTATTCCAAATTTATTATTTTCACATAGTTCATAAAATTTATAATACTCATTTATAAATTTTTCAGGGATTGCTGTAAATTTTTTAAGAAATTCTTTTAATGTTATTGTTGCCATTATTATTATATTAGAAGAATATTTTAATAAAATGATTAAAAATAATCAAAAAATTTCAAAAATAATAAAAAAATTAGGTATACCCTTTCAAAGGCTATAACTGGCGGAAAATAGCAAATTTTATATGATAAACATAAATAACCACACATAAATATCAAAGAATTTATTAAAATCTGTATCACATTTCCCACCAATTATTAGCCCATATTACGGTTTCATCATCTAATATTACATCACGTTTTTCTAAATGTGGTTTTAATGTATCTAGCAATCCAGGATATATGTTTTCAAATTTATCTATTATTTCTGGTTCAGCATTATTTATTTTATCAATAAGAATATTGCGACGTATTTCTTTTTCTTGTTGTTCAAATTCATCATCTAAATAATGGCAATAATTTATTCTATTATATCTTAATCTTTTCAATATTGTTTTTTCAAATTTATTTAATACTTTGTTTTCTAGTTTTTCATATGCATTCAAATCCCGAATTCCTATTACAAACTTTGCAAATATTTTTTAATTTTTAATATTTTTAATTTCTGTTTCTAGATATCCTATTTATCAGGTTTTCCCGATTTTTTAGTATTCTTCATTTTTCTAGTATTCTTCATATTTCTAATTTTCCATATTTTTTTTAGTAATGTATTCTTTTTTGTAATCTATCCTTTCTAATAATTTATCCCAAAATATTAATGGGGCACACATACCATAATGTCCTATGAAATATTTATAATCCAAAGTTTTAATAGGTCTACATAATTTAGTTTTATTATTTGTAGTAGTCATTAGCATTATATTTTTAGTTTCATTGTTTTGCAATGCACCCTTTATCCATATTGTATCTTTATCCTCTATTTTAATCATTGCGAATAATAATGTATATTTATCAAACTCTTTTTCTTTTTTATAAGTGATTAAACATTTTTTAATATCATTATTAATTTCTATAAATTTATAACCATCATCATTATCTGTATTATTATCTGTATTATTAGGCATATCTGTATTATTATCTAGTTTTTTAATAACTAATGTTTGTAAATGTTCCAATTTTATGTTATATTGAAGATGCAATAAATTATAAAGATTGGCTTGATTACTTGAAATTCTATAATTATTTTTATATTGTGAATGTGGTTGTAATGTTAAACAAATTTGTTTATTAGTTTGTTTATATTCTTTTTTATCATTTTTTTTATCTTCTGGAATGATATTAATTTTATTATTTTTAACTTCAGAATGTTCTTTTGATATAATGTTAAAAATATCTTTAATCATAATGTTATAATCACCTTCAAAATATTCTATACCATAATCTTTTCTTTGTTTATATTTATTTTTGAATAATTTTTTTATTTCTTTTTCATTATTACTACAATCATTACATATAATTTGCAACAGTAATATACTACCTTTTGGATATTGGAAAAATCTAGAGTGATTATCTTGTGTAGTTTTACCTATTTTATAAATTGTTTCATTCATTCTTATAAATTCACGCTCTTGCAACAAATAAATATACTCTTTATCAGACATTTTATAATAATAATTATATACTTTTCCAATATAATAATAATTTTTTTTTTCAATTTTATACCATTAATAATTCTATAATTTTTTATACAATTAAATTTGATAAATTTGATTATATCATTAATGAATTTATTAAAAAATACAGTAAGATAAAACTAAATCACACCAGGTGTTTTATGTTGTAATAATTTTAATCTATCTATCGCGTTATTTTCATTCCATTTTTCATTACTATTATTTTTTGTTGTCTTTTTAGTTTTATTAGGTTTCAATCTTCCAATAAACTTTATATGGGTGTCGTCTGATTTTCCAAATTTTTGCGAATAAAAACTACACACTTTAGAACCAGTACAACTACACCACGGAACTACTTTTTTACTTTTATTACGGTGTTTATTACCACTTTTATCACCACTTTGAATACTTTCACTTAATTTACCAATTGGATTACCTGTTGAATCCGCATAGTTTCTTGCCTCTTTACCTAATAAACAACAAGTATGATGTGTCGCATCATTAAAACAATGACGTGTTTGTTGAACATCTGGCAATCCACATTTTTTCAAAAGACTTTTCCTTAATTCATTACTTTTTTTAAAATTATTATTTACTTTAGAATTATTATTTGCTCTAGAATTCATATTTACTCTATCTTTCTTATTAGATTAAAAATATGATTAGACAAAAATAAATATGCTTATTAGTATTAGTAGTATTAGTATTGATATTGGTATTGATATTGGTATTAGTAATGAATTTGAAATTATATTCACCGAATAGAATAGGAAAACCTAGGACTTCAACAGGTTTTGCAACACCAGAAAAAGCAAAACAAACATTAAAAAATATTTCAAAATTTAATAAAATTTATCAAAAACAAGTAGTTATAACTATGTATAATCGTGCAAAATATCATCCACATCGCACTAAATCTATGGAAAATGCAATGAAAATTTATGCAAATTGGATGAAAAAGAATGATATTAAATTAATACTAAAAGCAAAGACAGCAAAGCGCAAACAAAGAAAACAAAGAAATGAATATCGAATATCATATCTAATATCATAAATATTTGGGTTTCCATTTCTCTACTTTTATCCAACTAGCATTTTGTTCATCTTGCATAATACCATAACCTTCAATAATATGACACTTATTTAGCCCAATTTTTCCATATAGTAAAATATCGATATATTTACCATTATCATAACCGATGGTGCAAAATGTAATATTTCTTTCTTTCATTGTATATTTATTTGTATTAGAATTTGCAGTATTATCTGTAAAAACTTTTTTCCACGTCTTACAACATCGATAATTACTTATCAAACCTTTAAACCGCCACAACCAAATATCTTCTTCAACTATAGTTTTATTACCATCAACAATATTTTTTCTTTTCTTCTTAATTGGTTCCTTATCTTTCTCTAGATAGCAATCCGCAATAAATTTTTCATTACACCAAAAACCGAATGTAAAATATTCTAATTTATTTATTTCATCTTGTGATAATTCATTTTCCATATCAAATATAGGCATTGTTTTTTTCGATAAAGATACAATACCTCGAATATTATCATCCCAAATCCATGGTGGATATCCACGTGTTAATACTATACCAATTGCAACTGCTTCACGAAAATATACCCATTTACGATAACTACTATTACAATTATTTAATGCAGATATCCAAAATTCAACAGGTTTATATACACGATTATATGCTAATGCATATACTAATTTAGCATACGAAATAGCATGACTTTTACAAAAGGAATATGCTTGTAAATTACATAATTGGTCATATATTAACCTCACCTTATCTTCTTTAAATAAAGGTTGATTTTTTCTTAATTGTGTTTCGAATTCTTGCATTTTCCATTTTTTACCCTTTGCAAATGCTTTTCTATATATATCAGCATTGGATTCCGAACATTTTAATAATTTTTGTATTAACTGAATAGCATCATCATCATATATAATATAATCACCTAATTTAACATTATCATCTAGAGGACGATTTCCAAGGGGATTATTTCCAACTGAATTTTTACTATTTTCAATATCTTCCTTAATTGCTTTATAATCTGCATAATCTTTAAAATATGCACTTTTATGTTCTCTACAACAAGGTCTTATTATGGCTAACGCACAGGCAATTCCTTGTATATCATTTGGTTTCAAACAAATTAATGCTTTACGCATTGCTCTAGATTCTGCATAAACAATACCTATATTTTCACCATTTGCTAATGATTCATATACTAATTTATCGTGAGGATATAATTCAATATCTTTTGTATCAATATCCCATAATTCAGTTAATCCACGATTGCTAAGAATATCGATTTTTATAAACATGCAATTATCAACTTGGTCTTTATTTAATGATACCTGTTGCCATTCCACTTCTGGTATTCTAGAATTACCTTCTGTATGGGTTTCTAAAATATAGTCTTTTGGAATAGGTTTATCAAATATAATAATACCTCCGCAATGTAATGAATAATGTTTAAATTTACCTTCCAAATTATCTGCTAAATCTAGAACTTTTGATGTTTCCGTTTCATCATTAGTATAATCAGTTAAATTAAAATCTTTAGGTATAAATTTATTAAATCCAGTTGTATCTTTAATTGCTTTTTTTAATGCTGTTTTCTGGCTATATTTAACGTGATTACTTATTCTAGCAACACGATTACCATATATTTTAAAAATTTCAGTATATATATCATCTCTTCTATCACTAGGAAAATCCATATCTATATCTGGTAAATCATCTCTTTGATTATGCATAAAACGGGCTAATGAAATACATTCTTTTATCGGGTCAATATCAGTTATTTTTAATAAATAACAAATTAATGAAGAACCCGCACTACCACGAATAATATGCGGTATTTTTAATTTATTTGATATTTCAAGTATATCCATTACTTGTAAAAATACCTTTGTAAATTGCTTTTTTTTTATTAATCGAAATTCTGTTGCTAACCGCTTATAATATCTTTCTTCATTAGGTATATTTCTATGGAAAAGTGAAATTAATAATATAGCATCATCTGTTTCAAATATAGAATAATGTTCCATAATTTTTATTATCAAATTTTTATTGCCTTTACTTTCTGCTTTCTTAACAAGCCCATTAATCATCTTATCTAAATAAACTAATTTACTACGTATATCGAAATTATTTGGTATAATAGGCAAAGGCGCACAATATTGATTTAATTCAGGTGGTGGTTTATAATCTTCTGGTAATGGTAATGGTTTTTCTACTTTTATTACTTCTTTTTTATCTATTTCTTTTGTATCATTTCTTTTGTTAGATTTATTGGTTTTGTTAGATTTATTAGATTTTTCATTTTCTATTTTACTTGTATCTTTTTCTATATCTTTTTCTATAATGATATCTAGATTACCTTCCTTAGTAAATATTAATTTACTTTGTATAATTTTTTTCATTATAGTAATTATAGTATTATTTATCTTTTTTGTATAATTCCTTGTCTTTGAATTATTTTTAATCATTGTAGGAATTGAAATGATTCAATTTTATTTATTTAATAATTACATTTGATATCTAATGAAATGATAATTATCATTCTAGAAGAATAAAATAAATAAATAAAATAGAATAAAATAAATATAAAAAAATATCAGTAAATAATGACTATATAATATTTTTATTGAAAATCTTAATCATAATACATTATCCTAAACCTTAAACTTTTTAAAACTTAAACCATAGTTTCATTTGCAATTAATATTTTTGATGAATCTACTATTTCGACAATAGATTTATAGTTTTCTATATCAATAGCCCAATTATGACATTCTAGAATTATTTTATTTTTTTCTTCAATTAATGCATCATATTCAAATGTTAACGATTTAATTTCTTGATAACTCATTTCTTTTTGTTCTTTAAGTTCATTAATTCGCTTTTCTATTTCATTTACATTATTATTTTCTCTACTTATTTGGCGTTCTAGAATATCATTATCACTGGTAAATAATTTTCGAAGGGCATTCTTACTTTCATTTATAATACCGCCAGTGCCAGTGCCAGTGCCATTACTAGTATCATTCTTATTGTTATTGCTTGTACTAAAGCTATTTCGGTTGGTAGTTCCATTACAATTATTATAATATTTATCTTGATTACGAGTTTTATCTTTACCGATTGCTTTTATTTGCTCTAATACTTGTCTTTCATTCAATGAACGTAATTTAGATTTTGTTAGACTTAATTCTAGAAGTAATGATTCAATTGATTGGTCAATCATTTTCCTTTCATTTTCATATTTCATCTTATTATGTGTAATTTGATTTTTTATAATATTACCACGATTTTCTAGTTCAATATATTTGTTTTTTAATACTATTAATGATTCCTCATCAATTTCATTGTTTTTAGTATTGATATTTCCAGATTCATTTTCAATATCTTTTGATTTTTTCATATATCTAGATGTAGATGTAGATGTAAATGTAGAACTTTCTATGCGTGAATTGGTTCTTCTTGGTGATATATTACTTAATTCATCTATTCTAACCTTTGGCAATTCTAATATTTTTTCCATATCAGCATTAGCATCAGCATTAGCATCAGCATTATTATTTTCATTTACACCTACACATATATTCATACCTTCATTTAAAATATCATCCATAAAATTAAACATATCTTCACTCATATCTTCATTCATATCTTTGCTTAATGTTAATGTTTGGACATCAGTCTTATTTACCGCATAGTGGGCTTGTTTTACCATATCAGTTTCATTCTTATCTACTTGTTTATCTTTATCTTTATCTTTATAAAATTGTTCAAGGCTTTGTAATTGACTAGTTAATAATAATATTACTTGATGGTTATGTTCTAATTCAGTTTCTAACCTCATTATACGTACTCTATAAGTGTCTTCCATTTCATTTATTATATCAGATGTAATAGTATTATGTGATAATCTATCACTATCAACATCAGCAATATTATCACTAAGAAAATCTGTTTCAGCAATTTCCTCTATCTTACTATCAATTAAATTATTATACATCCATGTTTTGATATCCATTGTGCACCCAAATTCGCGACATTTATTTTTAAAAATTCGTTCCCCACGTTTTCGAATATAATCGTTTAAGCGAACTAATAGGGATTCTCTTGCCCGGAATGCACCTTTAGATTTATAATGATATTTTCCGGCTAGTTCATATATATATTTTTTGATATGGTTAAGTCCAGTTTCTTTGCAGTCAGATGTATCTGAATCATAATATTGTTTAATCATATAAAATGAATCTTTAGTGCCATCCATATAATTCATTGTAAAGTAGACATTTTGCAGTTCGCGGTCATCATAAAATTCTAGTGTGTAAGTAATACACTCAGTGGTTGTAATAGTTTGTTCAAAAGCCACCTGCATACCAAAATCCGCAAAACAGGAATGCACCATAAAACTAATATCTAATAAATCCTCCGCTTCTGATGTATACATCAGTAAATTAATTTTATTCAATAGTCGCTTATAAACAAATGTTTCTAATTTGGGATTAGTTTTATAAAAATCATAACTGAATATGCTAGTATGTATTGTACGCTCTAACTCATAATTTAGTTCGTCAATTGTAGAACAGGAACAATATAAGGGTGCTCCGTTATTACTATATATTTCTTGTCCTTTGGTTATTGTTGTATTACCTGTTTTTTTAGTATAGGCAATTTGATTTTTTACACCTTTTAATTTAATAGATGCCTTATTGCGGGAAATAATATTTTCTTTCGTTGTTATATCATATGTTATTTTACGAACTCCTAGATTACCAGCTAGTAAAAAAAGCATTTCACGTTCTAATGTAATTTTCTTATTGGGATAAATTTTGTCATTGTAATACATACCATTGAATAAATGAACATATAATATATTTTCACTAGGATAGTCCATTTCATCAAATTGTAATGCTGATAATTCAAAAAGTTTATTTTCTTGCAAGTTATTGTAATAACTACTATTACTATAACTATTTAACATCAATATACTTTCTTGTTTTTTTAAAGGTGTAGATTGTTTAATATCTTTTAGCAATTTGCGATTATAGATTTCTTCTATTGCTCTAGAAACATTAACCGTATGTATGCCTTTATTTTCTAATTTCTTGCGAATCCTTTCATAAATGGATTTAAAAATAGTAGATTTATTAAAAAATCTAGGTGCTAGAAAAATTATATATTTATGATAATGCTGTGATTCCATTATCTATTATATACTTACTATACTTACTATACTTACTATACTTACTATACTTACTATACTTACTATACTTACTATACTTACTATACTTACTATATGTTTTACTAATATTTATATTTTAATGTATCAAATAATGTATCAAATAATGTATCAAATAATTTATTAGAAAAATATTAGGCATATTCGTAATTAAATAGTTTATAAATTTTTATCTGGAATCAGTTTTTATATATTTCTATAA
>Ga0214921_10008613_pt1 | contig 13166 bp, 8 predicted proteins | sample LL1505_MetaG_FD_177992 | JGI IMG/M metagenome (GOLD analysis project Ga0214921, IMG submission 177992) | Freshwater microbial communities from Lake Lanier, Atlanta, Georgia, United States - LL-1505 | ecosystem: Environmental > Aquatic > Freshwater > Lake | place: USA: Georgia | collected 2015-05-28 | reverse complement strand
AGCACTACGCCAATACCTCCTTCACTTTGTCGGAAGCTTCTTGCAGCAACACCACCGAATGCACGTTCAAGCCTGAATCATCGATGAGTTTTTTCGCTTCTTCGGCATTTGTGCCTTGCAAACGAACGATTATCGGTACAGGGATATTTCCTATGTTATTGTAGGCATCGACAATACCTTGTGCTACACGGTCGCAACGCACAATTCCGCCGAAAATGTTGATCAAGATAGCCTTCACATTTGGGTCTTTTAAGATGATATGAAACGCTTTCTCTACACGCTCTGCGTTGGCAGTACCTCCCACATCCAAGAAATTTGCGGGATTACCCCCAGAAAGCTTAATGATATCCATGGTGGCCATGGCCAGACCTGCTCCGTTCACCATGCACCCCACGTTTCCGTCGAGTTTCACGAAATTCAACCCAGCTTCATCGGCCTCCACCTCGGTGGGATCTTCCTCTGTTTTGTCGCGCATGGCGGCATAATCGGCGTGGCGAAGCAACCCATTTCCATCCAAAGTAACTTTTGCGTCCACTGCGATGATTTTGTTGTCCGATGTTTTGAGCACAGGATTGATTTCAAACATAGAAGCATCAATTCCTTCGTACGCTTTGTAAAGGGCTGCCACAAATTTGGTCATTTGTTTAAATGCTTCACCTTCCAAACCAAGATTGAATGCAATTTTTCGCGCTTGAAACCCTTGAAGGCCCACGCGTGGATCCACCAACTCGCGGTGAATTTTTTCCGGCGTATGCTCGGCCACGTGTTCGATGTCCATACCGCCTTCGGTAGAGTACACAATGACATTGCGTCCTTTCTCCCGATCCAACAATACCGACATATAAAATTCTCGGGTTTCGGATTCTCCTGGATAGTATACATCTTGAGCAATCAACACCTTATTTACTTTTTTACCTTTCCCGTTGGTTTGCAAGGTCACCAAATGTCCCCCAAGAATTCCTTTAACTTTTTCTTCCACTTCACCAATACCTTTGGCGAGCACTACCCCGCGAGATCCCGTTTCTTCCACGGTACCTTTTCCTCTACCTCCCGCATGAATTTGGGCTTTCACCACATACCATGACGTTCCGGTTTGTTGGGTTAATTCTTCTGCTGCGGCAACGGCCTTAGTTACATCATCCACCACTACGCCTTCTTGGATAGCGACTCCGTAGCTTTTTAAAATGCTTTTTCCTTGGTATTCGTGTAAATTCATAGTTCAATTTTGATGTGTAAATTTAATAAAATCCAAGGGCCAAAACTCATGATTGTAATTTATTTTTCCAACTGCTTGAAATTTCTCGTGAGGCAAATTCTTTGGCACGGAAAGCCTTAATATCCTCCCATACTTGTTCAATTCCAAAGGTCAAGGCACGAAATTCTTCCTCCATGGCAGTATTTACAACCGAAGGGTCTGAAAAATAGTGTTTTACAAAATTCGTATCGAAGTTTCCTGAGATAAAGGCCTCATGCTTTAGCACAAATTTACCAAAATCCAAGGTAGTTTTCACGCCTGAAATTTGGTAATCATCAATTGCTTCAAGACAGCGGCGAATTGCGTCCTCTCGGGTTTTCCCCCACACTACCAACTTGGCAATCATGGGGTCGTAATAGATAGGAACCTCCATTCCTTCTACGAAGGCATCGTCCACCCGTACGGATCTTCCAGAAGGTACCCTATACCGTTTTAGTGTTCCGATATCGGGAAGGAATCCGTTGAGGGTGTCTTCGGCGTAAACACGGACTTCGATGGCATGCCCATGAATTTCAAGTTCCTCTTGGGTTTTCGGTAATTTTTCTCCTTGCGCAACGCGAATTTGCCATTCCACAAGATCGGTCTTGGTAATTTCTTCTGTCACAGGATGCTCCACCTGCAAGCGCGTATTCATTTCCAAAAAGTAAAAATCCAGGTTGGCGTCGAGCAAAAATTCCACGGTACCCGCTCCGGTATAATCACACGCTTTGCAGACTTTAACGGCAGCCTCTCCCATGCGTCTTCTAAGTTCAGGCGTGACCACGGCACTGGGAGCTTCTTCAATGACTTTCTGATGACGGCGTTGAATCGAGCATTCCCGTTCGAACAAGTAGACCGCATTTCCGTGTTGGTCGGCAAATACCTGAATTTCAATATGCCGAGGTTTGGTAACAAATTTCTCAATAAAAACGGCATCATTTCCAAAGGAAGATCGAGCTTCGCTTTGCGCTGTTTGCATTTGTTCCTCAAAATCAGCTTCACGTTCCACGAGGCGCATACCTTTACCTCCTCCTCCGGCAGAGGCTTTTATGAGTACTGGATATCCAATTTCTGAAGCAATTTGTTTTCCTGCTTGCACGTTGGCCACGGCTTCATCGAGCCCAGGAACAAGAGGCACTCCAAAATTCTTTACCGCCTGCTTCGCGCTCAATTTGTCACCCATAATTTCCATTGATTCCGGGGACGGTCCAATGAGGGTAATTCCAGCCGCCTTTAATTTGCGCGCAAATCCTGCATTTTCAGATAGAAAGCCGTAACCCGGATGCACGGCATCTACCCCCAAGGCAAGGCAGGCTTCAATAATAGCATCCTGACGCAAATACGACTCGGAAGATGGGCTCCCTCCTAAATAAACGGATTCATCGGCTTCTAAAACGTGAGGCACCGACCGGTCGGCATCGCTGTATACAGCCACGGATTTTATTCCCAACTTATGAAGCGTGCGAAGCACGCGGCGCGCAATCTCCCCTCGGTTGGCGATGAGGACTTTATTGATTTTCATCTTCTTCCTGTTTAATGGGCTCTGTGCTAAGCGACGGAACCTTGGTTTTTTGTTTTTTCCGGGTAAATTGAACCACTTTATTTTTCTTCTTTCGGAATATATCCAACACCGTTTGTAACAACACAAAATCTTTGCGACCATTGAAATCCTCGTGGTACGAAAACCCCGCACCTTGGGTGAAAGCCCCTGAATTTTCTTTAACCGTATTTCCGTTGGAGCGGTTAAATGCGTTGACCCTAAAGGTACCCTTTTCATTGATGAGGTATTCCAGGCTAACATCTCCCACGAGACCGCCACTCATGGAGCTTGAAGTGTTATTCACCCCGAAACTCCCCGAAACAACTAATCGATCTTTCAGAAACGTTTTTTGAACCGAAGTGGAAATATTCGAAGACCCAATTTCCATTTTAACCTCATAATTTTTTGACAATTGCGCAAGCGCAGCATTGATTTGACTTTCCACTAAATCTAGGGCTGCGGATTCATTGGCTGAAACGCCCCCACCTCCTTGCAACGGTTGATATTTATTGAACAGCATCAACGAGAAAAACTGACGACTCAATTCATCTTCATCGGAGTTTATTTTGTTAATCAACACTTTTCCTGCCTCGGGTGCTTGCGGTGCATTTAACTTGAAGGAGATCGTTGGATCTGCTAGATCCCCATTAAGTCGAAGGAGGCATTGGGTATTCTGGCGCGCCAAGGCTTCGTTGGTTTGACCGGGAATAAGTTCAAGCATGTTGGCATGTTTCACCATGTAAGAAGTAAGTACGTTCATGTCGGCATGTTCAACATCGCCTTTCCATACCAACGTACCCTCCAAAATCTCGAAGGGTTTGCGTGCAGGACCCATGGTAAAATTGTACACACTACCCGGTAAAATATCCAGCGAGCCGTTCAATTTCATTTGATTAAAGGCATCAATGGACAAGTCCAATTTTCCGGTTGTTTTGGCTCGAATCTCATCCTGCGTTTGTTCATTGAATACCAAGCGAATATCGGCATCTTGCGTAATATTAAACCCTAATTTTATATCGATTCCTGAATAATTGATTTTTTGAGGAATAATGCTACTGTCCTTTTCTTTCGAAACAAAATGAATTATGGACTCATCTTCCAGTTCGCTGTTGCCGTACATCGGGAAAATTAATTTTGTTCCTTTCCGAGTGGTTAAATCTACCGTGACTTCCATGGTATTGGCATGTCCGGAAATATTGGCAAAGCCCCGAGCATACGCTTTTCCGTAATACGATTCACCTTCGGTGTAATTGGTATTTAGGACCATAAATTTATCGATGCGCGTTGCATTTCTCGTAGCCTTAAATCCATGGTCAAAATCAATATCGACATTGTAATTGAACTTTGTAAAATTCGTATGAAACACCGCAAAATCTACGGCCGCTATATTTCCTTCCATATCTTTCATTGCGAGCGGTTTACTGGTATAAAACCCTCCTTCTTCCACATTAACCCTCCCTTGCAAGAAGTACCTGCATCCAAGCATGGTAAAATCGGCCGCAGTATTGTCCAACACCACACTTCCTATCAGTATTGGTTCATCCAATGATCCACTTACGTCGACGCTTCCTTTCAATTTGCCTTCAACATTGGCCACTACACTAGGATCCATCAATCCATTCACGAAGGATAGATCTGTATTATCGAAATTCAATGCTACCTTAATGTTGTTATTCTTTTCCTTTGTGTTGTAGATTCCGTTGAAGGACAAGGTACTTTTCGACCGAAACAATAAGCCACCCTTAATAACCACGGAGGCCAGGTCATCATCGTAGTTCGCTCCAAGCGTGAGCGTCCCAATTTCTTGTTGATTCAACCTAAAATCCTGTAAAGTTAAATTGCTGGTTAAGGTAAAGTCTTTAAACGGATTGGCCACTCCTACCTCTCCCATCAATGTGCCTGTCATATCTACCCCTAACCCCAACATCCCCGAAAGGTCCTCGAGATTCAAGTTGGTTAGGAGAATTTTCAATACATCGTCTTGTCGATCGGATAATTTTCCTTTCAAGAGGATTTCCTGATTATGGGATTCGCTAACGAGTTTAAAATTGTTCACGAGGTAATTATTCGCTTTCACTTGAAAATCGCTGCCTTTTTTAAGATACCATCGATAACCATTTAAGGAGAGACGCGATTCATCAAATAACAAATCAAACGTATTGTCCTGAAGTATCGAGGTTTTCCAATCAATTTTTGATTCGTTCAATCTGCCGGCATCCCAACCCACGCTTGATTTTAGCATTCCATTCCTGCCGTAAGTGAAAAAATTCAGGTCGTACAACCTTAAGGAGTCGGTTATGGCTAATTCCTCCATGGTCAAACTCGATATCACCGAATCTTTAAACACTCCTTGAATTAAGCGAACCTTTGAAAATAAAGTGCCATCGTAATCGATTTTATTGGAGGTCAGCTCCAGCCCTAAGGTTTCCAATGCGGAATTGAATTTTACAACGACTTTCGTTTCTGAAGCGAGGGCAAGTTCCGGTAGGAATACTTGTGTTATTTGCTTTGGATCATGTAAAACCAAGGTTGCATCGATGGTGTTACTGATGTTTTTCCTTTGGGGTTTGGATGCATTGAACCAGGAGGGCACGGGCCTCGAACAACTGTAAAGGAGGTCATCCACAAAGGTATTGGGGTCAATTTTTCCTTCAAAGTCTACATCCACGAGGTTGCTACGCATCTTGAGGCGATCCTTTTCCAAGGAATGATCAACATCAAGGACTGCTTGGGATAGCGCCATTTGTTTTTTTTCCTCTGCATAGATCACCTGATCCATAATTACGCGAGCTGAAAACAAATCCATCGATTCTCCTGTAGAAACAGCATTGATATCCCCTTGTATCGAGGTGGTTTTGTTGGCAAATCCTAATTCCTTGAGATTTGCCTTTTGAAGGTTCAAATCGACCGTATAGTTTGGTTTACCTTGCAAGTTGATGTTTCCGTTCAATGCCAAGGTTAAATTCGGATCCTTGATGGTTAATTTTATTTTAGCTTGTTTTTGCGCTATTTCGCACGACTTCAGCTCTATATTGGAATAGTTGTATCCGTTGTATTCTAGGGAAGCAAAATTTCCGATTCCTCCTTGAATTTCCATCCCCTGTTCTGCAGTTGTTAACGATGTTAATGACAGCGTCCCGTTGACTTTTCCTAAATCCGGCATTTCTCCTAACACGCCAAGATTGATGTCTTCAAAGGCCAACATTCCCAACGATTCATCTAAATTTTGAACGGTTATGCCCTCTTTTTTGGTGGCCAAACTTATGGGAGATGTTAAGGCAAGCATTCCCTGGTCGGTATTTATTTTAAAGGGGTTCAGGTTCAAGATTCCGTCATGATTTCGAATACGCAGGTTATTCAAAGAAACCTTCCCCAAGGATCGCAGTGCTTTACTCAGGTTTAGGGTTTTTCCCCCTGGAAGCCGAAATGCATTCAATTCTTCCATGTCTATGGTTGCAGCAATCAAGTGCTCTTGGAAATCTCGGGCTTTCCAATCGTTGAAATCCGGTAATTCCAGGTTTGCACGAATGCGCGTATTGTTTCCCACACGAAGTGCAAGGTTCTTAATCTTTAACGCACTGGGAACATTGGATATTTCGGCTTCAATTCCGATATTTTCGTTCATTCCTTTTAATTCAGGTACCAACAGCGACACGTCGGTTAAATTCAAGGTGCTGGGCAATATTACACAGTGAACCCGGGCTTTATTTAAAAAATCGCTGCGATCTTCCACTTTTTCGAACGTGTACCCTATGTGTGCTAAACGAAGCTGGGTTCGATTTAGGTTCAACGAAACCTCTGAAAGATTCAACCCCGTGGAGTCCATCGAAAACTTGGCCCTCAATTGCTTAATTTCTACTCCGGAGCGATCTTTCAGCTTGAAACGATCTAGATGAAAAGCCACGTTACTTCCATCGTAAACCATCTTGGATACGCTCAGATCTAACCCCTCGATATTCACGTGATTTGGGTCAAACCCAAAAGAACTAGGCGTTACTCGAAAATCATCGTACCGTAGGGAGGTATTATTCAGCCGTAGATTATTCACGTTTACGGCAAAAGGACTCGAACTGGTCGAGGTATCCTCTGAGGCAAAATACGTTGAAATGAAATCAAAATTCATCCTCCCGTCGGGCTTTTCAGCGCATACCCAAACCGAGCCATCGTTGAGCACGATTTCCTCCAAGACAAGATGGTCGCTCGAAAATTCCTTGATTCCTACCTCCAAGGAAGCGACTTGGAGCAAGTTGCGCTTTTTTTGATCTTGTAAATTCACCCCTTCCAAATAGACTCGGTCAAATAAATTAATATCCACCTTTTCTATCGATAAAGCGGTTTTCCATTCCGAGGAGAAAAACGCCGCAACTTGTTGCGCTAAGAAGGTTTGAAAAAAACTTGTACGAATCAGGAAAGCAGTGACTAAACAAAGGACTAAGGTAAATTCGAGAATAATCCCACAAGCACGGAGAACAATTTTCACTACTTTTGGCATGCTTTACAAAGATAATCATTGCTTTGGATAATCCTTTGATTCTTGGTATCGAATCCTCTTGCGACGACACGGGTGTGGCCGTACTGCAAGGTCGACGAGTACTATCCAATGTTACGAGTGTGCAGTTCATTCATGAAAAATACGGAGGCGTTGTTCCTGAATTGGCGGGAAGAGCCCATATGGAACACATTTCAGGGGTGGTTCAAGCCGCAGTTCAACAGGCCGGAATCACCTTGGAGGAATTGGACGCCATTGCGTTTACCCAAGGGCCTGGATTGCAAGTTTCTCTGGTGGTTGGCACTTCCTTCGCTAAAGGGTTGGCCTTGGCCTTACAGAAGCCATTAATCGCCGTACATCACATGAAAGCTCATATCCTGAGCCATTTTATCGAGGACGAAGGAATGCAGGCTCCCGAATTTCCCTATTTGTGCTTAACGGTAAGTGGAGGTCATACACAATTGGTGGTGGTTCATCATCCGCTTTCCATGGAAATCATCGGGAAATCCATCGATGATGCGGCCGGGGAAGCTTTTGATAAAGCCGCAAAAATGTTGGGGTTCCCTTACCCGGGAGGCCCGTACATTGATAGGTATGCTATGGAAGGTAACCCGCATGCATTTACCTTTGCCAAACCGCGCATTGAGGGTTTGGATTTTAGTTTTAGCGGATTGAAGACTTCTATCTTATATTTTCTGAAAAAGCAGGTTGATGAAAACCCAACGTTTATCGATGTGCATTTGAACGATTTGTGCGCTTCGGTGCAAGAGAGCATCACCGAGATCCTACTGGATAAATTGAAAAAAGCCCAATCAATAACTGGAATAAAGCACATTGCCTTAAGCGGCGGAGTTTCCGTAAATCGCGGACTGAGGAATAAAATCCGACAATGGGCGGAAAATGAAAAAGGGCTGAACATTTATTTAACCCAACCTCAATATTGCACCGACAATGCTGCCATGATTGGCATCGCAGGATATTTCTATTTTTTAGCAGGGGATTTTGCCCACCAAGGTGTTTCAGCCGATGCTCGGTTACCTTGGTGAATTTTTTTTGAAAGAATCCTTGGTTTAATGAAATATTGTATTTACCTTATACGAACCTAAACCTTATTGTATGTTCATTGATCTCCAAACCATTCCAAAGGAAACTATTCCTTTTTGCGGTTTCAAGAAGAAATCGTTTATTCCACAAGAGCAGCAATTGAGAAAACAGCTCGAATGCGCTACTGCTTTGGGAAACAACTATCGTACGAAAGTTCAAATTGTTTTCTGCGATGACGAAGGGCTTAAAATGGTCTACACTACTGTTTGGGCTGCTTTAGATAAGCACATCGTGTTAAAGGGAGGAATTCGTATACCCATCCCTCGAATAGTGGAAATTATTTTTTAGTTTTGGGCATGCGCCCATGGCTTAAAGCGTCTATAATAGGCGTTTGTATTCTCCTTTTTCCTGCCCGGCATTGGTCCCAAAACCATGTGCAATGGTCTGCAATCTACGATGCTTCAACCCATGAAATCAGCATTCGTGGAACCATCGACCCCCAATGGCATCTGTATTCTCCCAAAACCGATGGAAGCCTTGGGCCCATTCCTTTAACGGTCACGCTGGAAAAAAACAGGGCGCTTAAAGAAGTTGGGAATTTGGAATTTTTAACAGAACCGCAAGCGTTTCAAGATGACAATTTTGGCGGAACCGTTTATATTTGGGAAAACGAGGTTCGGCTTGTGCAGAAAATAAAGCTTAAGAAAAAAATTTCCGCAATCCAAGTCACGTTAAACTACATGATTTGTAACGAAATGCAATGCTTACCCCCCATGGATGTCGTACTATCGATTCCTGTAAATCCTTAATAAAATATGAAGTCATTCTTGCTGTTTATATCCCTTTTTTCCTTGAGTTTTGTACGACTTAACGCCCAAATGGTCAACCACGAAGAGGTGGTCAAGGTAAAATTCAGTGTTGAACAACACGAAGAGGAAGGGTCCATCGTTGCTACGGTAGAGGTAATTCCGGGATGGCATATCAATTCGCACAAACTCCCCAAAGGTTCCTATGCTATTCCCACGGATTTAACCATACAACCCACAAAAGGAATTACGTCTGGAAAACTTACCGAGCCCAAACCCCATCAATACGTAGATGAAGATTTAGGGGACCTCCAAAGCCATCATAAAGGAAAGGTCGTCCTGCGAAGAGCTTTTAAGGTGAATTCCCCAAATGATGTAAAGGTTAAAGGATCTTTTTCATTTCAAGTTTGCGATGAGGCCGGGAAATGCCTCTTACCCCACGAATATCCTTATGAACTTACGGTAAAAGCTTTCACACCGACCCAAGCTGAGGATACAAGCAGCGTGAGGGAAAGGGAGGATACAGCGAAAACCTCAACCGGTATCAAAAAGGACCATGCCCAGGAAAAACCCAAGAAAAAGGAACGCGAAAAAAAAGGTAAATCCCTGTTAATCATCTTTATACTTTCGTTTTTAAGTGGGTTCGCTGCCTTGCTCACGCCTTGCGTCTTTCCCATGATCCCCATGACCGTTTCTTTTTTCACCAAACAAAGTCAATCCCGCGCTGCGGGGATGCGTAACGCCTTATTGTACGGAATTTCAATCATCGCCATTTACGTACTATTGGGAACGGTCATTACCGCTATATTTGGTCCTTCCGCATTGAATGAACTGTCCACCAATGTTTGGTTCAACCTGATTTTCTTTTTACTGCTCGTTGTTTTTGCCATTTCATTCCTGGGTGCCTTTGAAATCACCTTGCCCAATTCGTGGCTCAATAAAGCCAACGATGCTTCTTATAAGGGTGGATTTTTGGGGATTTTCTTTATGGCTCTCGCCCTCGCTTTGGTTTCTTTCTCGTGCACTGGCCCCATTGTGGGAACTTTGTTGGTAGAGTCTGCCACCATCGGAGGAATGGCGCCATTTGTAGGCATGTTTGGATTCTCCTTGGCTCTAGCTCTTCCTTTTACGTTATTCGCTGCGTTTCCGGGATGGATGAATTCCCTTCCCAAATCCGGAGGATGGTTGAATACCGTCAAAGTGGTGCTTGGCTTTTTAGAGCTCGCGCTTGCGTTTAAATTCTTATCCAACGCCGACCTGGTAGTACAAGGGCATTTCTTGGAACGCGAAGTTTTTCTCGCCATTTGGATTGGTATCTTTCTCGTTCTTTCCCTGTATTTATTGGGATTTGTTCGATTACCGCACGATAGTCCCATTGAAAAACTATCCGTGGGAAGGACCCTGCTTGGTACCACGGTGCTCATGTTTGTGATTTATTTAATTCCCGGATTGTGGGGGGCTCCCTTGAAACTGATCAGCGGATTCCCTCCTCCCCTTGCCTACAGCGAGGCGCCCCAAGGGTTTGGAGGGTCCAAAATGGTTTCACCGTCTTCCGAAAATCCCGATTTGCACTTAGGTCCTCAAAACTTGCAGGTGTTTCATGACTTCGAAAAAGCAAAAGCGTTTGCTGCAAAAGAAAACAAGCCGCTGTTCGTAGATTTCACGGGACATGCCTGCGTTAATTGCCGCAAGATGGAAGAAAAAGTGTGGGGTGAACCCGGCATCCTTGAGCTTTTGCGGGATAAAATGGTCATTGTTTCTTTGTACGTAGATGAAAAAACCGAATTACCTAAAGCGGAACAAGGAGAAAAAGAATATGCGCCCGGAAAAACCATGACCATTCGCGAAGTTGGCCATAAGTGGAGTTTTCTTCAAGCTACACGTTACAAAAGTAACACCCAGCCATATTACCGTATGATTGGGAAGGACGACCAAGATTTGCGTAATGGGTCAGCAGATTACGAGCATCATGGAAATGCCGAGGATTTCCGGAGGTGGTTAATGCAAGGCATTGAAGCCTATCAACAAGGGAACAAGTAGTAGCAGACACTGAATGAAACTTTGCATTGCGGAAAAGCCGAGCGTTGCTCGTGATTTAGCGAAATTGCTCGGGGCGACTTCGCGCAAAGACGGGTATTTCGAAGGAAATGGCTATTGGGTGAGTTGGACCTTTGGACATTTGTGTACCTTAAAAGAACCTGAAGATTACCATCCAAACTGGAAACAGTGGCGCGTTGAGGATTTACCCATCATTCCTGAATCCTTTGGAATTAAAGTTATCACCAACGACGGCGTTCAAAAACAATTCGAAGTCATCAAACATCTTGTTCACTCCTGTGAAGAGGTCATCAACTGCGGTGATGCCGGACAAGAAGGGGAATTAATTCAACGATGGGTATTGCTCAAAGCCGGATGCAAAAAGCCCATAAAACGGTTGTGGATTTCATCGCTAACCGATGAGGCCATCCAAGAAGGTTTTTCAACGTTAAAAGATGCCGCGGAATTCGACAACTTGTTCGCCGCAGGAAATTCCCGGGCCATCGGCGATTGGATTCTTGGAATCAATGGAACACGGCTCTACACGAAAAAATTTGGTGGCCCCCAGAAAGTACTTTCGGTTGGAAGGGTACAAACCCCTACCCTGGCAATGATTGTTCAACGACAAAAAGAAATTAACGCCTTTAAATCGGAAACCTACTGGGAACTGAAAACCCTGTATCGTGAAACGGAATTCTTGTGCCAAATTGACCGACTGAAAAGCGAAGAGCGCGCACAAAAAGGATTGGATTACTTGAAAGGAAAACCTTTCGAAGTAACCTCTTTTGAGCAAAAAGAAGGGAAAGAAGGGAATCCTCGATTGTACGATTTAACTTCCTTGCAGGTTGATGCCAATAAACGATTCGGATACAGTGCCGACGAGACCCTTAAACACGTACAAAATCTTTATGAAAAAAAACTGGTCTCCTATCCGCGCGTTGACACCACGTATCTCACGGAGGATTTGCATCCAAAAATTCCGAATATTCTTCGGGGCCTCAAAGACTATGCATCCTATACGGCTTCTTTACTGAATCAACCTCTTCCGAAACTAAAAAGCGTGTTCGACAATGAAAAGGTTACCGACCACCACGCCATTATCCCCACAGGCGTCCAGCCATCGGGTATTTCTTCCGACGAACAGAAAATTTACGACCTGATTGCACGGCGCTTGATCGCTGTTTTTTATCCCGAATGCAAGGTTTCCAATACCACCGTCCTTGGAAAAGTAGCCACGTTACCCTTTAAAGCTTCAGGAAAACAAATACTCGACAAAGGATGGCGGGTAATTTATGAGGCATTGGAATCTAAAACCACCCAAAAGGAAGAGCGTGAAGAAAAAGTCTTACCGTTGTTTACGGAAGGAGAACAAGGAGAACATGAACCTTTTGTACATCAAGGAAAAACCAGCGCTCCTAAGCCCTACACGGAAGCTACCTTACTTCGTGCAATGGAAACCGCTGGAAAATTCGTGGAAGATGAAGCCGTGCGAGATTTGATGAAAGAAAATGGGATTGGACGTCCTTCGACGCGTTCGGCGATAATTGAAACCTTATTCAAACGCGGCTATATTGAAAAAAAGAAAAAGAACCTCATCGCGACTACCACAGGAATCGATTTGATTGACACCATTAAAAACGACCTGCTTAAAAGCCCTGAACTAACCGGACAATGGGAACAGAAATTGCGTAAAATCGAACGTGGAACCTATAACCCCATTGATTTTAAGCAAGAACTATTTAAGATGGTGCGTGAAATAACCGACGAAGTGATTTTTGGAAATTAATCCATTTTCACAAAGGTCTTGCTCGACGTTTTGCCACCGCTAAATCCTAACTGTACCTGATACACCCCACGGCCTAATTCACGGATCCTAAGTTGGGTTGTCATCGCATCTACCTTGCCTGCCAAAACCAAACGGCCTTGAGCGTCATATACCTTATACCGTTCGGGCTGTTCACCAAAGAACTTAAGGGTAATTTCCTCGCTTGCCGGGTTAGGGAAAATCCCCCAACC
>Ga0214921_10008610_pt1 | contig 13172 bp, 11 predicted proteins | sample LL1505_MetaG_FD_177992 | JGI IMG/M metagenome (GOLD analysis project Ga0214921, IMG submission 177992) | Freshwater microbial communities from Lake Lanier, Atlanta, Georgia, United States - LL-1505 | ecosystem: Environmental > Aquatic > Freshwater > Lake | place: USA: Georgia | collected... | reverse complement strand
CACGCGTTCGCGCTTTGGGCAGCCACATCAAGGGCACCAACGGCGAATCACAAGGCGTGGTGCCTTTCCTCAAAGTGGTCAACGACACCGCTGTGGCCGTGAACCAAGGCGGCAAGCGCAAGGGCGCGGTCTGTACTTACCTAGAAACATGGCACCTCGATATTGAAGAGTTCCTGGAACTGCGCAAAAACACCGGCGACGACCGCCGCCGCACGCACGACATGAACACCGCCAACTGGATCCCCGACTTGTTCATGCGCCGTGTCATGGAAAAAGGCACTTGGACTTTGTTCTCGCCTTCCGATTGTCCCGATTTGCACGACAAGTTTGGCCTCGAGTTCGAAAAAGCCTATGTGGCCTACGAGCAAAAAGCGGCCGCTGGCGAAATCAAGCCCAGCCGCACCATCCAGGCCAACGACCTGTGGCGCAAAATGCTTTCCATGCTGTTTGAAACAGGCCATCCTTGGATCACGTTCAAAGACGCTTGCAACATTCGCTCACCCCAGCAGCACGCCGGCGTGGTGCACTCGTCCAACCTGTGCACCGAAATCACCCTGAACACCAGCGACACCGAAACTGCCGTGTGCAACTTGGGCTCGGTCAACTTGCCACAGCACTTGATGGACGGCCCCAACGGCAAGCAAATCGACCACGCCAAACTGCAGCGCACCATCAAAACGGCCATGCGCATGCTCGACAACGTGATCGACATCAACTACTACGCCGTCAAAAAAGCGCGTGACTCCAATATGCGTCACCGCCCTGTCGGCCTGGGCCTCATGGGCTTCCAAGACGCGCTGTACCAAATGCGTGTACCCTACGCGTCTCAAGACGCTGTGCGATTTGCCGACACGTCCATGGAAGCCATCTGCTACTACGCTTACTGGGCCTCCACTGAATTGGCTGCAGAGCGCGGCAAGTATTCAAGCTACAAAGGTTCTTTGTGGGACCAAGGTATCCTGCCTTTGGACACCCTCGACCTGTTGCAAAAAGCTCGCGGCGGCTATGTCGAAGTCGACCGCAGCAGCACCATGGATTGGGATGCTCTGCGCAAGAAGATTGCCAAAGACGGCATGCGCAATTCCAACTGCGTGGCCATTGCGCCTACCGCCACCATCTCCAACATCATTGGTGTGGACGCTTGTATCGAGCCTTGCTTCGGCAACTTGTCGGTCAAGTCCAACTTGTCTGGCGAATTCACCATCATCAACAGCTACTTGGTGCGCGACTTGAAGCGCCTGGGTCTGTGGGACGATGTCATGGTCATGGACTTGAAGCACTTCGACGGCTCATTGAGCCCCATCGACCGTGTGCCGCAAGAAATCAAAGCCTTGTACGCCACTGCGTTTGAAGTGGAAACCACTTGGATTGTGGAAGCTGCTGCACGTCGCCAAAAATGGATTGACCAAGCACAGTCGCTCAACATTTACATGTCTGGCGCGTCTGGCAAAAAGCTCGACGACACTTACAAGTTGGCATGGTTGCGTGGTCTCAAAACCACTTACTACCTGCGCACCATCAGCGCCACACACGCCGAGAAATCCACTGTGTCCAACAATCAAATGAACGCTGTGTCTTCTGGCGTAGCGTCGGGCGCAAGCGCAGCCAATGCATCTGCACCCTCACAGTTTTCTGCAATGCCCGCCACCGATGTCAAGTTCACAGCCATCGATGATGTGGATTGCGAAGCTTGCCAATGATTTTTTAAATTTCCAAATTCAAAAATTTATTCAAGAGATCACCATTGAGAAATCAACGCGAAGAAATTTGAAGCGAACTTCGAACAGCAACTCAAAACAAGACGATGCAAAAGCACAACACTTCTTCGCGTGATTTCATTTCTTTTCAAAACATTGCTTTGCATTTCGTACGCAAGCTTTCATAATTCAAACATTGGAAATTTCTATGTTGTCTTGGGACGATTCATCTAAACCTGCATTGCAACCTGCAATGCCAAGCTTCCCCCCAAGTGGTCCATCTGCCGACCGCTTCGCTGATCTGTCTTCTTTCAACACTGCTGCTGGCATCAGCGCTTCAAGCCCCATCATGTCTGCAGCTGTTGCACCACAAGCAGCAACATCCGGCGCAGCACGCCGCGTGAATGCTGCAGACAAGCGCATCATCAATGGCCAAACCGATGTCAACCAGTTGGTGCCCTTCAAATACAAATGGGCTTGGGAAAAATACCTCGCTACTTGCGCCAACCATTGGATGCCGCAAGAAGTGAACATGACCCGCGACATTGCCCTTTGGAAAGACCCCAACGGTTTGACTGAAGACGAGCGCCGTTTGGTCAAGCGCAATTTAGGTTTCTTTGTAACGGCCGACTCATTGGCGGCCAACAACATCACCTTGGGTACCTATCGCCACATCACAGCGCCTGAGTGCCGCCAGTTCTTGTTGCGTCAGGCCTTTGAAGAAGCCATTCACACCCACGCCTACCAGTACATCACTGAATCTTTGGGCTTGGACGAAAGCGAAATTTTCAATGCTTACAACGAAGTGCAGTCCATCCGCGACAAAGACGAGTTCCTGATTCCGTTCATTCACGCCATCATGGATCCGCACTTCAAAACGGGTACCCAAGAAACAGATCAAACCCTTTTGAAGTCGCTTATCGTGTTTGCTTGCCTCATGGAAGGCTTGTTCTTCTACGTAGGCTTCACGCAAATTTTGGCTTTGGGTCGTCAAAACAAAATGACCGGTGCTGCCGAGCAATACCAGTACATCCTGCGCGACGAATCCATGCACTGCAACTTCGGCATCGATTTGATCAACCAGATCAAACTCGAAAATCCCCAGTTGTGGACCGCTGAGTTCAAAGCTGAAATCAATGAGTTGTTCTTGAAAGCTGTTGAACTCGAATACCGTTACGCCGAAGACACCATGCCCCGCGGCGTGCTTGGCCTGAACGCCTCCATGTTCAAAGGTTACCTGCGCTATATCGCCAACCGCCGTGCCACCCAAATCGGCCTGGAAGCCCTCTTCCCCAACGAAGAGAATCCCTTCCCATGGATGAGCGAAATGATTGACTTGAAGAAAGAACGCAATTTCTTCGAGACCCGCGTCATTGAATACCAGTCGGGCGGCGCCCTGTCTTGGGACTAAAACTTCACACATGACGTTCCTGTTTAAACCTCACACCACGACCGCGCTCAGCGGCGCTGGGGTGAGGTTTTCCCCCATTCAAGGTGTTGAGATTCAATCTCAGCGCCTTGAATCGCTTTGCGGCTCCAACATTCGCAAAGTGTTTCCCTCTGTTGATTTTTCTAATTGATCAAGGAGAAAAAAATCATGGCAACTGCAAAAAAAGCGGCACCCAAAAAAGTCGCAGCAAAAAAAGCAGCCCCTAAAAAGGCCGTAGTGAAGAAAGCCGCTGCTCCCAAAAAGGCAGCAGCTCCTAAGAAGGCAGCAGCTCCTAAAAAGGCCGTAGCTAAAAAAGCAGCAGCTCCTAAAAAAGCCGCCGCTAAAAAAGCTGCTCCTAAAAAGGCCGTAGCAAAGAAAGCAGCAGCTCCTAAAAAAGCCGCCGCTCCTAAAAAAGCTGCTAAAAAAGTTGTAGCTAAGAAAGCTGCTAAAAAAGCTGCTCCTAAAAAAGCCGCTAAAAAGCCTGCGAAAAAAGCTGCTAAGAAAGCAGCGAAAGCGCCCGCTGCCCCTGCTGCCGCTGCGCAAACGGCATTGAATCCTCAAGCTGCCTGGCCGTTTCCTTCGGCCGCCAAGCCCTGATTCAAGCTTAAAGCGCTGAGCGAAAGCAAAGCAAAGCCCGATGCTGAAAAGCGTCGGGCTTTTTTTGTGCAATACAAAAGCTTAAGGATAGAAAGTGAGTAAGCGATAACCCATGAAAGCTGAATGTTGCTTTTTCAGCTTCATGACCAGTTCGTACTCAACAATTTCTCCGGGTGAGATCACGTCTGCGCCACCCCAATCCACAGGATTCAACACTTTTCTCACCAGCGCAGCGTCTTGCACGTTGGTCAAAGTCAACTCCAACCACGGGGTTGCCACAGGCACTTTATCGGCATTTCTCAAATGAATTTGAACTGTCCATTGCGGCTCATCCATGCCCAGCAGCATCTCATCTTGCGCTTGCGCAGCTTGCTTGAGGTCAATTGACGCAAAGTCAATGACCACGGCATCGGGTATTCGCAAAGGTTGAATGCGGCATCCAAGTTGATGACAAGCCTCAATCAAAATTGGTTTCAATGGGGGGTAGTGGGTAGCGAGTGGATCTTTGAAGACAAGAAGCGTTTGATACAGCAGGCCCACGAGTCCCAGCCCAGCCCAGGTGACCAAACCCCAAAAGCTCATGCGAATTTAGGCGGCTGTGCCGCGTTGCGCAGTCATCAAAATCCAACCGTCTTCCCGGTCAGCAACTGACAACTTAAGGTGTGGTGCATACGCCTGAATGAGCTCTTCTTCTTGGCGTTCCAAAATACCAGCCAATACCAAATTGCCATCCGCATGAACATGGCTGCACAGCAAAGGTGCAAGCACCTTGAGTGGCGTAGCCAAAATATTGGCCAACACAGTTTCGTAGGAGCCCTGCGCCAATTCAGGCAGTCCAGCAGCCACAGCCACTTGATTGGCTTGCGCGTTGAGTAGGGTTGAGGCAACAGCCGCTTCATCAATGTCAACCGCGTCTATTTGCAGCGCCCCAAATTTGGCGGCGGCAATGGCCAAAATGCCAGAGCCACAACCATAATCCAAAACACGTTGACCCTTCAACGCATGCCTTGCAATCCAGCGCAAACACATGCGCGTGGTGGGATGAGTGCCGGTACCAAACGCCAAACCAGGATCAAGGCGAATGATCTCACGGGCTTGAGCGGGCGGCTCATGCCAGGTGGGCACAATCCAAAATTCAGGGGTGATTTCTACAGGTGCAAATTGCGATTGTGTCAGGCGCACCCAATCTTGATCAGGCACGGCCTCGACGGAGGTGACTTTGCAGCCGTCAAAAAAATCTTGCGCGGCCAAGAGTAGTGCTGCTTGGCGTGCTTCCTCTTCTTTGGCAAACAGGGCGACCACTTTAGAGCGATGCCATCCTTCTTTGGGTGGCGGCATCCCTGGCTCGCCAAACAAAGCTTGTTCGTGCTCCGTCTCTGCGTCAGCGTCTTCGACTGAAACACTCAAAGCATCCAAGGCCTCGAGGGCTTCGCTCAAAACATCGACACGGTCTTCAGGGCACAACAAATTCAATTCAAACATGCTCAGCCTTTGCGATGTCGCAACCACTCTTCCAAGTAGTGAATATTGGTGCCGCCATTGACAAACTTAGCATCCCGCAGAATTTCACGGTGCAAAGGAATGTTGGTGCTGATGCCTTCAACCACGGTTTCGGCCAGTGCAGTTTGCATGCGCGCGATGGCTTGCTCGCGCGTGTCGCCATGGGCAATGATTTTGCCAATCATAGAGTCGTAGTTGGGCGGCACAAAATAGTTGTTGTAGACGTGTGAGTCGACCCGAATGCCAGGGCCGCCCGGGGCATGCCAAGTGGTGATGCGACCGGGCGAAGGCGTGAACTTGAAAGGATCTTCAGCATTCACACGGCATTCGATGGCGTGGCCTTTCATTTGAATTTGTCGCTGAGTGAAAGGCAACTTTTCGCCTGCGGCCACCATGATTTGAGTTTTGACAATGTCAATGCCCGTGACCCACTCGGTGACTGGGTGCTCAACCTGAACACGCGTGTTCATTTCAATGAAATAGAACTCGCCGTTTTCATACAAAAATTCAAAGGTACCGGCACCGCGGTAGTTGATTTTTTTGCAAGCCGCGACGCATCGCTCACCAATTTTGTCAATCAGTTTGCGGGGAATGCCAGGCGCGGGTGCCTCTTCCAACACTTTTTGGTGGCGTCTTTGCATAGAGCAATCGCGCTCGCCCAAGTAAACCGCATTCTTGTGCTTGTCAGCCAGAATTTGAATCTCAATGTGTCGAGGGTTTTGCAAATACTTTTCCATGTAGACCGCAGGATTGCCAAACGCAGCGCCTGCCTCAGCCTTGGTCATTTGCACGGCATTGATGAGTGCGGCTTCGGTGTGCACCACCCTCATACCGCGGCCGCCACCGCCGCCTGCCGCTTTGATGATGACAGGGTAACCAATGCTTTTGGCCGTTCGCCGAATGATGATGGGATCGTCGGGCAGCTCGCCCTCTGAACCGGGTACACAAGGTACGCCCGCTTTGATCATGGCCTGCTTGGCCGACACCTTGTCGCCCATGATGCGAATGGATTCGGGGGATGGGCCGATGAATTGAAAACCGCTTTTTTCCACCCGCTCGGCAAAGTCTGCGTTTTCACTCAAAAAACCGTAACCGGGGTGAATGGCTTCAGCATCGGTCACTTCGGCGGCCGAAATGATGGCCGGCATGTTGAGGTAGCTGAGGTTGGAGGCTGCGGGGCCAATACAAACCGCCTCTTCTGCCAACTTCACATATTTGGTTTCGCGATCGGCTTCGGAGTAAACCATGACCGCTTTGATGCCCATTTCGCGGCATGCGCGCTGAATTCGCAAGGCGATCTCCCCGCGGTTCGCGACCAGAATTTTCTTGAACATAAGAATCCCGGTGAATTATTCGATGACGTACAAGGCTTGACCGTATTCCACAGCCTGACCGTTTTCGCACAAGACCTGTTTCACAGTGCCTGATTTGTCAGATTCAATTTCGTTCAAAATCTTCATCGCTTCAATGATGCAAAGAGTGTCGCCCTCTTCAACGGTGTCTCCCACTTGGACGAATGGCTTGGCACCTGGACTCGAAGAACGGTAAAAAGTGCCCACCATGGGCGACTTGACCGTGTGGCCAGCGGCTGCAATTTCAGCTGCAGCCGCTGCAGCAGTGACCGCCGCAGCATCTGCAATTTCGGAGGCTGTGAGAGGGGCAACTGGCGCAGCAGCCAATGTGGGCGAAGCAGGCACCACAACTTGTTGGGTTAAAACAGGGGCGCTTGAAGCTGCGAAACCTTTGACAATTCGAACCTTGCCTTCTGCTTCTGTGATTTCCAATTCTGTGACATTGGAATCAGAAACCAAGTCAATCAAGGTTTTGAGTTTGCGCAAATCCATGTTACCCCCTGTGTTTGCTAGCGAAAACGCTGAATCTACACTAAAAACACCTCTAAATAGCTACATTTGCATGCAAAAGTCATTTAACTGACCAAACGAAGCCATTCATCTAGGTCAGATTGCTCCAATTTGCCGACTTTTTGCTTTAAAAGCCTGCCATTTGCTGCGAAAAGTACGCTGTATGGCAAAACACTTTGAGCATTGCCCAGTGATTGGCCCAAAGCAGTGCCGTTTAAACCAGCCAAGCCATTGGGAAAGCGCAATGGTTTTTGCGACAAATAACGGCGAACCATGCTAGGCTGATCAACCGCCAATCCAACAACTTGAAAAGATTTAGATTGATTTAGTGCATAAAAGGCATCAATTAGAGGCAGTTCTTCAATACATGGGGGGCACCATGTGGCCCAAAAATTAACCAACAGTGGTTTGCCGCGCAAACTTTGAAAGCTCAAAGTACCGCCCTCTGGTTTCTCAAACTCCTGCAGCCAGAAATTTTTGACCGCCTCATCCATCACGCCTTGAGGCTGAAATTTTTGCCACGCAAACATGGCCCCTGCCAAGCCAGCTGCAACACCCACCCCCGCTAACAGCCAATGACGGCGAGATCTGCTTTCTTCAGTGTCTTCTTGTTTCATACCTGCATCATGCCTCAATTAATCTTTTCACAGCAGCGATATCCCCTCTGGGCGATCGCCCTTGGGCGTCAACTTTCAAGGCGCCTCTCACATCATCAAAATCATTGACCAACAGATGAACGCCAATTTCTTCCCCCAACGCCTCGCAGTAACTGTGAATGCTCAAAGCTTCCACAGGCTCACCCTGCAAGCCATTGACCGATCGGGCCTCAAAGGCCACGCCCTTGTTGATGAGTTCAATTTCACAAGACTTGGCATCGTCGCAAAACAATTGAAGGTAAATATCTGACAAACGGGTGGCAGTTCCATGCCAAACAGCACCGCCCAGATAGGGCCGAAACTCTGCCAAGCGCGTCATCCACATCAAAGCATGCCCTCTGAGGGCCGCTAATTCTTGTGGCTGCGTGTCGGCACAAAAAAGGTCGATGTACTCACGCACATGCGCTTCAACTTGGTCATTGTTGGGCAAGGGCGAGCGCTGCGGCAAGCCCAAGGCTTTCAAAGCGCGGCGCTTGGCCGGGCCGTACTCCAAGCCCTCTTCCACCACCCACTGTGCTGCCGAAGCTGCAATTTCATCTGTCAAATCTGCCATGGCGCCATTGTGCACCGCCTAAAATCCCCCTATGCATATACATATATTGGGCATTTGCGGAACCTTCATGGGCGGCTTGGCTGCGTTGGCCAGAGAAGCCGGACACAAAGTGACGGGTTGCGACGCCGGGGTCTACCCCCCCATGAGCGATCAGCTGAAGGCCTTGGGCATTGAATTGATGGAGGGCTTTGGTGTTGAGCAAATGCAGCTCAAACCAGACCTCTATGTCATTGGCAATGTGGTGAGCCGAAGTCGCTTGCCTTCGGGCGAACCGAAGTTTCCTTTGATGGAAGCCGTTTTGGAATCGGGTGCTCCCTATGCGAGCGGCCCGCAGTGGTTGTCCGAACATGTTCTTCAGGGAAGGCATGTATTGGCGGTGGCAGGCACGCATGGCAAAACCTCGACCACCTCCATGTTGACCTGGATTTTGGAAGCTGCCGGACTTGAACCCGGATTTTTGGTGGGTGGCGTGCCTCTGAATTTTGGCGTTTCGGCGCGCCTAGGCAAAGTGGCAAAAGGCCATTTCCGCAATTACTTTGTCATTGAGGCCGACGAGTACGACACGGCCTTCTTCGACAAGCGCAGCAAGTTCGTCCATTACCGACCTCGCACTGCCATCTTGAACAATTTGGAATTTGACCACGCCGATATCTTTGACGACCTGGCCGCCATCGAGCGTCAATTTCATCATTTGGTACGCACCGTCCCAGAGCAGGGTCGCTTGGTTGTCAACGGTTTGGAAGAAAGTTTGACGCGTGTTTTGGCGCAAGGCTGTTGGAGTGAAGTCCGCAGTTTTGGCGCGGCAGTTTCAGACTTCTCGGCGGTGGGAGAGCCCCACAAATTTGATGTCATGCACCGAGGCCAAAAGGTGGCCCATGTAAGCTGGGGTTTAGGCGGCGTGCACAACCAACTCAATGCCTTGGCGGCCATTGCTGCGGCAGAGCATGTAGGCGTTGAACCCAGCACAGCAGCGCAAGCGCTGGGCAGTTTTCAAAATGTGAAGCGTCGCATGGAAGTGCGTGGCACCGTTTCGAACATCACGGTCTATGACGATTTTGCGCACCACCCTACGGCCATTCGCACCACGCTCGATGGCCTGCGCCGTCAAATTGGCCATGAGCAACGCATCTTGGCTATTTTTGAACCGCGCAGCAACACCATGAAGCTGGGCACCATGAAATCGCAATTGCCTTGGAGCTTAGAGCAGGCCGATTTGTCTTTCTGCCACAGCGGTGGCTTAGATTGGGATGCCCATGCCGCCCTGGCAAGCATGGGCAACAAAGCACAAGTGGCCACCAACATTGACGAGTTGGTCTCGCAAGTGATGGCACAAGTTCAAACGGGTGACCATTTGCTTTGCATGAGCAATGGCGGTTTTGGCGGCGTGCACGATCGCCTCCTAAAGGCACTGAAGCAAAAGTAAAAGGCCGCCAATGGATAGCGGCTTGGGTACTTTCTGAAGTGTGCGCCGACTTATTTCTTGCGACGTGTCTCAACCGCCTTGGACAAAGTTTCTAAAACTTTTTCGCTGTCAGCCCACCCAATGCACGCATCCGTGATGCTTTGCGCGTACTTCAAAGCATTCACATCGTCTTTGCCAGGTGTGAATTTTTGCGCGCCGCCTTCAATGTGGCTTTCGACCATCACGCCGAATATTTGACGCGAGCCTTTGCCCATCTGATCTGCAATTTCTTGTGTCACCACCAATTGGCGTTCATGCTGTTTGCTGCTGTTGGCATGGCTGCAATCGATCATCAAGGTGGGTGGCAATTTGGCGGCGGTCAAATCGTGGCAAGCCGCATTCACACTAGCCTCATCGTAATTGGGCATTTTGCCGCCGCGCAAAATGACATGGCAATCGGGATTGCCTTGCGTTTGCACAATGGCCACCTGCCCGTTCTTGTGCACTGACAAGAAATGGTGACCTCTCGCAGCTGCTTGAATGGCATCTGTGGCAATTTTGATGTTGCCATCGGTGCCATTTTTAAAGCCAATCGGGGCAGACAAACCGGAAGCCAACTCGCGGTGCACTTGGCTCTCGGTGGTACGAGCGCCAATAGCGCCCCAGCTGATCAAGTCGCCAATGTACTGCGGTGAAATCACGTCTAAGAATTCACTGCCTGCCGGCAGGCCTTGGCGGTTAATTTCAATCAGCAATTGACGTGCAATGCGCAAGCCTTCGTCAATGCGATAGCTTTCATCCAGGTAGGGGTCGTTGATCAAGCCTTTCCATCCCACCGTGGTGCGTGGTTTTTCAAAGTACACCCGCATCACAATTTCCAAGGTGCCTTGGTACTTGTCACGCAGGGGCTTTAAGCGACGCGCATAGTCCAAAGCGGCGGCTGGGTCGTGAATGGAGCAAGGGCCAATGACCACCAACAAACGGTCGTCTTTGCCCGCCATGATGTTGTGAATCTTGCGGCGTGTTTGTGAAATCAAGGTTTCCACCGCCGTGCCCGCAATGGGAAAGAAGCGCATCAAATGCTCTGGTGGCGGCAACACAGTAATGTCCTTGATGCGTTCGTCATCGGTCTGGCCTGCACGATCTGAAGGGCTTGCATAGCGAGGCTCCGAAGTGGCTTTGGCTTTGGTGATCATGTGGACTCCTTTTGAAAAATGAAAACTTGAATCAGGTCTGGGTAAGTGACAAAAAAAAACCGCCGGGGGTTGAGTCCGGCGGTTGATAGAGGGGTTCAGTGACTTATGCGCTGGCCTCTCGTCCGCCTTGGACTGAGAATGCAAAATAAAAGCTAAAAAAGCTAAAACGCTTGGTCATGGGAAAAGAATGTAGCACAAGTTTTAGGCAGATTTCTGACAAATTGTCAGTGCCCCAGCATTTAAGCCGTGCCGCCCACAGTCAAACCTTCAATGCGCAGGGTGGGTTGGCCGACACCCACAGGCACGCTTTGGCCTTCTTTACCGCACACGCCCACGCCTGAGTCAAGTCGCATGTCGTTGCCAATCATGCTCACTTGCTTTAAGCACTCGGGGCCGCTGCCCACCAAGGTGGCGCCCTTCACGGGATATTGAATTTTGCCGTTCTCTACCCAATAGGCTTCTGAGGCAGAGAACACAAACTTGCCACTGGTGATATCGACCTGACCGCCGCCAAAATTGGTGGCGTACAAGCCCTTTTTCATACTGGCCACAATTTCTTCAGGCGATTTGTCGCCGCCCAACATGTAGGTATTGGTCATGCGCGGCATGGGAATGTGGGCATAACTTTCGCGTCGGCCATTGCCGGTGGGCTTGACACCCATCAGGCGTGCGTTCATGGCGTCTTGAATGTAACCCTTCAAAATGCCGTCTTCAATCAGAACATTGCGCTGGCTGGGACAGCCTTCATCGTCAACATTCAAAGAACCACGTCGATCTGAAAGGGTGCCATCGTCAAGCACCGTGACACCTTTGGCAGCCACGCGTTTGCCAATCATGCCGCTGAAAGCGCTAGAGCCTTTGCGATTGAAATCGCCTTCAAGGCCGTGGCCAATGGCCTCATGCAACAAGACGCCTGGCCAGCCAGAGCCCAAGACCACGGTCATCACACCAGCGGGGGCTGGCCTGGCGTCTAAGTTGGTGAGTGCGGCATGTACCGCGTCGTTGACATACGTGTTCAACATGGCATCGTCAAAATAAGCCAAGCCAAAGCGACCACCGCCGCCGCCACTGCCCACTTCACGGCGCCCTTTTTGTTCGGCAATCACAGTGACAGAAAGGCGCACCAAGGGACGCACGTCAGCTGCCAATGTGCCATCTGCCCGGGCCACCATGACCACGTCGTATTCGCTGGCAAGACCCGCCATGACTTGCACCACCCGAGGATCTTTAGCGCGCGCCAGCTGCTCCACTTTTTCAAGCAGCTGAACTTTGTCTGTGCTGTTGAGTGTGCCCATCGGATCGAGTGAGGGGTACAAAGAACGAATGCCTGCCACTTTGCGTGTTGGCACTTTGGCTTTGCGGTTTTGCTGGGCTTGCGCAATGGCGCGCACAGTGATCGCAGCATCCATCAAGGAGGATTCTGAAATGTCATCGGAATAGGCGAAGGCTGTTTTCTCGCCAGCTACAGCGCGAACACCCACACCTTGGTCAATGCTGAAGCTGCCTGTTTTGACAATGCCTTCTTCTAAACTCCAACCTTCAGAGCGGGTGTACTGAAAATACAAGTCGGCATCGTCAACCTTGTGCGCCTTGATGGCTGAGAGCGCTTTGGACAGATGGGTTTCATCCAATCCAAAAGGCTCAAGCAAGAGGGACTTGGCAGTGGCCAAACGTTCAATGGTGGGTTCGCGTGAAATCATGGTGACATTGTAGACATGCCGTTAAGGCCCTGCTGAACTGAGGCTTGAGAAGGCCGTTATCGTTATGCAAAGCCGTTGTTCAAAGCATGTCAGGTCTGAACCAAACGTTTGGCCTTGGCAATGGACATCAAAATACCCAAGCCCAAGCCCAGCGTGACCATGGCGGTTCCGCCATAGCTGATAAAGGGCAATGGCACACCCACAACCGGCAATATGCCACTGACCATGCCCATGTTGACAAAGGCGTAGGTGAAGAAAATCATGCTGACGCTACCGGCCAACAAGCGGGTAAAAAGGGTGGGCGCCTCACGTGCAATCACCAAACCTCTGAAGACCAAAAAGAAGAAGCCTGCAATCAAGAGCAGGGTGCCCACAAGACCAAACTCCTCAGAAAATGCGGCAAAGATAAAGTCCGTGGTTCTCTCGGGTATGAACTCCAAGTGGGTTTGGGTACCTTGCATAAAGCCTTTGCCCCAAAAGCCGCCCGAGCCAATGGCGATCATGCCTTGAATGATGTGAAAGCCTTTGCCCAGCGGGTCTCGTGCAGGGTCGAGCAAAGTACACACGCGTTGCCGCTGAT
>Ga0214921_10008609_pt1 | contig 13173 bp, 8 predicted proteins | sample LL1505_MetaG_FD_177992 | JGI IMG/M metagenome (GOLD analysis project Ga0214921, IMG submission 177992) | Freshwater microbial communities from Lake Lanier, Atlanta, Georgia, United States - LL-1505 | ecosystem: Environmental > Aquatic > Freshwater > Lake | place: USA: Georgia | collected 2015-05-28 | reverse complement strand
CAAGCGGAATCCCTCTGCCGCGGATTGCTCCTGTGAGGCGACTACCGTATCCAGGACGACATGAAAGCCCTTTTCCCGACCAGCAGGATGAAAATCGATGTGATACGATGCGTCACGTAAGCGTGTCGCAATTTCGGAGAAGTCCACGGACTCCCCCGAGGAGCTCGATTGAACCAGTCGCTCAATAACTTTTAAGCTTCGCGCTAATCTTCCTGTCTCTCGGCGAGTTAGTGCGCTGTGTATCCCTCTCTCCTTACTACCAACGTGACGAATGGCTGCTTCCTCCGCGTCGGTCAGCCCTGCAATATTTCTCAGCGCTCCGAACCAATCGGCGAGCTTCGGTCCGAACCACGCCGTCAAGGACCCGAAGTGGCCATCGGCACACCAATTTTTTGGGGTTAACCCGCTAAAATCGCCATCGCCGCGCGCTCTATCGAGAGTGGGCCGGACATTCTCCTCAAACCAAGCTGAGGTCTCTGCTTTGCTATATTTGCAGCGGCTCCCTCGTAACAGCGGTTCCATTTCTGCCTTCACCGCGGTCTGAATCCCTGCGATGACATCGTCGGTTACACCTGCGTACTGCTTGAGAAATTGAAACCACGACTTTGTCAGTCCAATTCGACGCTGCGCAAACTCAGCTATCGGATGAGCTTCGTGCATCTTGCCCCGCGAAAGTGCAAGCAGCTGGCCGCTTTGAATCGCCTCCTCGACAATCCTCGGCAACGTCGTATCAATCCACTTGCGGAGCTCTTCCAGCGTGTACCTTTCCTTAGCTTTTTCCTTGATCGCTGCACCCGAATCCTTGCGGGCTTGCGTACGAGCGAGCTCGGACTCCTCTTTCGTAATAAGCAATGCGCCAACAAGACCTTCGTACCAATACTTCGCATTCCCGATTCTCGAATGAAAAGGTTTGAAGTACTCGTGGTCTTCGAAATGTCGAGCAGCAAGGGGACTCCAATTACCAGTTTCTCGACAACGCCCAACGAGCGGTTTGAGAGTATCCTCTGCCCAGGCCCTGAGCTGTTCTTCCGGAATCGCTCCCCTCTTAAGAGCGGCGTCTGCGCTACCCTTGCTCTTTGAGACCGCTCGAATGAGCCGCTCTTCAGTGGGCGAGACGGCTCCCGATTGTACCAGGGATTGATACCACCGACCTGAGACCCCTGCGATCTGGCGTGTAACTGAATTGAATCCTGGAACCTGACGAAAGCGATCAACGGTGAGTGACGACCAATCGCCACTTTTTCTGGCAGCAGCAGCGGCGGCCAAGACACCGTGCTCCTGAAGCCAGGTATTCGGGTCTACCGGGAATTGCCTTTCCTTCGATGTTGTTGCTCCCACCATATAGAATGGTTATGGAGGCAATCCTCGGTGTGGACTCAACAACATGGCTATTTCCGAACTAGGATCCTAAAACAGACAGAAACAGACAGCCTGGCACACTATAGACAGGGGCTATCACCAATCATTAGTTATAGTGCTTGCAAGAACACCTTAAGGTCCTCTTTCTCTTGAGCCGTTAGCCCAATCGAGAAACGGGAATCATAGAAATTGATAATATCGAGGAGATCACCAGAGAAACCGTTGTGCATGTACGGCGAATGGGTTTCTAAGCCTCGCAAACTCGGCGGTTTAAACTTACCGATATCAGCCCATCTTCCGGTCGTCATCGCGGCACCTGGATCGGTGGTCTGTATCCGAGCGCCTGTAACGTTATGTCGTAACGTATAGAGCGGTAGGTCCGCGGTTCTCCGCGAGGCATCTGCCGTTCCCGTATTCATCAGAAGTGGAAGCGAATTGCTTCCTACTCCCGGAAGGTTGTGACATGAGGAGCAACTTCCGCGAACGGCGATATCACGCCCACGTGGCCCGCCTCGTTGACGAGGGGGAGCGAACCGATCGTTAAAGCCCGAGACTCCGGTGATGAGAAACGAGCGCCCGTTAAAGATCTTCTCTCCTCTCGCGATCGCTTGCTGGATCGGTGTCGCCTGATCGCCACCTCTCGGTCGGGGTTGAGACCACGGCCCAAAGATCGAGAAGACTCGGGAATTAAATCCCAGGAGTCGCTGCCCGTTCCCAACAAAGCGATTCAATCCGGAAAAAAACGGAAGCTGCACGAGCGCTTCAGGTCCTGCACGCACTCGGGAGGCTTCGAGAGAGCCTGCGGCGTTATCGAAGATCTGCGTTGTAAAGAGGCTCGTCTCAAAATCAACTATCTGGGTTATCTGAAGCTCCGTTGGTGGGGTGTTCGCCTGCATATGTCCGATCACGGCATCCCGCACCTGAGAGCGTAACGCTGCGGGTACGGAGCCAGCGGTCAATGCTTCACGCCCATCCCACATTACTGTGGAGAGAAAACGCAAGTTCGATGCGGGCAACGGTCGACGGAACGCCGATATCTCGGAGCTGCTTGCAAATCCGTACGGATCATCTACAGCCTCGATGGTGAACTCCGCATGAGCCGGCATCTTAAGACCGATTCGAAAGAGCCCCTTCGTGCGAAGCATCGAGGTATTCCGAGCGCGAGCCTCTGGAGTAGACATGTCAGCATTGGGCGAGTTGGCGCCATCCACCGCGGCGAACAACGGATCGAGCCCCTGCGTTAGATCAAAGAGGCTCTGTGCGAACTCCGGGTTCATGTTCGCTCCCTCCGACAATGCGTGACATGTCGCGCACGAACGACCGTTCGTTCCTAACAGTTGAAAAAACGGGTTGGTGGTATCAAAGGAGGGTCGCGTCGTAATCGTACGTGAAATCCCGGTGCCATTCGGTGACTCTATCTTTGGAAAGGAGAGCTTTCGAGGCGCGGCGAAAGCCGGTTCGCTCACCAAAGCTCCGAGAAGGATCACGATCAGGGATCCCAACGTGAGCTTGAGGAGAGCCGCTCCCACTTTTGACATCACCATCTCACCCATACTCACCTCTCGCGGTACTGGATGTACGAACGTCGTGCAACAGTTGCGTAACAAAGACACACCTCCCCCCACGACATCAGGGGTAGGCATCTGTATTTGCTATACGAGGGATCGCGCTTTTACGTTACTACCTCGGACAGAGGGTTCCTGTTCAAGAAACGCGCCACATTGAGAGACCGGAGATTCCCGCATCCCCTTGAATCGGAATTTCTATAACGAGTTTACTCTTCCCGCATCGGAACGAGCGGAATGAGCGCCATCCCCGGCAGAGCAGCGATGAACGCAAGGATGTAGAGATTCGTATACCCGATCGCTTCAACTATCGCGCCCGCTTGGCCACCAACGAGGGTGCCTGGAATCGACATAATGGCGCTTCCTACCGCATAGTGAGTCGCCTTGTACTGTTGCGAGCAGGTCGTAAGAAGGAACACTAAGAGCGCGGCGCTCCCCAATCCAGCGGCGATCTGTTCGATGCCGTGAATAGTGGCGATGATGGAGATGCCACTCATCGTCGTAGGATCCGGCTTCGCGACGGAGAGCCATACGTAAAGCCAGATGTTCAGATTCATCGCGATAGTGAGGGGCCACATCGCCTTTCGCAGCCCCATCTTCTTGATCAGATATCCGCCCCACATCGCGCCGATGATCGTACCCGCGGCTCCAACGATGCCGGCTATCCACGCATACTGCTCACCGGTAATTTTTAGCTCGCGAAGCATGAACGGGGTCACCATCGAGAAGAGAAGCTCATCGCCCATCTTATAAAGAACAATGAAGGCGAGTACGAGAGCGACTTTTGGCTGCGCCAAATAGGTGAGAAATCCTTCAACGAAAACTCTTCGCGCCTTGGCGAATTGCGTCTCAACATCGGCCGCTGGAGTTCCTACCTTTGGAAGTAGGAAAGCATGGCCAAGAGCGAGGGCCGCTAAAACGCCAGCTCCTACCGAAAAGGCGAGCGCCCAGGCGTGGTAGGGGGTATTCATGGTTGCGGAGCTTATCGCCCACGCCGCAAACGCCACGAGCCCGCTTCGAGCGAACACCATCGCCATCCGATACGCGAGCACACGATATCCCGAGAGCAACGCCTGGTCCTCTCGTTTCGGGATCGCCTCAAGATAATATCCGTCGATAGCGATATCGTTCGTCGCGGCGACAAACGCCATAACAACGAAAACACACGCTATCCATTCAAGGTATGCACCCCCTTCAGCCCCGGCCGCAAAATGAGAGAGCAGCGCTACAAGTCCCGTAAGAACCGCAAGAATGCCCTGCAACGCGACCTGCCACCCCCGCTTCGTTCCCCATCCATCAACAAGGGGAGCCCACAGGAACTTGATATTCCACGGGAGTCCGAGGTAATTCAAATATCCAAGGTACCGCTCCTTCACCCCAAGCTGAGTAAAGAACACCCCGGAGAGAATCCGTACGATCATGTAGGGCAGCCCCTCAGCAAAGTAGCTGGTCGCGACCCACGGGATATTCCTCCTTGGATTTTCGGGGGACGTTTGGTTCGCCAGAGTGGTCATAGACAAGGGCCCATCGTCGGTGTGTTGGGGCAGTATGTCATAGGTGGCCGGAAGGGGACACGGGGATTGGGGATTGGGGGTGAGCGACCGGTGAAATGGGAGGGCGCGCATTCCTGCGCGCCACATGGCGTGACGCGAAACAACGCCGTCACCGTTGGCACCCCGGAGGGCCCGTCTCCCGACGGGCCGGCATCGCGACCCATATAGCAATCCGCGACCGTATCGCGATCCAATTCGATACAACTCAACATACCCGGCCCGTGAGGACACGGGCCCTCCGGTTCGTTTATTCCGCGCGAAGACCGTTTGAATTACGAGACATTCCGACGGCTAGGAATGGTCGCCCAGAGCCACGCTCCCCCCAATAAAAAAAGCCGGAGCAGTTTCCCGCTCCGGCCCAGGAGATAATTAGTAAGGAGGTTACTAATTAAAAATTGTTCCAGATGTACTGATTCGTCACCTCGTGATGGAAACGGACCTCGCCGGTCTTCACGGTAGTTCCGAGTTCACGCGCACACCTATCAGCAGCCGCGACCTTACGCTCAATGAACTTCTCCTTTGCGAGCTCACCAAGCATCTCGGAAATAAACTCGCTCGACTTGCACAAGCGGATCGCGTCGTAGATGTTCCCCGGAAGGACGCGGGTTCGTGAACGACGATTCTCTGTTACCTGCTGCTCATTCTTTGGTCCTTGCAAACCGGTGTAGAGGATCGAGAGAAACGTCAGGTATGGATTTGCGTCTGGCGCTACCGTTCGAACCTCAATACGAGCAGATTTCTCGTTTCCAAGCGGAATTCGCACCATCGATGTTCGGTCAACAGCTGACGAACGGATCTGGTTCGGCGCCTCGAAATGTGGATCAAGTCGTCGGTAGGCGTTAACACTTGAATTAATCAACAAGCACATATCGTTGGCGTTGTTGAGCAAGCGGTCAATGAAGTCCCATGCAGCCGCCGAAAGTCCGTCCTCACCCGCAGCGTCGTGGAAGAGGTTATTACCTCCCTTCGACAACGAGAGATTCGTGTGCATGCCGCTTCCGTTAATCCCAGCGATCGGCTTCGGCAGGAAGCACGCAGTAAGACCGGAATTGGCCGCGATCTGTCGCGCTGTCAGCTTATAGAGCTGCACCTGATCCGCCGCGAGTAGCGCGTCACAGTAGGTGTAATTCAACTCAAACTGTGATGGCGCCACCTCTGGATGGTCCTTCTCATTCTCAAATGCCATAGCCCGTTGAGCCTCAGCGAGCGAGTCGATGAAGATCTTGAGCGGATCCTTCGGTAATGAGTTGTAGTATCCACCACTCGATACTAACTTGAAGCCAACGCTGTCAGAGAAGGTCTGCTCAGCGTCGCGCCCTTCGAACAGAAACCCCTCGCATTCAACAGAGATCTGCGCGGTAATCTTATCTCGCTGATAGAGATCGTCCACGAACTCCTTCAACCGTCCTCGCATATCGGAGCTGTATCCCCGTCCATCTCGGTCCTTGATCAGACCGAACACGAGCACCTTTCCAGGTCCGAACACATCGCTCGGCAACCAGCGAAAGGATCCCCAATCGATAGCGAGACGAAGATCAGACTCCTTTACAACAGAGAACCCACGGATCGAGGAACCGTCGAACGTAAGATTGTCGTATGACTTGATGAGGAACTTTTTATCGTAATCCAACATGTGGAGACGTCCCTCGATGTCCGTGAAGCACACGGTCACGGCTTTGATACGCTTCTCTTCATGAAGATATCGGAGGTAGTGCTCCCGGAGCTCATCCTCGGAGGAGCGCTTTGCGACACGCTCCTTAGCCTCAAGATTGAGCTGCTCAAGTTCGTCGTAAGGAATTTCCAGGAAGTTGCGTAGTTGTATCTCCATAAGCCCTTAATATAAGTAAGGTTACATTTAAGCTTATTTACCACTTAATTAAGCTTATCATCTACCAAATTATGCTTCCAAACGCCATTTTAAGACAAAGAGCGGCTTTCGTTGTCATGTCCAGAGACTTCTCGGCGCCCTTACCGAACAAGTTCAGTGAGTTAGAGAGGAGAGTTCCTATTTCACCAAGGCTCGCTCAATCGCTTCGATGAGGCGCGGGCTGAGCGGCGTTACTGAAGAGGTGTATCGGTCGAGCACAAGCCCATCCTTTCCAACAAGAAACTTTTCAAAGTTCCATCCAACCTCCCCTCCTCCGGTGCTTGATATTACGAAGCGGTATACCGGATCCTTCTGCTCACCGGTCACCTTCGTTTTAGAGAACAGGGGAAAGGTCACACCAAATTTAGAGGAACAGAACTTTTGAATCTCCGAGTTCGATCCCGGCTCCTGCCCCCCGAAGTCGTTGCTCGGGAACCCAAGCACCACAAATCCCCGATCCTTGAACCGGAGATACAACTCCTGAAGCTCGGCGTACTGCGGTGTATAGCCACACTGCGAGGCGGTATTAACCACGAGGGAGACCTTCCCTTTAAATTCAGCCAGAGGCGCGTTCGATCCATCTATTCGGGTAGCGCTCAGATCGTACAGAGATCCTTCGGCCGAAGCCTTTACAGAGAAAGCCAATAACGCGACCGCGAATAACCCCACTACCACCAAGCTCTTCATCATCCCTCCCCTATCGTGACGAACGTAAAGAGCGTAAGCCGCGGCGCATTACTTCGCCAGTGAGATCTGATCCATTACCTTGCCAGACGCGAGGTCAATGAAGGATATAGTCCGCACCTGGGAAATACCGGTCTCCTGCGCAGCCTTCTTTAGGGAGCCGAAGAACTTATCCTTCGCGAATGGAGGCATCTGGCTCATCGGGAAATCCTTAAAGGTAAGGCGAAGATCATCCTTAACCTCTTCGTGACCCACAAACTTAGGACCTGCGACCGGATTCGATTTAACACGATCCACAAAGCCAGAAATTCCTGTCGCCGCTTGCGGAGGAACCTGAGCGTCCTTCGCGGGCTCTACATTTCCGCGAGCAGGCGATGAGCCAGTGCCCGGTTGCGCATCAAGCGTCGTCATAAACGCGGAGAATCTCGCGCGAGCCTCATCAGATGGAGCGATGTTGAGCGCGGCGCTTCCGGTCTCCTTCGCCTTAGAGAAATCACCCTGCTGGGCGTAGGTGATTGAGAGATAGGCCATCGCAGGGAAATTCTTTGGATCCTGCTTGAGAACTGAGTTCAACTCTGAGATCGATTTATCATACTGCCCAAGGAAGGTGAGGGTGCTGGCGTATCTGGCTCGCGCGCCGTGATTATCGGGCTCAAGCTTTAGGTATCGCTCATAGAACTCCTGGGCCTTTGTGAATGCCTTCTGATCAAAGGAGACATCCGCCATCATCACCAACGCTGCTGGATCGTTTGGCTGCATTGCGAGGATCCGGCTCAAAACGTCGATCGCCTCAAAAACGGTAGAATTTGAGCTGTGTGGGTCGTTTCGTAATTTGTCGCCAAGGATTCCAGCCAGCATCTTGAGCTTTTCGATATTCTGCGGATCAGTTTCTAGCTGTTCTCGCAGGATAGCCACCTGAGGATCCTCGGGAATAGCCTGAGCCGGCTGTTCAGAATGCTGTTTTGCGATCGGCTCGTTCTTTGGAGGGATGAGGTAGCTTTGCAGCGCGAATCCGAGCCCGAAAAGCGCTACGGCCGATATACCAAGGACGAGGGGAAAGGTTTTTGTACGTTGCGTCAGACGCTTCCCGCATGAGGGACAAAACTGCATCGCCTCAGTCACTGGACCACTACACCGCGAACACACTGTTATATTCAAACTCATCTGTTTTCTCCAACGGTTACGGTGGTGATGATCAACTATCTCGCGTCAAAGATCCAGCTTTGCACCGGGAAGCTTCGAGGATGCATCAGTTAGTAAGTAAGGTCAGAAGATCCGTAGAGTTTTTGGAAGCTGTCTGGCCTGACCATCAGACGCGCAGGAAGCGCGTTACGGCGAGGCTTATGGGGCGGAGCGAACACCGCCGCTAGCGGGATAAGGTTCAGGCGGTTAGTGAATTGTCGCCCGAAATATCTCGTGATATTTAGGCCTTGGCCAGGTTTTTTCAAGGATTGATGTGAATAACGCGACCCCCCAGTACACCATCCGGACACCTCGCAACAGGGCACCTCTGAGCATGTCCCTCGTCATCCCCTGCTACAACGAGGAGGATGTATTGCCTGAACTCCGTCGACGCCTCAAGGACCTCGTCTCGAAATACTCTTTCCCGATAGAGGTAGTCCTGATCGATGACGGCAGCAAGGATAACACCTGGCCGATGATTCAAAGCTATGCTCACGAAGATGGCTTTATCAAATCCGTTCGTTTGGCCCGAAACTTTGGACATCAGACCGCTATCACGTGCGGACTCGATCAGACGCGCGGCGAGGTTGTCGTTATCCTCGACGCCGACCTTCAAGATCCACCGGAGCTGATCCCGGAGATGCTTAAGGAGTGGGAAGATGGCTATGACGTGGTCTACGGCCAACGTCGCAAGCGAGCGGGAGAATCCGCTTCCAAGAAGTTCTTCGCGTTCGCGTTCTATCGAATCTTCGAAAAGGTCGCTGGCCTCAAGGTTCCTCGCGATACAGGCGATTTCCGACTCATGGACCGAAGAGCTGTTGACGCTCTTCAATCGCTCCGCGAACGCCATCGCTTCGTGCGAGGGATGGTCTCGTGGATCGGGTACCACCAGAAAGCCGTTCAGTATGACCGCCCGGAGCGATTCGCTGGGGTAACGAAGTATCCGTTCCGTAAATCGCTCTTCCTCGCGATCGACGCGATTACATCGTTCACGTACGCCCCCCTTCGACTCGCCTCGTATCTTGGCCTCGCGACCTCGGCGCTGGCGTTCCTCTATATCGTGGTGGTCGTCCTACTCAAGCTCCTCGGCATAAGCTTCGCAGGTTATACCTCGATCATGGCGGCGATCCTGTTACTGGGCGGAGTTCAACTCACCGTATTGGGAATCCTCGGGGAGTATGTCGGCCGAATTTTCGAGCAGGGTCAACAGCGCCCACTCTACTTGGTCGACCAGGTGCAGGGTGAGCCATTGGCTCAGTCCGCAGCCCCTTCGAAGCACGCGCACGGCTAACTCAAACAGACATTACTTCAGGAAGCGAGGACGTTATGACTAAACCAAGAGTAGCGATAGTTGGAGGGGGATTTACAGGACTCTCCGCGGCATACGATCTGTGCAAAGCGGGATGTGAGGTCACTATCTACGAACACGACGCGGATATAGGTGGTCTGGCCGGAACTTTTGAGCTTGCTCCTGGCATACGAGTCGAGAAATTTTATCACCACTGGTTTACCTCGGACGTCGATGTGCTCGACCTGATCGATGAGCTCGGGCTCTCTCACCTAAAACGATACGTCTCCTCAAACACCGGACTCTACTACGCGAACTCTATCTTCAGACTTGCGAGTCCGCTCGATCTCTTAAAGTTCCGCGCGATCCCCTTGCTCGATCGGATCCGCACCGGATTTATGGCCCTCATCGCACGAAGAATTAACTCATGGCGTGAGCTTGAGGATATCTCCGCTGAGGACTGGCTGATCAAGTACGGAGGGAAGAAGGCTTACGACGTTATGTGGTCTCCCCTGATGCAGGGCAAGTTCGGGGCTGAAGCTAAAAACGTGTCCGCTGTGTGGATATGGAACAAACTGAAGCTCCGTGGGTCAAGTCGCAACAAGAAGGGCGGAGAGAGTCTCGTGTATTTCGGCGGTAGCTTTGGCGCTCTTTCCACCGGTATCCGAAGCGCTCTTGAAAAAGAGGGGGTAACGATTAAAACCTCGACCCCCGTCAAATCGATCGTGGTTGATAACGGTCGGGCAGTAGGTGTCGAAACATCGGCTGGACGACACGCAGCAGACCTCGTTCTCTGCACGGCGGCTCTTCCCCAATTTCTTGAGATGACTCCCGGACTTCCAGCCTCGTATGTAGATAAGTGTCAACAGATCCGTTTCCTGGGCAACACCTGTCTCGTGCTCCGGCTCAATCGCTCGCTCTCAAGCACGTACTGGCTCAACGTCGCGGACCCGTCATTCCCATTCGTGGGTATCATCGAGCATACCAATCTCGACTCCAAGGAGAACTATAACGGGGAACATATCGTCTACCTCTCCAAGTATCTGCCAACAACAGAGGCTCTCTTCTCGATGAACGCCGAGGAGACGTACCAATACTGCGAGCCCTTCATTCAACGGATCTTCCCTGACTTCAATCGCTCGTGGGTAAACTCCTTCCATGTTTGGAAGGCGCGCTACAGTCAACCCGTCATCACCAAGCATTACTCGAAGAATATCCCCGACTTCCAGACACCGATCAAAGCATTGTGGTTGAACACGATGGCGCAGATCTATCCGGAAGATCGCGGAACGAACTATGCCGTGCGATACGGCCGCAAGATAGCGCGCGAGATAATCGCGAGTCTCTCCACGGCCGAGAGCGAGTCCGAGCCGTTGCGACGGGTTGTGGGGGAGTCTGTATCAGAGTAATTGGGCGCGAATCTTAGGCTCACCGCGAAGGTGGCGTTCACTTTGGATAACTACGTTGGGGAGCGCTTGGTAGCTCTCCGATGATGGAGCTACGTATGACAGAGAAAGAAGTAAGCACAGAGACACATTCAACAACCTGCCAAGAGCGGGAGTGTTGGAAGGCGTTTTTTACGACATCCCAGTGGGTGGCCTACGGTATACTTATCGCCGTTGGCATCCTTCTTCGTTGGACACTCCTTGAGGCTCGACCATACCACCACGATGAGTCGCTGCACGGCATGTACGGAAGGTACTTCTATGACTTTCCTGAGAGCAATTACTACAAGTACGACCCGATGCTTCACGGGCCGATGCTCTACAACAGCATGCGATTTATCTACGCGTGGTTCGGTGACTCGCTGTGGGCAGCTCGTACACCAACGGCAATTATGGGAACGCTCTTTATGTTCGTCCCATTCCTCTTTCGGCGCTATTTCCTCAAATCATCTGTGTTGATTCTGACCGCGGCTGTAGCCCTGTCACCTACCCTTGTCTACTGGGCTCGATTCCTCCGAGAGGATTCCTGGGTAATCTCGGGCATGATTATCACGCTGATGGGATTCACCATCGCGTCGAATCCATGGCGGGCATTCTTAGTGCTCTTCGGTATGACCATTCAATGGTGCACGAAGGAGAGCGCTATCGTTTCGCTGGCGGTCCTCTTTGGTTACATCACCTTCGAGGCCTTCTTCAAAATATTCGTGCTGAAACAGTGGGACACCCTGGCTGAGCGAATCTGGAACCACATCAAGAGCTATCCATGGAATACCGCTATAGCCTTTGTGGTGTGCGCCTCCATTTACGCCTGGTTCTATGGAGCTGGCTTTCGGTATCCCAAGGGTATCGTAGATGGCCTCGGATACACGGCCTATGAATACTGGGCCCGTCACCATGCCATGGAACGAATTCAGGGGCCGTTCAACTTTCATATCTACGTGATGGGTTGGTATGAGCTCCCGGTCTTCGTGGCGTTCTTAACTCACCTCGTTCTCTTCTATCGACGAACAACAGGAGAGATCCGATACGTGGCGCTCTTTGTCCTCGCCTCTATCGTCCTCGCGTGCGTCATGACCAATCCCGCCACGATCCGGGAGAACCTCATATGGAAGCCGTTCAAGCTGAAAGACACCCTCGACATCATAGGGCTCCTCGTCCTTCTGTGCCACCCGCCTCTTGTAACGATTCACCACCTGTTGAAGCGTGAGGATGGACTCGCAGCAGCCGGCTATTTCGGTACAGCGACCTTCTTTGTGTACAGCTACCTCGGGGAGAAGGTCCCATGGCTCTCGGTATACCCACTGATATTCATGCTGCCGTACCTCACACTGTACTTTCAGGACTACTTTAAGAAATACCCGGTTGACTACAAGCACTATCCTGTCAAACGAGCTCTCCTCTATGCAGGATCCGCCCTTGCGGTCTTCGCTCTGATCTTTATCACCGAGCGGAAGCCGATAGATCCTCAGACTGGCGAGGACGTCCTGTTTCTCTGCACCGGTGTGCTTTTGATCGGCATCGCCCTCCTCGATCAGGTTGGTCGATATCTCGGAACCTTCAACGTGGGTCGCTGGATCGTTGTCGGGACGATCTTGTTCACTCTGCGCGCATCGGTTCAAACGAATTTCCTCTATGCGGGACGTGAGACGGAGTACCTCTCACAGGTTCATACGACGGACGAGCTTCAACAGATCACGGAGTACATTATTGATGATGTGCAGAACCAACGTCACGGGTACAAGCCACTCGTGTTCGCCACTGGAGAGGCTACCTGGCCACTCGCTTGGTATTTCCGTCACCTTAAAGAGGAATACAAGTTCACGGCCAAGCCCGAGGAGAAGAGCAACTTTACCTATCTCTTCATCGACTGGAAGGACCAACGTGAAGCAGGCGAGATCCCTGAGGGATACACGGCTCGCAAGGTGAACCTACGTGGCTGGTGGGTTCCTGAATTCAAGCAGATGACCCTCAAGAAGTTCCTACGGTACTCGATCAATCACTATCCATGGAGCCCGTCGGGATTCACCTACACGACCCTCCTCATGGCGAAGGATCGAGCTCGATTTAAGGACAAATAATCGGGCTGCCATGCCGAACCTATCAATCTAGGGCCCGACTCCTGGCGTGCCGTATGACTACGTGAGGTATCGAGGCTTCATCGACAGGCAAAACGATATGGCCCGCGAGACGCAGGCCCTACCCCTTGCACCACAACAACCAATGGAGGGCC
>Ga0214921_10008608_pt1 | contig 13174 bp, 9 predicted proteins | sample LL1505_MetaG_FD_177992 | JGI IMG/M metagenome (GOLD analysis project Ga0214921, IMG submission 177992) | Freshwater microbial communities from Lake Lanier, Atlanta, Georgia, United States - LL-1505 | ecosystem: Environmental > Aquatic > Freshwater > Lake | place: USA: Georgia | collected 2015-05-28 | reverse complement strand
CCTGCACGTCGATGTCAAAGCCGATGTAATGCCCACCTTAGGCTTCACCTACTTTTTGAACGAGCATGTGGCCGTCGAAGCCATTCTCGGCACGACCAAGTATGTGATCAGCGCGGTTGGTGCCGGTGGTGCCACGGCGGTGCACAACACATGGGTGCTGCCTCCCGTCGTGACGCTGCAATATCATTTCCAACCCAAGGCGCGGGTCAGTCCCTATGTCGGCGCTGGGCTGAATGCGATGGTGTTCTATGGTGGCAAGGATCGTAACGGCTTCTCGGTCAAGGTCGATAACGGCATTGGCTATGCGTTGCAGGCCGGGACCGACGTGGCCCTGTCTGGGCCGTGGAGCTTGAATGCCGACGTTAAGAAGGTGTTCTTCAAGACGGATGCCAGCATCAATGGAGGGACGCTAAAATCCAAAGTCACGTTCGATCCTTGGGTCCTGTCCCTCGGCATAGCGCGCCGGTTCTAAGTCTCGCGCCGAATGAAGGGGCGGCGGCCTAATTGTCGGGTGACCGTCCCTGCCTAACCATGCCAAGCACAATTTATTGCATAGTAATAAATATCTAAACTGATAAATTGTCCGTCCGGACCGTCCGAATATGCAACCAGCAGAGCGATTGAGCTGGTCGATAATGGCGTCAGGATTGGGTGGATGGTGCGTCAGTTCTTAGATGATCCCGGATTTGAAGAGGTTGCGCAGGATGTGCAGCGGTCGCAAGTCGCGCGAAGTGTAAGTGTCCTACTAACGGCAACGCTTTCAATTCTCAACCTCGGCCTATGGCCATCGCTGACTTGGCTGGCGGTGGCACTCACAGCGCAGTTGTTCACCCATGTGACTGCGGTCTCTACCCGTCGGGGTGGGGCCATGTCCCGCAGATTCCGGGCGGCGATGGTGGCCGCCATGCTGTTTGAGACGGTTGTTTGGGACTATCTGGCGCTGGTCTATTGGCAACCGGACAATCTCGCATTCTGCGTCCTGTCCATCTGTGTTGTATCGGGTCAACTGTTACATGCGCAGGTCTTTGTTGGGCGTCAAAGATCGACCTTGCTGGCCTGCGCCATTCCGCCATCTGTCACCTTGATTGTGATGCCAACCTTTCTGAGTGGGTTCCAAGGTGGCGCGCAACTTACCGCGTTCGCCGCGACCACTGTTGCGGTCTATTACGCTTGGGTGTCCGCAAACGCCCACAATGAGGCGAGATCGTCGCTGGAGGAGCAGCGCAGTTTCGCCCAAGGCATCATTGAAGCCTTGGATGCCCGCATCGGGATCATCGATGAGCGCGGCGAGTTCATCCACACAAACCGCGTCTGGCGCGAGCGGATTGAGACCATAGAGCGGCGCACAAATACAACCCTTCGCAATCATCTGTCAGACCACTGTGGGCGCATTCCAGGCCGAAAGGGACAACTGATCGAGCGCCAATTGCAGGCCATGCTTGACGGGCGTGTTGATAGTTTCTCTACCCTCTACCGAGCCAATGTGGAGGGCGTGAGCCAGTGGTTCAGCCTGCGCGCCTATACGTTGAAAGATGCTGGTCAGGCGAAGGTGCTGGTCATTCAAGACAATGTCACCGAGATCAAGGCCTCTGAGGCGAAGCTCAGGCAGACCAATCGCGTGCTTCGTCGCGCGCGGTTGGAAGCGGATATGGCCAATCGGGCCAAGTCGCGGTTTTTGGCCACCATGGGCCACGAAATTCGGACCCCCCTCAACGGTATTGTGGCCATCGCAGATGTGCTGTCGCGCTCCGAGCTGGGCGAGTCTGATCGTGACCTGATCGACACCATTTCGTCCTCTGCTGATACCCTTTCAGGCCTGCTGGTCGATATGCTCGATGTGGCCCGGATCGAGGCGGGCCGGGTCAGTCTGGAGCGCGCACCGTTCCATCTGGGTGATGCCCTGAGATCCGTTATTGCCTTGAGCAACATCATTGCGAGCGAAAAGAACCTCGCCCTGAACAGTCACCTCGACCCAAAGGTTGAGGTCTGGGTCATGGGTGATCTGACCCGCATTAAGCAGGTCGCCACGAATCTCATTGCCAATGCGGTGAAGTTTACGGACGAGGGAAATGTCACGGTTTCGGCGAGACAAAATGAGGCCGGAGCCTTTGAGATTTCTGTTGCTGATACGGGTATTGGGTTTGATCCCAGCCAAATCGACCGTCTGTTTAACCCGTTTGAACAGGCTGATGACACCGTAACGCGCCGGTTTGGTGGCACGGGATTGGGCTTGGCCATCGTCAAGCAACTGATCCTGATGATGGGGGGGAACATCAGTTGTACCAGCGTGCCGGAAAGTGGTTCCGAGTTCCGCATTCTATTACCGCTCGAGATTACCGAAGAGCCACCACGGCAGATCGAACCCAGTCTTGAAGACTATATCGAGGCAGCTCCCCTGGTCATTTTGGTGGTTGATGACCATCCGGTGAACCGAAAGGTCGTCGGATTGATCCTGAACCAGTTAAACATCCAGTTGGTTATGGCCAAGAATGGCGAGGAGGCTGTTCAAGCCTTCTATAAGCAGCCCTTTGATGCGGTTCTGATGGATATGCAGATGCCGGTGATGGACGGCTTAGCGGCGACGCGGGCCATTCGTGACATTGAGCAAAGGGCGGGGCAGGATCGCACGCCGGTCATCATGTTCAGTGCCAATGCCCTAACCGAGCATATTGAGCAGAGCCTGGCCTGCGGGGCGGACATGCATCTGGCTAAACCGATCACCGCCAAGGGACTTCTCGGGGCCTTGGGCAGTGTCCTGAACAAAGAGCCGACCTTGACGACCCCGCCTCTGATTTCGGCCTGACAATCGCGGCGATATGTTTAACATCGCCTCTGGAACGCCCAACCGAGGCGCAGTGGAATCTAGGAGTGCGCTATGAAGGCCGCCGCCTATTACGAAAATGGGTCTCCCGAGGTCTTGAGATATGAGGATGTGCCCGATCCGGTTTGCCATCCTAAGGGCGTGGTCATTCGGGTCTTGGCGGTCAGTATTGAAGGCGGTGACACGCTCAATCGCTGGCGCGGTCCTTTGGTCACCCATCCGCATATTGTCGGCTATCAGGCCTCTGGCGAGATCGTCGCCATCGGTTCGGAGGTCAGCCATCTGAAGCTCGGTCAGATCGTTGCCACCTGTGACGGCTTTGGCAGCCATGCCGAACTGCGCCCCGTGCCAGCCTGTAATTGCTGGCCGGTGCCTGAGGGGTTTGACCCGCGTCTGGCCGCCGTCATTCCCGTGGCCTTCGGCACCGCGCACGACTGTCTGTTCGAGTTTGGACGTCTAAAGGCGGGCGAGACGGTTCTGGTGCAGGCCGGTGCCAGCGGCGTTGGTCTTGCGGCCATTCAACTGGCCAAGCGGGCAGGGGCCACGGTTCTGGCCACTGCCTCAAGCGACGAGCGTTTGGAGCGACTGAAGGCCTACGGTCTCGATCACGGCATCAACTATTCGGTCCAGTCCGTTCCCGAAGCGGTGATGAAATTTACGGACAAGAAGGGCGTTAATCTGGTGGTCGACAGTGTCGGCGGCCCGACCTTGCAAGGCTCGATCCAGTCGCTGGCCTATCGCGGCCGGGTGTCGATGGTCGGTCAGGCGGGGCGTGAGCCGATGGTGGTCGATGTTGGCAGTCTGATGGGCGGCAACCGCTCGCTCAGCGGCGTGTTCTTGGGCGCTGAGATCATGACCGACCGGGCCCATGACATGATCCAAGGCCTGATCGACGATGCAGCCAAGGGTGCGTTCCAAGTGGTCATCGACCGGGAGTTCAAGCTCTCTGACGCCGCTGCGGCCCATGCCTATATAGAGAGCCGCCAAGCTGTGGGCCGGGTTCTTCTGATCCCTTGATGGGGGGGACTGCATCCCCCTCACCCAACCCTCTCCCCCAAGGGGGAGAGGGCTATATCGTTCTTAGCCCTCTCCCTGAGAGAGAGGGTTGGGTGAGGGCCTTGCTTTGGCGGCAACATCCTCATCCTATCGAAGGGCATCGTGATCCGTTCCCCTCAACCGCATCCCCCGCGAAGGCGGGGGTCCAGACTTGCGAAGCTCCGCCCGCCGGTTGGCCCTGTTCTGGATCCCCGCCTTCGCGGGGAACACGGCGGTGAGGTAGGGGGTATTTCAAACTCCCTACCTCCGCAGGGCTTAAGGGCAGCCTCACCCCATCGGGTAGAGGATCTCTTTCGACACGGCATTGATCTTCTTCATCACTTCGTCGCTGAGGATCAGGTCGGAGGCAGCGAAGATTTCGGCCAGTTGGTTTTCGTGGGTGGCGCCGACGATGGTCGAGGCCACGAAGTCGTGCTGCATGCTCCAGGCCGTGGCCATGGTCACGAGCGACATGCCCGCCTCTTGGGCGATGGCCCCGAAGCGCTCGGTCGCCAGCAGGGACTTGTCATTGACGAAGCGCTTGACCATCGCGGCCTGACGCCCACCCATATTGAGATAGTTGGAGAACCGCGCCCCGTCGGGACGGCCGCCATTGTTATACTTGCCCGACAGAACGCCGCCCGCGAGGGGGGAGTAGGGGATCAGGCTGACGCCCTCTTGACGGCAGACCTGCGCCAGCTCGTCTTCAAAGCGGCGGTTGTTCATGCTGAAATTGTTCTGGATGGTCTCATACCGGGCCAGACCCTCTCGCTCGGAAACCGAAAGGCTCTTCATCAGGCCCCAGCTGGTTTCATTGCTGCAGCCGATGATCCGTACCTTGCCGCTTTCGACCAGATCATCCAACGCGCGCAGGGCGTCTTCATAGCGGGCGCCATGGTCAGGCCAGTGGGTTTGATAGAGGTCGATATAGTCGGTGTTCAGACGGCGCAGGCTGGCCTCAACCGCGCTGACGATATTGTGACGGTCGAGCGCGGTCATGCCGGCGCGCTGCGAGCCCTTGAGCCAGCCATGGCTGGGGCCGCAGACCTTGGTTGCGATCAGGACCTCGTCGCGACGCTTGGTCTTCATCCATCGACCAACAATCTCTTCGGTGGTTCCGGCCCATTCTTCCTTGGGCGGGACGGGATAGTTCTCAGCCGTGTCGAAGAAGTTGATGCCCGCATCGAGCGACATGTCGAGGATACGGTGGGACATCTTCTCGTCGGCCTGGGCACCAAAGGTCATGGTGCCCATACAGATCTTCGAAACAACGATGGGGCTTTTGCCAAGGCGGTGGGTTTGCATGGTTTGTCCTGAAGGTTGGAAAGGTTGAACGGTTAGGATTGGGAAATGAGATAGGTCTGCAAGATCGCCCTCAGACCCTCCGATAGGGGGCTGGAGCCCTTCTCATCGGCCTGCACAAAGGTCGTCATACAGATGCCGACGCACTTGCCCTTTTGGAACATGGCTTGGCTGATCTCCATCGAGGCATTGCCGATGCGGGTAATGCCGCTGCCAATATCGAGCATATCAGGGTGATAGACCTCGCCGAGGAAGCTGACGCGGGTATCGGCGGTGACGATCCGAACCCAAGGCGCGGGACCCAAATCCTCGAAAATCTGTTTCATGAACCGGCCGCGCGCCTCATCGTAAAAGCCTGCAATGGCCATATTGTTGATGTGGCGAAGGCTGTCCTCATCCCGATAGCGGGTCTGGATCTGGAACGCGAAGGGATAGGCGGCGCGGTCAAGGCGCCAAGGATCAGGCTTCATAGATAGGCTACACTCTGAACAGATCGGATCATCACGACTTAAGGACTGGTTTTAGAGCCTAGCCGCCATTAGGATCAAACGATTGTTTGATTGATCGCCCACCGCCGCCGGAGATAGCCATGTCCAATACCGACCTGTTCGCCCCCATGACCTTCAAGCGTGGCCCGGCCATGAAGAACCGCTTCATGCTTGCGCCCCTGACCAATCAGCAGAGCGGCGCAGACGGTGTCCTGTCTCAGGAAGAATATACGTGGCTGGTCAAGCGGGCAGAGGGCGGATTTGGCCTGACCATGACCTGCGCTGCGCACGTCCAAAAGATCGGCCAAGGCTTTGAGGGCCAACTTGGGATCTTTTCGGATGATCATCTGCCCGGCCTGACGCGGCTGGCAGCGGGGATCAAGGCCAATGACAGCCTAGCGGTCGTGCAACTTCACCATGCGGGTATGCGCTCACCCAAGGAACTGATCGGCGAGGCTCCGGTCTGTCCGTCGGCCAATGAAGAGTTTGGCGCGCGGCCCATGACCACGGCTGAAGTCGAAGAGATGATCGAGGCCTTTATCGTCGGTGCCGAGCGGGCGGAGCGGGCAGGCTTTGACGGCGTCGAGCTGCACGGTGCCCACGGCTATGTTCTGTGCCAATTCTTGAGCCCAGAGGTCAACCAGCGCACTGACCGCTTCGGCGGTTCGCTAGACAACCGCACCTCGGTGATCCGCGAGATCATCGCCGGTATCCGCGCCCGTTGCCGTCCAGACTTCAATCTGGGTATCCGGCTGTCGCCTGAGCGGTTCGGCTTGAAGCTCTCGGAAATCCTGTCCTTTGCCCAGAGTCTGATGACGGCGGGCGATATTGACTATCTCGACATGTCCTTGTGGGACGTGTTCAAGCTGCCGACCGAAGAAGAGTTTAAGGACCGCAGCCTGATGGCCTGGTTCGCGGGCCTTGATCGCGGCCATGTGCGCCTTGGCGTTGCGGGCAAGGTTCTGACGGCGGAAAATGCCCGGGCCTGCCTTCAGGCCGGCATGGATTTCGTGCTGATCGGACGCGGCGCGATCTTGCATCATGACTATCCCAAGCTGGTGCAGGCCGATCCTGACTTCCACCCGATTGCCTTGCCCGTTAGCCAAGAGCACTTGGCCAAAGAAGGCCTCAGCCCAAGTTTCATTCAATATATGGGCAACTGGAAAGGCTTCGTCAGCCTCTAGAGGGTGACAGCCTCATCAGAGGGCCGCATAGTCGATAAAGAAACCAGCGCGGGGCGTCTTCGGACCTAAACACTGCGCGGATCAAAGGGAGGATGACATGGCCTACGCTCCGGCGACGCGGGATATCTATGATGCAGATAGCCACATCATGGAACTGCCTGATTTCTTGAAAAAATACGCCGATCCGCTTCTGCGGGAAGAGATTCCCGAGGTCAGCTATTCGGCCTCAATCGTCACTGACGAAGAGGTCGCGGTGATCATGTCGCAGGGCGGCCGGCACAGCGCTGAGCATGTGCAGGCCCAGATTGATCTGGGCGACCGGCTGATCCAGTCCTCAAAGGAAATCCAAGCCCTCGGTGCCTTTGATAGCGCCGACCGGACCCGGGCTATGGACCTGCTTGGCTTCAAGAAGCAGTTGGTGTTCGCGACCCACAGCGTCGCCATGCCCTTTTCGGCCAGCTCGCGGCTGGAGTCTCGCCTGCGCTATGGGGCGACTAGGGCTCATAATCGTCATATGGCCGACTTCTGCAGTTCGGACGCAAGGCTGATGGGCGTCGCGGTGATCCCGCTCGATGATCCTGAGATGGCCATGGCCGAGCTCGACTATGTGCTGCGCAGCGGCCTTGAAGCGGTTTGGATTCCCCATCGTCCTTGCGGTGACCGCTCACCTGGCCACGTCGATCTCGATCCGTTCTGGGCCAAGTTGGCCGAAAGCGGGGTTCCCTTCCTCCTCCATGTCGGCGGCGCGCCGTTGCAGTTGGCCAAGGCGTGGATGAACAATGGCCGTCCGCCGACCAAGGATTGGCTGGGCGGTGGTGAGAACCTGCGCACCAAGGATATTGCCTTGCTGCATGAGGGTCCGGAGGCCTTCTTGACCATGATGGTGTTGGATGGGGTCTTCCAGCGCCATCCAACACTGCGCGGTGCCAGCGTCGAGCTGGGCGCGGGCTGGGTGCCTGAACTCCTGCGGCGTCTGGACTGGGTGGTCAAACACTGGAGCCGCAATGATGCCAATCTGCAGGGCCTCAGCCGCACGCCGTCCCAGCAACTGACCGATCAGATGGCCTTCACGCCGTTTGTCTTTGAAGAGGTCGGCAACTTCATCGATCAGTCCAATCCGGACCTCTATCTATTCTCCAGCGACTATCCCCATATCGAAGGGGGACGCGACCCCATTGCGCGTTTTGAGGCGTCACTGGGTGTTCGAGACGAGTCCGTGCGGGCCAAGTTCTATGCTGAGAACTTCCTGCGCATCTTCCCGGCAGCTCGGGTAACGTCAAGCTTGGCGGCCAGCGCTTAATCGCGCTGGCCTCGTTGCCTTAGTTGATGGAGCGATAGGCCTTCTCGCCGTGAACCGCCATGTCGAGGCCGTCATCGATGGTCTCGGGGCTGACCCGCAGGCCCACCGTCTTGCGCACAATCCAGACCAGAACCAGCGTCGCAATGGCGGACCAGCCGCAGACGGCCAGGACGCCGAGGGTCTGGGTGATGGCCTGATCAGACATCGAGACCCCTTCGGCATAGCCCTTGCCGCCGAGGGCCGGGCTGGCCAAGACCGCAACCAACAGCGTGCCGACAATGCCGCCGATGCCGTGTACGGCGAAGACATCCAAGCTGTCATCGATCTTGAGATGATGACGGACCAGTTCCACCGAATGATAGCAGACAAAGCTGCCGACGGCGCCGAGGACCGCTCCGGCCAGCGGGCTGATGAAGCCCGAGGCGGGGGTGACGGTGGCAAGGCCTGCAACCACGCCGGTGACGAGGCCCACCATGCTGACCCGGCCAAAGCGCTTCCACTCGATCAGAGCCCAGACCAGTCCTGCCGCCGAGGCGGACATGTGGGTGGCCAGAAGGGCTGCGCCCGCATCGGCATTGGCGGCCAAGGCGCTGCCGCCGTTAAAGCCGTACCAGCCGACCCAAAGAAGGCCTGCGCCCATCATGGTCATGCCGGGATTGTGTGGGGGGTGAAGATCGCGCGGATAGCCATCGCGGGGGCCAAGCTGCCAAGCCAGCAACAGGGCTGAAACTCCGGCGGTGGCATGGACGACCAAGCCTCCCGCATAGTCCATCACATAGCGCCCCATCAGCCAGCCGCCGCCCCAGACCCAGTGGCAGACCGGGGCATAGACGACCAACAGCCAGAGACCGGAAAAGAGCATCACAGCGCTGAACTTCATGCGCTCGACCGTCGCCCCGATGATCAGCGCCGGGGTAATGACCGCAAAGGCCATCTGGAACGAGAAGAAGACATTCTCGGGAATGGTGCCGACCAGAGCGTCACGCGGCACGGCGTTAAGCGCAAACTTGGCCAGATCGCCAATCAGGGGATGGGTGCCGGAAAAGGACAGGCTATAGCCGCCCAGCAGCCAGAGCACTGAGGCGAGGCAAGCAATGCCCACGCACTGGGCCATGACCGATAGGACGTTCTTTGATCGCACAAGCCCACCATAGAAGAGGGCCAGACCGGGCAAGGTCATCAGAAGGACAAGGGCTGTGGAGGCCAAGATCCAGGCTGTATCGCCCGACGAGGCGGACACGACATCCTGAGCCTGCGCGGCTGGTGCAATGGTCCATGCCGCAATAGCCGACCCAAGGCCGACCCATCCAAACCGCTTCATCCCAAACCTCTTGTTCGTTGGGACTCTCCCCGAGTCCGATGTCATGGCTATCAGGATGACTACGGTTCGGGGAGAGAGAATTTGTACGGCGGCGTAAATTTTTTCGAACGATCTAAAGGTCCAGACGATAGACCCTCTGGGCGGTCCCGCTGAACAGGGCGGTCTTTTCGTCGGCAGAATAGCCCTTGGCCAGATGTTTGAAGGCGTTCCACAGGACATCATAGGTGCAGGTGCCCAGATCGACCGGGAAGTTACTTTCGAACATGCAGCGCTCGACGCCGAAGGCCTCGATGCAGGTCTCGACATAGGGCCGCCATTCGTTGGCGAGGGTCTCGGACGAGGCTTGCGGCTGGGCCATGAAGGTCGGGAAGCCGGGGAACGGCATGGCCAATCCGCCGACCTTAACCGACAGGTTCTCGCACTGGGCCAAGGCTTGGATCGACTGTTTCCAGATGTCGAACCGTTCCTCACGCTTGCTCTGATAGCTGGCTATGCCCAAGGGCGTGCCGACATGGTCCAGCACCATGGCCGTGTCCGGGAAGGCCTTGGCCAGATCCAGCACATCGCCAAGCTGCGGCTCCAAGAGCCATGCGTCGAACGATAGGCCTAGGCGGGCCAGATGTTTGAACCCTTCGCGGAACTGCGCTGAGCGATAGACGCCCGCCGGGCGGTGGGCGAGGGGGCCAAGGACGTTGCTGTCGGCATCGTATGAGGCGCTGTGGCGAATACCTCGGAACCGTCCGCCGCCCGCCGCAATATGGGCTTCGAGGACTGCGGCTGCCCCGTCGCCACGCATCAGATCGGCATGGCCGACAATACCGGCGCAGGCTCTGGCCGGACCATAGACGCCGCTCGCGCTGATGGCGGCAAAGCCGTTGACGAACTCGGTCTCGCCGACAGGGCGCATTTCCGATGGCCCACCGGCGCGGTACATGGCCCCGCACTCCATATAGACGGTCGCGATGACATTGTGGCCGCGGTTCATGTCGGCCAGCAACTCATCGAGCAGATAACGCGGCGACAGACGCAGCAGCCTTTCAAACTCATGTTTGGGCGGTGGTTGGGTGGCGAACAGGGCCGTGCGGTCCCACAGATGATGGTGCGGATCGATTATCGGAAGTGTGGGATCTAAAATGGTCTCGCCCATGAGGTCGTCTCCCTGATGCCCCCATCAGTCTAAGCGCTGAGGTCGCGGGCCAAGTCACACCATAGGGCGCTTAGGCACAGATCGCCAAGGGGACAGATACGATCAGTGCGGCGGTTGGACGCTTGCGCACAAGAGGGCTTTTCGTCGCCGCGTTTGTGCATATGATCGTCGGTTAGTTGTTGGCTCGCGCGGCGAAAGCGCCTGAACCTGGGGGATCGCCTCCAGCAATCAGAATGTCAGCAACCATCACAGGAGAGGTGACCTATGGCCGACACCGCAACACTGGCAAAGTCCAGCGACACAACCACAACCGAGCATTTCGATGTCTTGATCGTCGGGGCCGGCATTTCGGGCGTGGGCGGTGCCTATCACCTCAAGGATCAGTGCCCCGGCAAGAGCTTCGTGGTGCTGGAAACCCAAGAGAGCTTTGGCGGCACCTGGCTGACCCACACCTATCCTGGCGTTCGTTCGGACAGTGACCTCTATACCTTCGGCTATCGGTTCAAGCCTTGGGTCGGGACCCCGATCGCGTCGGCCCAAGAGATCCTGAAATATATGGGTGAGGTGATCGAAGAGAATGATCTGGATCGTCACATCCGCTATGGCCACAAGATCCTGTCGGCCAGCTGGTCGGGCAAGGACAATCTCTGGACCATCACCGCCGTCAATAAGGCCACCGGCGAGAGCCGCGTCTTCACGACCAACTTCCTGTGGATGTGCCAAGGCTATTACCGCCACGATGAGGGCTATACGCCCGAATGGCCGGGCATGGACCAGTTCAAGGGCCAGATCATCCATCCGCAAAGCTGGCCAAAAGACTTGGCCTATAAGGGCAAGAAGGTCATTGTGATCGGGTCCGGCGCGACGGCTGCGACCGTGGTCCCGGCCATTGCCGCCGACTGTGAGCATGTCACCCTGCTCCAGCGCACCCCGACCTATTTTATCCCGGGCCGCAATGCCAATGACCTCGTCGACAATCTGCGCAAACTTGAGGTCAAGGAGGAGTGGATCCACGAGATTGCTCGTCGCCAGATCCTGTTCGATCAGGGCGAATTTACCCGCCGCTCGTTCGAAGAGCCGGAAGTGGTGCGCGAAGAACTTCTATCGGGCATCCGGGCCTTCTTGCCCGATGAGATGGTCGAGAAGCATTTTACGCCCAGCTATCGCCCTTGGCGCCAGCGCATCGCCTTTGTGCCCGAGGGCGATATTTTCCAAGGTATCGCTTCGGGCAAGGCCAGCGTCGTCACCGACGAGATCGAACGCTTCACCGAAAAGGGCATCTTGCTGAAGTCGGGCGCCGAGCTTGAGGCTGATATCATCGTCACCGCGACAGGCTTTAATCTGAACGTGCTGGGCGATATCCATTTCTCGATCAATGGCGAGCCCTTGGACTTCTCCAAGACCGTCACCTATCGCGGCATGATGTTTACCGGCGTGCCCAACATGATCTGGGTGTTCGGCTATTTCCGCGCCAGCTGGACCCTGCGGGCCGATCTGATCGGAGATTTTGTTGCGCGCCTGCTCACCCATATGGATCAGAAGGGCGTCAAGGCCGTCACCCCGACCTTGCGCCCTGAAGACAAGGATATGCCGCTGCTGCCTTGGATCGATCCGGAGAACTTCAATCCCGGCTATCTGATGCGCGGCATGCACCTTCTGCCCCGCCGTGGCGACAAGCCCGAATGGCAACACACCCAAGACTATTGGGCCGAAAAGGACCTGTTCCCCCAGATCGATCTCGACGACGCGACGTTCCAATATAGCAAGTAAAACAAGACCCCCTACGTCGCTTCGCGCCACTTCCCCCAGGGGGGGAAGATCTCGGTTCATAAATCTTCCCCCTCTGGGGGAAGTACCGGCACAGCCGGGGTAGGGGGCTTTCGTTCTTATCCCTTTTCCCCCACTGACTTTTGCGTGACTATAGGCGCAACCAAGAACATCCGAGGGAACGATCATGGGCCAATCCACCATCACGGTGACACCGTCAGGACAGGCCTGCGGGGCCACGGTTACGGGCGTCGATCTCACCAAGCCGCTGAGCGACGAGCAGGTCGCGGATATCCGCGCCGCATGGCTTGAGCATCATGTTCTGGCCTTTACCGGCCAAGACATCAGCGACGACGATCAAGAACGGTTCACCCTCGCCTTTGGCGGCTTTGGCGACGATCCCTTCATTGCGCCGATTGAGGGCCGCAAGCATGTCATCGCGGTCAAGCGGATGGCCGACGAGACCTCGCCCCTCTTTGCCGAGAACTGGCACAGTGACTGGAGCTTTCAGGCCCGACCGCCTGCGGGGACCTGCCTCTATGGCATCACCATCCCGCCGATGGGCGGAGACACGCTCTTTGCCAATCAGCATGCCGCTCTGGATGCCATGCCCGACGCCATGCGCGCCAAGCTTGAGGGCAAGATGGCGATCCATTCGGCCAAGAGAGGCTATGCGCCTAACGGTTCCTATGGTGAGGGTGACATTGCCCGGCGCTCGATGGATATTCGACCGTCCCGTGCCGCCGAGGCGACACAGCTCCACCCCCTGATCCGCGCCCATCCAGAGACCGGGCGTTTGGGCCTATTTA
>Ga0214921_10008607_pt1 | contig 13174 bp, 9 predicted proteins | sample LL1505_MetaG_FD_177992 | JGI IMG/M metagenome (GOLD analysis project Ga0214921, IMG submission 177992) | Freshwater microbial communities from Lake Lanier, Atlanta, Georgia, United States - LL-1505 | ecosystem: Environmental > Aquatic > Freshwater > Lake | place: USA: Georgia | collected 2015-05-28 | reverse complement strand
TGACTTGGGTCCACCGTCGCGAATAGCTTTCGTGATCTTTTTCGCCGACTCCTGATCGATGCCCTGTTTGAGGGTGGCCTCGATGCGGAACTCTTTGCCGCTGGGGAATGGGTCACCCGCATCCAAACTTCGAAGCGAGATTCCTCGCTTGATGAGCTTGGCCTCGAATACTTCGAGCACGGCCTTGACGCGTTCCTCGGCGCTCGCCTTCATGAGGATTTTTTCGCCGCTCCATTCGATGGACGCGCCAACTCCCTTGAAGTCATAGCGGGTTTCAATTTCTTTCGATGCCTGATTGAGAGCGTTGTCCGCCTCCATCTTGTCGACTTTGCTCACAACATCAAACGATGAATCTGCCATGTGGAACAGAATAGAGGGTCATGACTTCTCGCCGCGTTCGTCAGCGTCGCGCCATTGCACTCGGCGTCGGGGTTCTTGTCGTGCTCATTTCCCTGGTGGCGTGCGTGACCGTCCTCCAGAAAACCAGCGACAACGTGCCTTTTCCGCAGACCGCGCAGCCGCCGGAATGGGGGAAAAACGTCGACCCCGCAACCTCACCCTCGCTGCCACTCGCGGATTTAGCCGACACCACGTGGCTGACCCGCACAGCAGCGCAAACGGGCATACCCGAACGAGCCCTTGCCGCCTACGCGGGCGCCGCGTTGCGATTGTCCGTGACGAACCCGGAATGTGGCATCACGTGGACCACGCTTGCGGGGATTGGCTGGGTCGAATCTCATCATGGGGCCATCTTTGGGGGCCGCATTCTCGAGAACGGTTCGATGAATGAACCCGTATTCGGCATCACTCTCGACGGCGATAACGGAACACTCGCGTTGCCGGACTTCGATGATGGCAACTTTGATCTTGACCCCAACGGAGATCGTGCAGTGGGCCCCATGCAAATCATTCCACCGACGTGGGCGGCTTGGCATATCGATGCGAATCTCGATGGTGTGGAGGATGGTCAGAGCATCGATGACAGCGTTCTCGCGGCGGCCGGATACCTCTGTTACAGCTCCGACTCCATGACGAACGCCGAAGGGTGGAACACGTCCATCCGCGCCTACAACGACGTCCCGATTTATGCCACGGATGTTGCCGCTAAAGCCGAAGAGTATGCCCAGACCGTTTCCTGCGTGATTTTCTGTTGACACACTCTGCCGGGTAGTCTTTATCGCGCAGTCGTCCGCGGATTACCGAGGGTGACTGCACACTTGGCGAGTTACCCAAGCGGCCAAAGGGATCTGACTGTAAATCAGCCGGCGTAGCCTTCGGGGGTTCGAATCCCTCACTCGCCACAAATGCGAAAACCCCCATTCCGGGGGTTTTCGCATTTGTGGCTAGTTCAGCCGGCATTCGAACCCGGGTTCTAGGTCCCGTGGCGTTTGCGAAGCGAAGCTTCGTGCCGCGGACCCTCACTCGCCACCCGCCTCAGCGATGCCGACGACCTCCCGTGGCAACGTAGTGTGGACACGTGCTCTCCCGCCTCCTTGTGATTTCCCGACCGGTGCTGTGGATCAACACCATCGGTACGACGGTCATTGCCATGTGGCTTGCCGGGGCCCTCTGGTCGTGGACAGTTCTGCCCATCTTGATCTGGGTTACTTTTCCGTTCAACATCCTCATTTACGGAATTAACGACATTTTCGATCAAGAGACGGACAACATTAATGCGCGCAAGGGAGGTTATGAGGGCGCAAAGATTTCGCCGAGCGAAGTCAAACCGATTTGGATCGCGGTGCTTGTCACCAATGTGCCATTCCTCGTCTTCTTCTTTGTGACTCTGCCGCTGGCAGCATCCCTGTGGATGCTCGCGTACAGTCTTTTCTTTGCTCTCTACTCGATGCCGCCGGTTCGTTTCAAGGCGCGTAAGTATCTCGACGCACTCTCCAACACCGACTACGCATTCCCGCTGGCGTTCGTGCCACTCGCAATGGGTGTGCAACCGGTGTGGTGGGCCGTGATTGGTCTCATGTGCTGGTCAGTCGCGAAACACGCGTACGACGCGATTCAAGACATCCCGCAAGATTCTGAAACTGGAATCGTGACGACGGCCGTACACCTGGGGCCTCGGGGGACGGCCTGGTGGTCAACCGTGTGGTGGGCCGTCGCGACGGTGTGCTTTGCGATGGTCAACATTCCGGTGGCATTAGCAAACGCCGTTATTGCGACGATTCTCGTCGCCGGCGTCTTCCGCAACCCGACACCGGCCGGCGCCCATGCCATGTATCGCTACTCGATTGCGTTTCCGTATGTCGCCGGTGCCGTGGCAGGCGTTCAACTTGTTCTCGTTCTCTTCTTTGGGCTGTGAACGAGATGTCCCGCATCGTTGTCTTAGGAGCAGGGATTGGTGGCTTGACCTCGGCCGCTTTGCTCGCCCAGGCCGGCCATTCCGTGACCGTGGTGGAACGACATGACTGGGTGGGCGGCAAGAGTCGCCGCATCGAAGTCGCCGGGCAGCGAATCGATACGGGTCCCGCACTCGTCACCTTTCCTCGCGCGTGGGAGGAGTTCGTCGCCACGTTCAACTCTCTCGGGTCACCCGTCTCGCCGGAGCTCACTGAGCTGCACTTGGAGTTACTTCCCGAACTCGGTGAGTACTTTTTTCGGGGTAACCGCACGCTGCTTCCCGTTGCCGCAGCGCATCCATGGTTCGAATCGTGGGATCGGTTTGCCCGGGAAAATTCTGACCTGGGCGATTCCATCGGAGCACTGTTGACGATTGACCCACGCTCGCCCAAGATTTTGCGCGAAGTTCGACACATCCTCTCGCGGTTCGGTCGCCATCTCACCACGCGGGGCTACTTGAAATCAATGCCGTGGATGCCCTCAGACCTGCGCGAGGTGATTGAGATTCACACGCTCAACGCGGGTGTTGCACCCACCGACACTTTGGCGCTATTCGCGGCGATGACCGCGGTGATGGCTGTGGACGGGGTTCGCGTGCCACGCGGCGGAGTCAACGAAATTCCTCACACCTTGGCGCGCCTCGCGCGTCATGCCGGTGCTGAGATTCGGCTGAATGAACGCGTGACGTGCGTGTCGCGGGGTTTGGTCATCACGGAGGCCGCCGAGTACGAGACCGACATTGTTGTGAGCAGTCTCGATTCCGGTGTGTTGCGCACCCTGATGACCGGCAAGAACGCCCCGTGGGTCAAGCGCTCGTGTTCGGGAGTTGCAATTTATGGGGTTCTCACCAAGCCGCTCCCAGACAGTTTTGTGACTCATTCTGTGGTGATGCCGGACGACCCGGATGAGCTCTATTCCGCCATCGCCGCGGGAAGAATTCCGAGACAGACGATGGCGTTTGTCAACTACTACCGCGCCGGCCACATTTATCCGAATACGAAACCCACGGTTGCCGTGCTGTTAACGGCGCCGGCCGACGGGGAGCGTTACACGCTCGAGAGTCCGTGGGTGCGCGCGGAGGTGAATCGAATCTCGTCAGTGCTGGGCTTGAAACGTCCCATCGACGAGGGTTTCGAAGACTATGTCGTACTCGACCCGCAGTATTTTGGGGAGTGGGGCGGACTCGGCGGCGCTCTTTATGGAGCGACGAATCCCGTCTGGCGTTCCGGCCCGTTTCATGCGCCGGCGTACAACAACCCCCTGCGACCGTGGCTGTGGCGTGTGGGGGCATCCGTTCATCCCGGTGGCGGTATTCCCGCCGTTCTCGGAGGCGCAATCATCTCCACGAAGCGCCTGATCGCGTCACTTCGCTAGATCGCCCGTACCGCGAAAGTAGTTCGACATCAAGATACTTTTGCCAGCTCTTGTAGACTCATGGTCGACGTTTTCATTCTCATTCCTCGCAAAGATCGGCATGCGTTAACCACTGTGACCATCGTTTATACCCACACCGACGAGGCTCCCGCGCTGGCGACCGCCTCGTTACTTCCCATCGTCACGGCATTTGCACACGCAGCCGACGTCGAAATCGAAACCCGCGACATTTCGCTGTCGGGACGCATTCTGGCCGCGTTCCCCGAGCGATTGAGCGAGAGTCAACGGGTTCCGGATGCACTTAAAGAACTGGGCGAACTCGCCATGACGCCGGAAGCAAACATCATCAAGCTTCCTAACATCTCGGCATCGATTCCTCAGCTGAAGGTGGCCATCGCCGAGCTTCAGGCGAGCGGGTTCGACATTCCCGATTACCCTGAAGAACCTCAAACAGATGCTGACCGCGACGCCCGCGCTCGCTACGACCGCATCAAGGGCAGTGCCGTCAATCCGGTGTTGCGCGAGGGCAACAGTGACCGTCGTGCGCCACTTTCGGTCAAGGCGTATGCGCGCAAGCACCCGCACGTGAACAAGCCCTTCGCCGCCGGTTCGAAGACGCGAGTTGCCACCATGGGTCACGACGACTTCTTCTCCAACGAGAAATCCGTCGTGATGACCTCGGCCGACACGCTGTCCATTCGTCACACGGCGACCGATGGCACCGAAACCGTCCTCAAGTCGGGTCTCGCAGTTCTCGACGGTGAAATCGTCGATGCAACGTTTATGTCCGCTTCGGCGCTCGATGAATTCCTCGCAGAGACGCTGCGTCAGGCCAAGTCCGACAACGTGCTCTACTCGGTGCACTTGAAGGCAACCATGATGAAGGTCAGCGACCCCATCATCTTTGGGCACGTCGTTCGCGCGTTCTTCGCCGACGTTTTCGCTCAGCATGGCGCCGCGCTCGAAGCCGCCGGACTCACCGCAAACGATGGGCTCGGCTCAATCCTTGCCGGGCTCAGCAACGTCGCTGGAGGCGACGAGATTGCCACCGCGTTCGAGGCCGCGATCGCACAGGGTCCTCGACTGAGCTACACCAATAGCGACAAGGGCATCACAAACTTGCACGTTCCGTCGGATGTCATCGTCGACGCATCCATGCCCGCCTTGGTTCGTAACGGCGGCAAGCTGTGGGGCGTCGACGGGGGAGAAGACGACACGATTGCCGTCATTCCCGACTCGTCATACGCCGGTGTGTATCAGGCGACCATCGACGACGTCATCGCCCACGGGCCGCTCGACCCGGCAACCATCGGCACGGTACCCAACGTTGGTCTGATGGCCCAGGCCGCCGAGGAATATGGCAGTCACGACAAGACGTTCGAGATCGTCGCGGATGGTCGTGTCGACATCGTCAACGCCGCCGGCGAGGTGCTCATCACTCATGACGTGCACAAGGGTGACATCTGGCGTGCGACACAGGCGAAGGATGTTCCGATTCGCGACTGGGTCAAGCTCGCCGTATCGCGTGCTCGGGCAACCGGTTCACCTGCCGTCTTCTGGCTCGATGAGAAGCGCGCTCACGATGCGCACATCATCTCCAAGGTGCGCACGTACCTCAAAGACCACGACACCACTGGTCTGACGATTGAGATTATGGCGCCGGCCGAGGCAACGACGTTCTCGCTCACGCGCATCCGCCGGGGAGAAGACACCATCTCGGTAACGGGCAACGTGTTGCGCGACTACCTGACCGACTTGTTCCCGATTCTTGAGGTTGGCACGAGCGCCAAGATGCTGTCCATCGTTCCGTTGCTCAACGGCGGCGGACTCTTCGAAACCGGTGCGGGTGGCTCGGCCCCGAAGCACGTGCAGCAGTTAGTCGAAGAGAACTTCTTGCGGTGGGATTCGCTCGGTGAGTTCTTCGCCCTCGCGGCGTCGCTCGAGCACTTCTCACAAACCACGGGCAATGCCAAGGCACTCGTGCTCGCAAACACCCTCGACCGCGCAACCGGAACGTTCCTCGAAGAGGACCGCTCACCGGGTCGCAAGTTGGGCATGATTGACAACCGCGGTAGCCACTTCTATCTGGGTCTTTATTGGGCGCAAGAACTGGCGAAGCAGAACGAGGATGCGCAACTTGCCGCCACGTTCGCTCCGGTTGCCGCGGCGCTGGCCGAGAACGGAGACAAGATCGTGGGCGAAATGATCGCGGTGCAAGGCAAGCCCGTCGACATCGGTGGCTATTACCGCCCCGACGCGAAGCTGGTTGATCAGGTGATGCGCCCGTCGGCCACGCTGAATGGCATTATTTCGTCGCTGGGGTAGCGCCGAGGCTGCACGGCTTTGCACACGTAAGCTTTCAGGCGTGAAACTCATCGGTGTCTACAACGCAAATGGCGGGTTGGCCGGCGAACTGAGCTACTTCTTTGGTCACCTCATCGGACGCACCGACTGCAAGCTCTGTGACATCACACACTCGCCGTTTGCCAAGAAGGCTGAGTGGAAGGCAATGGAAAAACGTCTCCACGATGAACTTGGGGTTGACTTCGTGCTCGTGCACCGTAATGAGCGAACGGATGAGCAACGTGCGGCGAGCGACGGGCGAGAGCCATGCATCCTGATCGAAGACAACTCAGGTGGGCTCAGCATGATTCTCGACTGGACCGACCTGAAACTGGCGGCGGGCAGCGTGCCCGCTTTTGAGCGAGCGATTCGCGCCAAGTTGTTGATGTACTGACGTCTCTCTGGCTCGCCGGATAGGCTGAACAATCATCCCCACCGCGACTTGAAAAGAGCAATGATGCTGACTTCACGCGATATTGAGGCTGCCCGCGCCCAGACGGCCGAAACCCTGGCACATGCGGGCATTGTTCTGACCGACGCAGAGCGAGCAGAAATTGAAGTCTCGGACTTCGGACTCTCGGAACTTGCATCGACCGGTCTTCAACTCGTCGTTTACGTCAATACCCAGCGGGTATGCGCCAAGGAACTCGTATTGACGCCCGGACAGACGTGCCCTGAACATCGGCACGTGTCGGTCGACGGTCAACCGGGGAAAGAAGAGACCTTTCGGTGTCGACAGGGACTGGTGTACCTCTACACCGACGGCGAGCCGACGCCGAATCCGAAAGCGACACCGACACGACTCGATAAAGGCGCCTACACCGTCTGGCATGAAACGATTCTGCGCCCGGGCGAGCAATTCACGATTATGCCCGATACAAAACACTGGTTTCAGGCCGGACCGGAGGGTGCCATCGTCACCGAGTTTTCGACTCGCAGCACCGACGAGCACGATGTCTTCACGGACCCGGACATCGCGCGAGTAACGGTTGTTGCTGACTAGCCGGCCCAGGTCAACGAGACATCACTGCCCAACATGACGGAACTTCGCAGCGCACATTGGTACGGCGGTGACGACCGCAACGCCTACATCCACCGAGCCTGGATGCGCCGCGGACTGCCCGGGGACGCACTCGACGGAACCAAACCGCAGATTGCAATCGCGAACACGGCTTCGGATCTCACGCCGTGCAACATGCACCTCAACGAGGTTGCCGATGCGGTGAAAAACGGCGTCTGGGCGGCCGGCGGCGTGCCACTGAATCTCCCCGTCGTGTCACTCGGCGAGACTCAGGTCAAGCCGACCGCCATGTTGTGGCGCAACATGGCCGCGATGGCGATGGAGGAGATGTTCCGCGCGAATCCCATCGACGGACTCGTTCTGCTCGGTGGGTGCGACAAGACGATTCCCGCCTTGCTGATGGCCGCCGCATCCGTCAACCTGCCGGCAATCGTGGTGCCCGGTGGACCGATGTTGACCGGTCACTTTCGAGGCGAGGCGCTCGGATGCGGCACCGACGTCTGGCGTTTGAGCGAAGAAGCTCGTGCCGGAGCCATCTCGCATCAACAGTTCATCGCGTCAGAGCAGTCGATGATTCGCTCGAAGGGTCACTGCAACACGATGGGCACCGCTTCCACGATGGCTGTCATGGCCGAGGCACTCGGCATGACGATTCCGGGTTTCGCCGGCACTCCGGCTCCCGACGCACGGTTGCTCTCGCTGTCGCACGAGACCGGTGAGCTCATCGTCTCCATGGTCGCGCAGAACCGTCGGCCGAGCGACATCATGACCAAAGATGCCTTCATCAACGCCATCGTCTCGATTGCCGCGGTCGGCGGTTCGACCAACTCGGTTATGCACCTCCTGGCCATCGCGGGTCGTGTCGGTGTAGACCTCACTCTCGAAGATTTCGATGCTGCCGGTGCGGGCGTCCCGGTGCTGGCCAACCTGCAGCCGAGTGGCAAGTTCCTGATGGATGATTTGTATCGGGCGGGCGGTGTGCTGGGCCTGTTGTCGCAAGTCACAGATTTGCTCCGCCCCGACCCCATCACGGTCACGGGCCTGCCACTGGTGGCATACCTCGACGACAAGCCGGTTTTCGATGACACCGTCATTCGGCCTCGCGACAACCCGCTGATGGCGGACGCGGGAATCGCTGTGTTGCGCGGAAACCTCGCTCCGCGGGGCGCCATCATCAAGCCGTCCGCGGCAACGCCAGAGTTGCTCACGCACACCGGGCCGGCAGTCGTGTTCGACAGCATTGAAGACATGCGCGCGCGCATCGATGACCCGAACCTCGAGGTGACCGCAGATTCGGTGCTGGTGCTGCGTGGATGCGGCCCCAAGGGATACCCCGGAATGCCCGAGGTCGGCAACATGCCCATTCCTCGCAAACTTCTCGAGCAGGGCGTGCGTGACATGGTGCGCATTAGCGATGCGCGCATGAGCGGAACCGCCTACGGCACCGTTGTGTTGCATGTCGCTCCGGAGGCGGCCGCCGGCGGGCCACTCGGACTCGTGCGCGACGGTGATCTCGTCACATTGGACGTGCCCGGTCGGCGCCTCCACGTCGAAATCAGTGATGAAGAACTTGGCCGTCGCGTGCCGTCACCGGCCAGCGTGAAGGCCTTTGCGTCACCGCAGCGCGGCTGGGCGAAGCTCTACGTTGAGCACGTCACCCAAGCTGATCAGGGCGCTGACCTCGACTTTCTCGTGGGTTCGTCGGGAGACAAGGTTGACCGTGAGTCTCATTAGGCCCGCGTCGCGCACGGATCTCGTCCTTACACCGAAGCCACTCGCGACGCAGTTACACGCCGCTTTGCCGCGTGCCGGCGCGGTGACCACTCGTGTGTTTGACCGGGTGGTGTCCGCCGTGGATGCGTCACACTACTTGCTCACACCGGACGCGGTCCTCGTGCCGAACAGCATCGCCGAAATCGCCGACATTCTGAGCTTTGCGACGCGAACCTCGCGCCCGGTGACGTTTCGCTCCGGCGGGACCAGCCTCTCGGGACAAGCCTCGACCGATGGCATGCTCGTCGATACGCGCACCAACTTTCGTCGCATTGACATCGAAGATGAGGGTGCCGTTGCGCGCGTGCAACCGGGTGCCACGGTGCGTCAGGTGAATGCGCGATTGCTGCGACACGGACGCAAGCTCGGCCCCGACCCGGCGAGCGAGATGGCGTGCACGATTGGCGGTGTCGTCGCCAACAACTCGAGCGGCATGGCGTGTGGCACGGCGCAAAACACCTACCACACGCTGCGCAGCGCCGTCGTGGTGTTGCCCAGCGGCACTGTGGTCGACACGAGTGACCCGCAGGGAGAGCAGCAGCTTCTCGAGGCCGAACCCGAGCTCTGCGCGACGCTGATGGATTTACGAGCGCGAGTCATGAAGTCTCCCCACCTGCGCGACGAGATTGTGCGCCAGTTTTCGATCAAGAACACGATGGGATACTCGCTCAACGCGCTCGTCGACTTCGACACCCCCGCCCAAATCCTGACGCACCTCATGGTGGGCAGCGAGGGCACGCTCGGGTTTGTCGCCGAAGCGACGTTCAACACGGTGCCCGTGCTGCCCCATGCCGCCACAGCGCTGCTCGTGTTCGAGTCCTTGCCGGCCGCGACGGATGCGCTCGTGCGACTCGTGGCAACCGAGCCGGCGACGATCGAACTCATGGACGCGGCATCGCTTCGCGCAGCACGGCTCGACGAAGAGTCGCGCGCCGCCCTGCCAGAGCTAGAGATTGACGAGCACTGTGCGCTGCTCGTCGAGTATCAGGCGGGGGACGAGAAGGCCCTGGCCGCGCAATCCCGCACGGCGATGACGCTGTTTGCGACGCTGCCCCTCGCTGTGGAACCTGAGTTGACGCGGGATGCGCGCGTGCGCGCATCCTTATGGCACATTCGCAAAGGGTTGTACGCGACGGTGGCGGGCGCCCGACCGAGCGGCACGACCGCTCTGCTCGAAGACATCGCGGTTCCCGTGGCTCGGTTGTCAGAGACCTGCGCGAAACTGATTCGCCTGTTCGAGATTCACGGATATACCGACGCGGTGATTTTTGGGCACGCGAAAGACGGCAACATCCACTTTCTGGTGAACGAAGATTTCGAGTCGGCCACGAATGTCACGCGCTATCGAGCCTTTACCGAAGACATGGTTGAGATGGTCTTGGCGGCGGGAGGAACGCTCAAGGCTGAGCACGGCACGGGTCGCATCATGGCTCCGTTCGTAGAGCGACAGTACGGCGCCGAGCTGTACCAGGTGATGCTCGACATCAAGCGGGCGGTTGACCCGGCCGGGATATTGAACCCCAACATCATTCTGACCAGCGATGCAGACCTGCATCTCAAGCACCTGAAGTCAACGCCCACAATCGAAAGCGAAGTCGACCGATGTGTGGAGTGTGGCTACTGCGAGCCCGTGTGCCCGAGCAAAGACCTGACGATCACGCCACGCCAACGCATCGTGGCGCGTCGGGCAATCGCTCAGGCTCACGACGACGGGAATTCAGCCTTGGCGCGCGAGCTGACACGTTCGCAAACCTATGACTCGCTTGAAACGTGCGCGGTCGACGGCATGTGCGAGACGGCTTGTCCGGTGCGCATCAACACGGGTGATCTGGTGCGCAGGCTTCGTGTCGACGAGTCGGGCTCGATCGTGCGTGCCACGTGGAACATTGCTGCACGTCACTGGGCCGGTGTGACACGTGCGGCGTCTCGTGCACTGAGTTCTCTGCGGCGGATGCCCGCAGGACTGATTACCGGCCCGAATCGACTTGCTCGGCTCGTGCTCGGGACGGACCTCGTGCCGTTATGGTCGCCCGATCTCCCCGCCGGCGGTGCGCGCCGGGAACGCGCGGGCCGGGAACGCGCGCGCCGGAATGTAGTGAGCCAAAACGGCGCGCCAACTCCAGACGCCGTGTACTTCTCGGCCTGCGTCGGAACGATGTTTGGCCCCGCCGAAGGAAGTGGCGGTGTGGCCGTCGCACTCGACTCATTGGCTCGCAAGGCGGGCATCAACGTGGTTCGGCCCGCCGGCCTCGAATCTCTTTGTTGCGGCACACCGTGGAAATCGAAGGGCATGCTCGTCGGGTACGACGAAATGGTTGCGCAAACGGTCGACGCACTCTGGCTCGCGTCGGACGCTGGCCGACTTCCCGTCGTGTGCGACAACTCGTCCTGCTCCGAGGGGCTCGTCGGTGCCGTGAAGTCAGCGGCCTCGCTCGACGCTAAGTATTTTGCGCTCAACATTGTTGACGCGGTCGACTACGCGGCCACGGCGATTCTTCCGCGAGTGCAGGTTGGCGAAAAGTTGGGAAGCATCGTTGTTCATCCCACGTGTTCGAGCACGCGAGCCGGATCCAATGCCAATCTTGTGGTCCTGGCGAGCGCCTGCGCCCAGGAGGCCGTCGTGCCCGATGGGTGGGGATGCTGTGGCTTTGCCGGCGACCGCGGAATGCTGCATCCCGAACTCACCGCCAGCGCCACGGCTGCCGAGGCGAGAGAGATTTCCGAAATCCGCGCAGATGCGCATGTGTCGTGCAATCGCACGTGTGAAATTGGCATGACGCGCGCAACCGGTGAGCAGTATGTTCACGTGCTCGAAACCCTTGACTCACTTGCATCAGCTCGCGAAAGGAACCACTCATGACCGAATTCGCAGGACTTGTCGCCGTAGTGACGGGAGGTGCATCGGGCATCGGCGCGGCCGTTGTTCGGCGGTTGCACGAGGGAGGTGCATCCGTCGCCGTATTCGACCTGAACCTGTCGAACATTCCTGACTACGCATACGGTGTTGTGGTCAACGTGGCTGATGACACGAGTGTGACTGCAGGTGTTGATGCGATCGTGTCAAAATTCGGCCGGCTCGACATCGTGGTGAATAACGCGGGCATTGGAGCGCAGGGCGATGTCACGGGCAACGATGACGACGAGTGGCATCGAGTGTGGGATGTCAACGTCGTCGGTATGGCTCGAGTTAGTCGAGCCGCCCTGCCGCACTTGCGAACCTCGCCGTCGGCGGCAATCGTCAACCTCTCGTCAGTCGTGGCGACCGCGGGCGTGCCTCAGAGGGTGCTCTACAGCGCGACGAAGGGCGCCGTCCTCGCCATGACTCGGGCAATGGCGGCCGACCATCTGCGCGAGGGAATTCGCGTTAACGCCGTGAACCCGGGCACCGCCGACACCCCGTGGATTGACTCATTGCTGTCGAAGACTCCCGACCCGGTGGCTGAACGGAAAGCGCTCGAAGCGCGTCAACCGCACGGACGTCTTGTGAGCCCGGACGAGATTGCACACGCCGTTGCGTATCTCGCGAGTCCACGATCCGGCTCGACGACGGGTACCTCCATTGCTGTTGATGGCGGAATGCAAGAGCTACGCCTGCGGCCCGAGTAAGCGCGCACACGAGAGAGCTTCCATCGTGACAATACGTTCAACGCCCGCAACACCGGCCACGCCCGCACTGTTTGATCTCGCCGAGGGCATCCTGTGGGATGACCGTGCGCGTCTCGTGCGATGGGTCGACATTCGCGAAGGTCGAGTTCTTGCCGGCACGTTGTCGGGCGATGAAATCGCCATCGTGGATGACCGCAGTCTCGGTCAAACGGTTGGCGCCGTTGCTCTTGCCGAGGACGGCGGGTTGCTCATCGCCGCAGCGCACGGGCTCGCCACAATTTCGCCCGACGGGCAGGTTTCGTTGGGTCCGGACCTCACCCCGATTGTGGCGCCCCACGGCCGCAGCCCGTGGCGACTCAACGACGGTATCGTCGACCCGCAGGGTCGGTTTCTGGTGGGCACACTCGCCCTCGATGAGTCACCGACGGTGATCGATGGTGAGTCGTCAGGGCCTGGCGAAACACTTCTGCGCATCTCGCCCGATGGCGAGGTCGAAACCCTACGCACGGGCATGGGCATGTCGAACGGTCTGGGGTTTTCGCCCGAAGGGACCACCCTTTACGTTATCGATACGCTCTCGGGCACTCTCTCCCGGCACAGTTACGGCGAAAGCTGTGCCGACGGTGACTTTGATGTCAACGAACCGTGGGTCGTGATCATTGATGATTTTCCGAGCTACCCCGACGGCATGACGGTCGATGCGCA
>Ga0214921_10008606_pt1 | contig 13175 bp, 8 predicted proteins | sample LL1505_MetaG_FD_177992 | JGI IMG/M metagenome (GOLD analysis project Ga0214921, IMG submission 177992) | Freshwater microbial communities from Lake Lanier, Atlanta, Georgia, United States - LL-1505 | ecosystem: Environmental > Aquatic > Freshwater > Lake | place: USA: Georgia | collected 2015-05-28 | reverse complement strand
TTATTAGCAGGCACAACAGATTGATTAAAACGTTCCACAGCCACAATTTGGGTTTAGTTTAAATTATATGAAGTTTTCGAATCTTAATAACCTTGTTTCATTGAAGTTGCTTTTTAAGATTACATTTTTTTTAGCAGTAATCTTCAATGTTAATGCCGCAGAAATAGATTTAAAAAAAATATTGCCTATGGACTCAAAAATAATTTATGGGAAACTTGATAACGGTGTTACCTATTACGTAAAGAATAACCAACTTCCAAAGAATAAAGCTTATGTGGAATTGGTTATAAAAGCAGGATCGCTTCATGAAAATAATGATCAATTAGGACTTGCTCATCTGTTGGAACATATGGCTTTCAACGGTACGAAAAGTTTTCCTAAAAATAAGATTGATGAATATTTGAGGTCTTTGGGACTTTCTATAGGAGCTGATTTTAATGCTAGCACTTCATATGAGAATACAATTTATAAGTTCGAAATCCCAACCAGCGATGAAAAATATTTAGATACTGGTGTTCATATCCTTTCTGAAATTGGTAGTGAATTAACTTTAGAAAATGAAGCGTTTGATAGAGAAAGAAAAATCGTTGAAGAAGAATGGCGTAAAGGTCTTGGTAAGTTTGACAGAATAAATGAATTGCAAAAACCATATCTTTTTAAAAATTCCAAATACTTAGAAAGAGATCCAATAGGAACGATGGATGTCATTCGCAATTTTAAATATGATACTGCAAAAGAATATTACAGACAGTGGTACAGACCGGAGTTAATGGGTGTATTTATTGTTGGTGATATTGATCAAAAAAAAGCTGAGCAAACAATAAAAAAGCACTTCTCTTCAATCAAAGCTAAAACACCTGCGATTGAAAAGCCATTAGGTACAGTTCCTAAATATAATGAGACTGTATTTGCAAATATTACAGACTCAGAAATTAGTGGTCTTTATATTCAGTTACTAAATAGAGAGTCTAAACTCTTCATAGAAACAGGCATTAATTATAAAGATTATTTAATTAGATATTTAACAGACACGATTTTTCAAAAGAGATTAAATAGAATCCTTGTTGAACAAGATAGCCCGCTTATTTCTGCATATGTTAATATTTCTGAATTGTCTGAACAAGAAGAAATGTATTCCGTAACTGCCATGCTAAAAGAAGGACAAGTTAAAGAAGGTTTAAAATTTTTATTAAATGAAATTGAAAGAGTAAAACAAAACGGATTTATTGAAGATGAGCTTGTGCTTGCTAAAAAAAACAAATTACTTTCTTTAGAAATCTCTCTTACACAAAAGAATACAACAGCATCCGCTGAACTTTTGGATGAATATAAAAGACATTTTACAGATAAAGATATGGCGAGTGGAATCGACTATGAGTTTGAACTTGCAAAACAAATAATGAAAACAATCACCCTTAAAGAAATTAATGATAATTTTAGAAAATACTCTCAGCCAGATGACCGGATAGTTTTATTTAAAAGCCCTGAAAAAGATAAAAGCCTTTTAAGCAAAGAAATGTTTGTAGCTCTTGAGCAAGAAACTACCAGACAGAAACTTACTCAATCAGATTATGCGCTATCAAAGAAAAAACTTATTAATAAAGAATTAAAAGGATCAAAAATTGTTAAAGAACTTAAACACAAGGGTACCGATGTTATTGAACTTGATCTTGCTAATGGTGTTAAAGTTTTATTAAAGCCTACAAAAAATAAGGAAAAAGAATTTAATTTTACCGCTAAAAGTCAGGGGGGTTTTTCTTACGTGCCTCTTCCAGCCTTGCATTCAATACAAAATACCTCGAGAATTATTAGTGAAAGCGGTCTTGGTGAATTTACAAAATCAGAACTTAATGATTTGTTAAATCCAGATTTTGTGTCGATTGCTCCTTATTTTACCTATTCTCACGAAGGGTTATCTGGAAAAACTATTTCAGCTTATCAAAAGGAATTGTTTGAACTTATTTATCTTCATTTTGAAAATATTAATTACAATAAAACTGCGGTTGATAAATTAAAAACAGAACTAAAAGAATATCTAAAATTAACAAACGCTGATGCCAAAGCCAGATTTTCAAAAAAATTTGCAGAAAATTATTACAAGAATAACCCAAGAGCGTTAAATTTAACAGAACAAGAAATAGATAAGATAAACATTGAAGATATTAAAAATTTTTATGCTGAAAGATTTAAAGATGGAGGTGATTTTACATTTGCTTTTGTAGGGGACTTTAAAGTTGATGAGCTTAAACAATTAATTACTAAATACTTGGGGAGTCTGCCAACATTAGGAAGAAAAGAAACTTATGTTGATGATGGAGTTAGAGTTGAAAGAGACCTTGTTAAATATGAAGTATTTGAAAATCTAGAAGCTCAAAGCAAAAATATTAGGTCCTATAATAAAAGTTTTGAATATAATGTTAAAAATCGTTTCATAATCTTCTCAACTGAGACAATTTTAAAACGAATGCTACATGATGAAATCAGAGAAAAACAAAACCTAGTTTATTCTATCTCCGTTCAAAGCTACGGTGTTTCTAAATTCCCTGAACCAAAATATTCCTTAATTATTATGTTTGATTCAGATCCTGCTAATAAAGATAAAATATTTAAAGAAAGTGAAAAGGTTCTAGACAAGTTAAAGGCTGGAGACTTTCCAGATCACTTTTTGGATGAAGCAAAAAAAGCTCAATTAAGAAAATATGAATCAGATAAACAATCTAATCGTTGGTGGGTAAGTGCAATTAGCGATTACTATCATGAAAATGAACCGCTAGAGACTGCTGAATCTTTAGACAAGGTTATTAAATCAATCAATAAAGAAGATATTAAAAAATTAGCAATCAACACATTCGATAACAAATATATCGAAGCAAGTTTAATGCCAAAAAAATGAAAAAAATTGCACTTTGTTATGATTTTGATGGAACGTTGTGTTCTGGCTATATGCAAGACCAGAAATTACTGCATGATTGTAAGATAGAACCTAAAGATTTTTGGATTAAAGTTGCAAATTATGCAAGAGACAATCATTGCGATCCAACGCTTGCTTATCTAATGCTTCTTGAGCAACAAATGAGATCTGCTGGTCTTAGAGTTAATTCAGAAACTTTTAAAAAATATGGAAAAGAACTCAAACTATTTAAAGGTGTTAATGAATGGTTCTCTAGAATTAAAGAATTTGGAAAATCCCATGGTATAGAAATACAACACTACATAATCTCGTCAGGTCTTGAGGATGTAATAAAAGGCTGTTCTTTTATAAAAGATATTAATTTAGTTTATGCCTCTTCTTACATTTATAATGAAGATAAAGGTGTGTGGCCCAGATTGTCTGTTAACTACTCAAACAAAGTGCAGTTTTTATATCGGATAAACAAAGGAACCTTTGATGTTTTTGATCAAGTCGGCGTAAATGCTAAGAAAGACGCTAATGGTAAAGTTCACATTCCTTTTGAAAACTTTATATTTTTTGGCGATGGAGAAACAGACGTTCCTTGCTTTAGCGTAAATAATAAAAACCTAGGAAAATCAATTTGTGTATATGAAAAAGACAATGAAAAATCCGTTAATATTGCTAAAAAACTATTCTCAGAAGGAAGAGTTCATTATTTAATGGATGGGGATTACAGAGAAAATTCTGAGATTGATAGGTTAATTAAAAGTTTTATTCTGTCGTATAAGGCTTAAAATGGATAGATTTTAAGGAACAATGAAAAGCTTTTCCGAACGAGATATCTGCACAAAATACATAACGCCTGCAATTGTTAATGCAGGATGGGACTCACTGAGCCAAATTAGAGAAGAAGTAAGCTTTACTAAAGGTCGGATTATTGTTCGGGGCAAACTTCATACACGTGGTGAGCAGAAACGTGCTGATTATATTTTATATTATAAATCAAATATTCCTTTAGCTGTAATTGAGGCTAAGGATAATAAACATAGTGTTGGTGATGGTATGCAGCAGGCCCTTAATTACGCTGAGACATTAAATGTGCCATTTGCATTTAGTTCTAATGGAAGCTCTTTCCTTTTTCACGACCGAACAGGATCAGGTACAAAAATTGAAGAAGAATTAACAATGGAAAATTTTCCTTCACCTGAAAAGTTGTGGGGCATTTATTGTAAATCTAAAAATATAAAAACTGAAAAAGAACTAACCGCAATTACTGCCTCTTATCACGATGATGGAACTAACCGCTCTAGATACTATCAAGTAACCGCAATTAACAATGTGATGGAAGCTATAGCTAAAGATCAAAAAAGAATTCTATTAGTTATGGCGACAGGAACTGGAAAAACTTACACTGCTTTTCAAATTATTTGGAGATTATGGAAATCAGGAATAAAAAAAAGAATTCTTTTTCTAGCAGATAGAAATATTCTCGTAGATCAAACTAAAAATAACGATTTTAAACCTTTTGGTTCTGCGATGACCAAAATTACTAAACGTCAGATTGATAAAAGTTATGAAATCTATCTTTCGCTTTATCAAGCAGTTACGGGTAATGAAGAGGATAAAAACATATACAAGCAATTTAGTCCTGATTTTTTTGATTTAATAGTCATTGATGAATGTCATCGAGGTAGTGCGGCTGAAGATTCTGCATGGAGGGATATTCTAGATTATTTTTCGTCAGCAACACAAATTGGACTGACAGCAACTCCAAAAGAAACTAAAGATGTTTCAAGTAGTGATTACTTTGGAGACCCTGTTTACACGTATTCTTTAAAGCAAGGTATTGAGGATGGGTTTCTTGCTCCATACAAAGTTATAAGAATTGATATTGATCGTGATTTGCAAGGCTGGCGTCCAAGTATAGGGCAAACAGATAAATCAGGACAATTAATTGAAGATCGTATCTATAATCAAATTGATATGGATCGCTCACTTGTTCTTGAGAAGCGTACTGAGCTTGTTGCAAAAAAAATTACAGACTTTTTAGTAGCCACTGACCCTTACGCCAAAACAATTGTATTTTGTGATGACATTGATCATGCAGAACGTATGCGCAAAGCTCTGGTTAATTTAAATCCAGAACGTGTTCTTGCGAACAGAAAATATATAATGCGTATCACTGGAGATGAGGAAGAAGGCAAAGCAGAGTTAGACAATTTTATTAATCCTGACGAAAAATATCCCGTTATAGCAACAACTTCTAAGTTGCTTTCTACAGGAGTAGACGTTCAAACATGTAAGTTAATTGTATTAGATCAACATATAAATTCAATTACAGAATTTAAACAAATTATAGGGCGTGGCACTCGTATTAATGAGGATTATAACAAATACTGGTTCACGATTATGGATTTTAAAAAAGCGACTGAATTATTTTCTGACAAAGCATTTGATGGTGATCCTGTAGTTATTTATGAACCAGGTCCAGATAAACCACCAGTACCACCCGAAGACCCTACTGATAAAACAGAAGATGATAATAAAGAAGATGCAAAAGGAAGAACTAAATATGTGGTAGGTGATGTAACTGTTTATGTAATGGCAGAGCGAGTCCAATATTATGGAACGCAAGGCAAACTTATTACTGAGTCTCTTAAAGACTACACAAAGAAGACTGTAAAAAAGGACTATACATCTTTAAATGATTTTTTAAAAAAATGGTCTGCTGCTGAACAAAAAGGAATTATTATTAATGAACTTCAACAACACGGTGTTTTGCTAGAACCTTTAGCGGAAGAAATTGGAAAAGATTTTGATGCGTTTGATCTAATATGTCATGTTGCGTTTGATCAACCTCCGTTAACACGTCGTGAAAGAGTTGAAAAAGTTAAAAAAAGAAACTACTTCGTTAAATATGGAGCCCAAGCTCGTAAAGTTTTAGAAAAATTATTAGAAAAATATGCTGACACAGGTATACAACATATAGAAGATATTAAAGTATTAACAGTTTCTCCATTTAGCGACCTAGGGACAGTAGTACAACTAGTTTCTGCTTTCGGAGGAAAATCAGATTATCTAAAGGCTGTGCGAGAATTAAAGTATGAACTTTATGCTTAAAAAATAAAAATTTAAAATGTCAATTTCCAATACAATAAAATCTATTCAAGATATCATGCGCAAAGACACAGGCGTTGATGGTGATGCACAACGTTTAAGTCAATTAGTGTGGATGTTATTTCTAAAGATATTTGATGATCGGGAAACTCAATGGGAGCTTCTTCAAGATAATTACAAATCTCCTCTTCCAGAGAAATATCGATGGAGAAACTGGGCGGCAAATCCTGAAGGATTAACAGGGGATGCTTTAAAGAATTTTATAGATAATAAAATGTTTCCTGCATTACAAAATCTTGAAATAAAAGGTGATGACAAACGTGCCTATGTAGTTCGTTCAGTATTTGAGGATGCTTACAACTACATGAAGTCAGGACAACTTCTACGTCAGGTTATAAATAAAGTACAAGAAGGTGTTGATTTTAATAAAGCTCAAGAACGTCATTTATTTGGCGATATGTATGAACAGTTATTAAGAGATCTTCAAGCTGCCGGGAACGCTGGTGAATTTTATACACCAAGAGCTGTGACTGAATTTATGGTTCGTATGGTTAATCCAAAACTGGGTGAAAAAATTATGGACCCAGCATGTGGCACTGGAGGGTTCTTAACTTCAGGTATTGAACATATAAGAAAACAAGATGTAAAAACGGCGAAAGACGAGGCAATATTACAAGCAAGTATTCATGGCTTTGAAAAAAAACCTATGCCCCACTTGTTATGTATAACCAATATGATTCTTCATGGCATTGATGTTCCCAGTAACATTAGGCATGACAATACATTAGCAAGACCCCTTATTAGCTGGGGACCTAGTGAGCGTGTTGATGTTATTATTACTAACCCACCATTTGGTGGGAATGAAGAAGATGGTATTGAAACAAACTTTCCAACTTCTTTTAGAACAAAAGAAACAGCTGATATATTTTTAGTGCTAATAATGCAGCTACTTAAGGAAGGGGGCCGCGCCGCTGTGGTTTTGCCTGATGGATTTTTATTTGGTGAAGACATTAAGACTCGTATTAAAGAAAAATTATTAAAAGACTGCAACCTTCACACAATAATACGTCTTCCTAAAAGCGTATTTGCTCCTTATACACCCATTAAAACTAATTTATTATTTTTTACAAAAGGCTCGCCTACCAAAGACATTTGGTATTATGAACAGCAACTTCCTACGGGTATAAAAGCTTATAGCAAAACAAAACCAATGAAAGTTACTGATCTAGATAATGTGACAAACTGGTGGGGTAAAGTCGAAAATAATTTCATAACAAGAAAAAAAAATAAACAAGCTTGGAAAGTTAGTCTAGAAGAAATTAAAATACGTAATTACAATTTAGATTGTAAAAATCCACATGTAGTAGAACAGGAAATTTATGATCCAGAAATATTGCTATCAGAATATTCTGAAATTCAAAAAGATGTAAATTCTCTTCGTAATAATTTAAAAAATATTTTGTCTAATGCATTTAAGAAATCAAATTTTGAAAATTAATCTATGTCACAAACTCAACGGCTTATCGCTGATCATATAAATATATGGACAAGCGCCCAAGCTGAAAAAAAATCTGGGCGGGGTCGATCTAGTAATAATGTTGGGAATATTTTCGGGATCCAAAAAATGCGTGAACTTATTTTAGAACTAGCTGTTCAAGGAAGGCTTGCTTCGAATAACTTAAATGAAAAATCATCAATAGAAGAATCTATGGAAATACATAAAGAAATCCCATTTAAACTGCCTAAAAACTGGAAATGGGTTTGTTTACCAGATATTACAAAGTACAAAGTAGGAAAAACACCATCAACCAAAAATAGCAGCTACTGGACCGGCTCAAATAATGGATATAGTTGGGTCAGTATCGCCGATTTAATTCATGGCGGAACTATAAGTAAAACATCAAAAAAAGTTACTGAACTAGCACAAAAAGAAGTTTTTAAATCCATTCCAATAGAGGCGGGTACTATTTTAATGAGTTTTAAATTAACGATAGGTAAAGTTTCAATTTTAGAAGTACCGGCCTATCACAATGAAGCTATTATATCTATTTATCCATCAAAATTCATAAACAAAGATTTCCTATTTAAAATCTTACCGGCGAGAGCAAAAGCTGGCATTTCAAAAAATGCCATTAAAGGAAATACGTTAAACTCAAAGTCGTTAGCAAAATTATTAATTCCCTTACCGCCTTTACCGGAACAACTCAGAATAGTTTCTAAAGTTAATGAGCTAATGGTTCTCTGTGATCAATTAGAACAAAAATACATAAACTCTAATCAAATTCATAAGAAATTACTAAAACTTTTGCTGGATTCACTGGCCAAATATACAGACGCTAATAAATTCAAAGATACTTACCAACTTATTTATTCTCATTTTGACATTCTGTTTACTACTGAAGAAAGTGTGTGTGATCTAAAAAAAACACTTGTAGATCTTGCTATCATGGGGAAGCTTACTCCTCAAAATCACAAGGAAGAGCCGGCAAGTGAGTTAATTAAAAAAATTCAAAATAGAAAAAATAAATTTATAGAGGAGCGAAAAATTAAAAAAGAAAAATTATCAAAACATATTACAGAAAATGAAAAATTATTTAAATTACCTAAGGGCTGGGAATGGACAAGACTAAATAACTTTTCTGAAATCAAAGGAGGCAAAAGATTGCCTGCAGGGGAAACGTTTTCTACTAAGAAAACGCCTTATATATATATTCAAGTTACTAATATGAAAAATGATGAAATAGTCGATGAAAATCTTAAATATATAAGTCTAGAGACATATAACAAAATAAAACAATACACTATATCCTCAGAGGATTTATATATTACAATTGCTGGTACTATAGGCGACGTTGGGTCTGTTCCGGACAGATTTAATGGAATGAATCTTACTGAAAACGCAGCTAAGATAGTTTTTCATGATGTTAATAAAGAATGGTTGATATATTCTTTAAAAAGCTCATGGTCAAAAAATCAATTCTTAGATAAAAGTGTTAAAGTAGCTCAGCCTAAACTTGGACTTCATAAAATATCAACTTTAATTATCGCTTTACCACCTCTTAAAGAGCAACAGCGTATTGTTAGCAATTTAAAAGAGTTAATGTCTTTATGTGATGTGCTTCAATCTCATATTCAGCAAGCAAGTATGCAACAAAAACAAATAGCAGATGTATTAATTTCCCAGGCATTAAATTAAAAATCTTATAGAAGAGCCTTCGGCCGGGGCTCTTGGCTAAATTAGCTCGCTACACACTTCACGGGTTACGGAACTTGACCTGTTTGAATTTGCAGAAAAGACTCAATTTTTCTAGTTTATTTAAAAAACAACAAGACAATAAAGGTTAAGAAACTTACTTTAAGGGTTCTTGTAGTTAACAACCAAACTTTTCAGGCTACATTGGTAATAGTTTATAAGATCCAGAAAACGATCCTCTAAGTAATTCACCTCTATCTAACATTCTTTTCATTGTTTTTTTACAGTTACCAGTTTGAGTTGCTGTATCTAATTTAAGATAATCACAGACATCTTTTGGATAAACTTCTTTTTTAGTAGAACTAGACGTTTCAGTTAATTCTCTAATAGCTCTCTCAATATCTTTCTGCATTTGAGGTTTATTATCTAATGTTCCAGGTTTTCCTAAAATTTCCCACTCAAAATTTGGATTCAAATAAGCTTCATATTCCTGCTGTTCAATATCTCTACCTATCATTTGAATAATGGGGTTTTTATGTTTTTTTCTTTGTGTTTCTAAAACCCAAATAGTATCTGCTATTGATTGCATTCCAGTTGATCCGCTGATTGAGTCAAATGTATCTTCTTCTCCTGTTTGTTTTGGCTTTCTAGTATGATGAATAATAATTACGGCAATTCTGTAATTTAAAGCTAATTGATGAATTTTAGATAAATTTTCAGATTCTATTTCATATAAAGTATTTCCGTTTTTTGTAATTGGAGCAGCTTTTTTATAAGTATCAATAATTACACATTTTGTATTAGGGTGTTTTTTTAAATAATCTTCCAAATCATTTTCAAACCCCTTTGTCATTTTATTCTTGATAGAAAATGAAAAACTCGGTTTATCTTCTTCTGGAGTTATACCCATCGATTCAAACCTTCTTTTTATTCTTCTAACATTGTCTTCTAAAGCAAAATAAAGACAGCCACCCTTCTCAGGTTGTCTATTAAATATCTTGGAACCAGTAACCACGGCTCTTGCAATTCCGAGACCTAACCACGACTTACCGACCTTAGGTCTTGAGGCAATTATACAAAGGCCCTCAGGTAGCATTCCAGGTATTATCCAACTGGGCTCTACTAATTCTGTATTAAAAATATCGTTGCCTAAATTTATTTCAAAGGATCCTGTATTTTTATTTTCATAATTAAAACTTTTAATTATTTCTCTTACAGAGAATTTTTCAGATTGCTCCCAATTTAATGGATAGCTTTTTGAAAATAAATTGGAAAATTTTTTACTTTTATAAATCGAATTGATTTGAGACTTAGTTTCTTTTTGTCTATCTTTTCTATTTATTAATTCTAAAAACTTGAAAATTAATTTCTCAGTTTTCTCTTTACCTATACCGTTAGAAGCCAATTCACCTACAATAGGTATTAAATAATTATTTATAACCTCTCTATTCCCTGGAGCTAATATTGTAATTGCAGCTATAAAAGCTATTTCATGGAATAATTCCCAAAGATTTTCAAATTTTATTTTTTTGATGTCATAAATATATAGCGTGGCCTGAATATCATCAGTAATTTTTCCTCTAAAAAGACTATAACAACCAGAACATCTAAACTCTATTAGTGTTTTTCCTCCAACTGCTATGCATTTTTTAGAGAATGTTTTTGGATTTTCAATTTCATATAAAAAATGGCCCCTACCATTTCTTCCAAACGACAAGGTATTAGGCAACCAAGTTTGCAAAGAAATTGCTTGCTCATAGGTTAAATGTTTAAAAAAATCAAAATCAATATCACAATATTTTTCATTAGTTCTTATGAAAAAATTGCAGCTATGTTCGTTTAAATCATCTATATTAATTTTATTTTTACTTTTCCAATAAAGTACTTTTTTGTAATTACTTTTTTCTTTGTCATAACATTCTTCAAATGTAGATTTAAATAAATCTAGTTTGTCTAGTTCTTGTATATTCTTCATAAAGTTCCTTTTTTATTTTTTTCATTAAATAAATAATTTCATTGAAAATTAGAAATAACTTAGAAAAGTTATTTTGAAGGTAACAAAGAATTTGGAGAGCTTTTAATCTTAGTGTGTTATTGTCTATTTTGTCTATATGTCTATGTCTCGGTAGACTTATAGACACATGGCTAAAAATAGTGGGGTACCTTGTAATTTCCTTTCCTTTTTATATGAAAAATTGAATTACACTGTGAAAAAAGATTTTTAAAACGAGCAATACTTTTACATTTAATTTTATTTTTTTTAAACCAGTCTTCCATATTTTGACATTTCATAGCTTCTAGTGGTTTTTTAAAGCATGTATAAATACTATAAAAAGTTGCAACTTCTCTTATAGGTAAATCTTTCATTTTTTTACCTTTTTTATTTATATGAATGTCTAAAATGCTCATTAAATCTTCAGCAAAGTAACCGTGTTCTATTGCTTTAAAGCTAACGTCACTCCAAGAAATTTTGGGATTTTTATTAAATAACTTATCTATGTAGCTTTCAACAAACTTATCGATTTTCTCTCTTTTTGTGATTTTATTTTTTTTCATTAAAATAAAATCTATTATTTATTTTAAAATAAAGAAATTATTTTAATTTTTTTGCCAAATATTCAGCTTTAATGTGTGTATAACGTTTTAATACTTGAAGCTGTTTCCATCCCCCTTGTGCAGCAATCTCGGTTATTAGCCAGCCTTGTGTTGTTTTTCTACTTGCAAAAGTATGACGACAATCATGAAATCTTTTATTTACGCCAGTTTTCTTTTGTAGTTGATTAAAATAAAAATTAAACGTGTCGTATCTTTTTATAGGAAATACCTCGCCACTTATTGATATTGGAAGCTTTCTTATTTCTTCAACCGCTCTATTAGATAAACCTATTTCTCTATTAGAACCGTTCTTAGTATCTCTTAAAAGGGCCGTGTTCCGTGTAAAGTTTATGTCTGAATACTTAAGCTTTAGCAATTCCCCACGTCTCACGCCACAATCTATTCCCATAATAATTGCGGCCTTAAGCCATTTTAATTTAGATTGCTCTGCATATTTTAATAATAATTCTTCTTCTTCTTGTTCTATTACCTGTCCTTTAAACTCTGGCTCTTTTACTCGATCAATATAACGCATTGGATTATTTGAAATATAAATTCCAAGTGTTCGTTCTGCGTAATTTAAAGCTAAACTAATTAGAGCAAGGTATTTATTAACACTGCCTGCACTATAATTTTTAATTAGATATTCTTTAAACTCTGATATTTTTAGTGAGCTAAGATCAGCAATAGTATTATTTGAGATTGGATATTTAGATAATTTATTTATTTTATATTTTTCAATTTCATATCCTTTCTTATGTATAGAAACTGTATCTCGATATTGAATTAACACTTCCTTAAGCGTTGTAGAGCGCGCTGGTGTTAGATCTTTGTATAATCCTTGTTCAATCTTAACTTCTGTCTCTCTTGACCATTTAACTGCATCTTCTTTTAAGATGAATGTTTTATAGATTGATTTTAAATTATGTTTACGAATTAATACTTGCCACTTACTTCTTATTTTTCTAATCGTTGCCATGTCTTCCTCTGTTGTTACTGTGATCAAATTGTGATCGCTTCAAAGAAAGAATACTGCTACCTCGAATAAGTCTTGAATTTTGGTAGCGGGAAGTGGGATCGAACAACCGACCTCAGGCTTATGAGTCCTGCGCTCTAACCAACTGAGCTACCCCGCCATAACTGGTCTTCTACCAATAAACATTACATCCAGCAAGTTTACAAAACTATTTTTCGCCCAGAATATGTAAAAAAACTTTTCTTATCTGCTGTTCGATTCTGTGTTCAAACAAATATATGCCCTGCCAAGTTCCAAGAACTAATTTATTATTTTTTATACTCAAAGTTAAATTACTATTAGTCAGAGTAGATTTGATATGAGCTGGCATATCATCCTTTCCTTCTGTGTTACGAATATAT
>Ga0214921_10008605_pt1 | contig 13175 bp, 10 predicted proteins | sample LL1505_MetaG_FD_177992 | JGI IMG/M metagenome (GOLD analysis project Ga0214921, IMG submission 177992) | Freshwater microbial communities from Lake Lanier, Atlanta, Georgia, United States - LL-1505 | ecosystem: Environmental > Aquatic > Freshwater > Lake | place: USA: Georgia | collected... | reverse complement strand
ACTATGCGTAACTGCGCCCTACGACCGTTCTCTAAAGCGCAGCGCACGACATACATGCCGGAATTTATTCCTTCCAACGAAATACTGAATTCGGTCAATGCCTGAACGGCAGCAGCGGCAATGGTTTTTCCTTGAAGATCCACCAGTTCATACGAAAGCACCGGCAAGGAAGATGACCAGACTACCTCGTGTGTAGCAGGATTCGGGTGTACCATATAGTTCGTTGCTTCCACCGCGTTCAACGCATTGGTGATGCAAAACGTTAGGGTAGCTTGATTCCCAAAATTGGCATTTGCGGTATCGATTGAAGCCAGCGGGTTGCCCATGGAAGAAATGAGCACACTTCCGCTGCTCTGACACCAAGGGAGGCCATAAATTCCATCGCCGTACGAATCGTGTATAATGTACTGATAACATCCGGCATCCAAGCACCACGTTTCCGTAAGGAGCCCGGGAGTGTTGTCCGAATACCCGTTTCCGGAATAGAGTGTTAACCCAGCAGCGGTTAAAAGCTCCCAAGAGGTCTCAGACCCATAACAATCTAGGGTTAGGGCAAGGGCTACGGATTGTCCGTTCAGCACGGTGTAAAAGGCTCCCGATTGGGTATTGTTCAGGTTGTTTTCGTCCACACCCGTATTCGGGTTGGTAACGCTTACCTGAAACGTGTGAGCCCCATTGCTTAGGGCTGCAGGGGGTAAGGTTACGGTGGTCGATTGCCATTGAGCTAGGCTTCCGGACCAATTGTAGCTTAGGTTGTTGTTTCCATCAAAACCATAGGTAAGCGTGGCAGAAGTCAGCGTTACTGCGCCCCCGTTGGCAAGGGTAACGGTTGGAGTAACCGTATCGCTGCAAAAGGTTCCGCTCACGCCCCCAACGGCGGCAACCGCCGGATCTACTTGGACCGGAACACCTCCCGTAGGATCATAGCCGTTCACAAAGGAGGCGTTGGATTGATGTGGATCCAACCAGTATTTCAGTTGGTTGGTGCTGTCGCTGTTCTGAGGGTTCCAGGAGTAGCTCATTTTTCCGTATTCGTCGGAAAGGGAGGCTGCCCCACAGGCTGAGGCCCCACCATGCAATTGACCTACAATGCGATGGTTTTGGTCGAACAACGGCGATCCGGAAGAGCCTCCTTCGGTAACGCCCTCGTCCCAACCGGTTACCCCCCAATGCGAGTTAGCCGGGCAGGATCCAAAGGTGGTTGAAATAAGGGGGTCGTTTTCGCGGGAAACTTTTTTGATGTCGCCGGCAGGATGATGAATTCCCACCGCGGAACTGGGCGTATTTCCTGAATTATCCCAACCGTTAAAGTAGGGGGCAATGGCTGCAGGAACAGTGTTCCCTTGTAATCCCCCGGTAATTTCGACCAAGCAAAAGTCGGAGGCGCTAGCGCGCGCACGCAATACGGCACCGCTTAAGGACTGAAAACTCGGTTCTGCGGGTGGATTTGCACAGGTTGGGCTTTGCCAATTGAAGCGAAAAATCCAGCTTGCGGGGTTACTGTAGCAGTGGTTTGCGGTAAGCACATACGGCTTTCCGTTGTTCAACGTGTTGTTAATTAAGGATCCCGAACAAAATCCGTTGCTACCGGATACCAGCATTACAACCCCGTTGCGTTCCTGCTGCCATGCCGCCCCTTGAGGACAATTCACATTAAAATTACAATTTCCGGAGCTGCCAAAGGCTTTCTGCATAAACTCTTTAGGGGTTCGGTACCCGTGCGTTACCGTGCTTAGTTGCAAGAACCCTCTCGGGTTTCCTTCAGGAACAAAGTACTCGAGAATGATTTCATCCCCTGGAATCAATTCCGTACCGAGTTGTTGCTGGTACAGGTGTGCTGCGGTGAATTTGCCTAAAATGAACGACTTCTCAGGATTGTACACATACAATTCGTTGCCCTCAGGAATTTCCGTATGGTCAAAGGTTAAATTCAGCGATAGGGCTCCTGGGCTTTGAATGCGAAGCAACCACAAGGTTCCTTTGTTTTTCAGAGGAATCCAAACGCCGTGGGAATTGCAATTGAGCGAAGTAGCGTGATTGAATCCAAAACGCCAAGGATGATCTCCGAGTGAGTCCAAGATTCGGTCCTCTGCCTTCAAGGAGGGGATATCCGGTGTTGGGAAGCCCACCAAAGGAACAGCATTCCAACCTTGTTGAGGAAAATAGTGGCCGCTGCCGCCGGAACCTTGCCGTTGAGCATAACCGAAGAAGGCAAAAAATAAAAAAGTTGTAAGGATGAATGGGGCTTTCATAGGGCTTAATGTTTAGCAGGTGGTGTAACGCGTTTTATTCCACAACCCTTTGGGTCCGTGGTGTTGGGCTTAATTTTTTGGTGGTTTCCATGGGCCTTAATCGCCTGGAACAAGTAGGGGAGGTCTTGTTTTCGAGATCTGTCCCACGAATTATCGATGGAACCGCTGTAGATTAAGGTTAAATCTTGGTCAAAAAAGTACACATGGGGCGTGGTTTTGGCGCCAAATGCATCCGCAAGTTCCGAGCGATTATCCAAAAGATAGGGCATAGCGTAGCCCTGTTCTTGGGCGTGCAATTTCATGGCTTCAAAAGAATCGGCTTGGTTTCGTTTTCCTTCGTTCGAATTTACTAAAACGAACCCAATATCATTGGCTGCGGCCGCGCGAAACAAAGAATCGTATTGTTTTTCCCACCCGGGAAAATCGTCGGAACCCACCACGAAGGGACATGAATTACAGCTAAATACAACAATCAACCCAAGGCTTTTTTTAGCTTGCGCTAAGGTGAGTGGGACGTCATCGACGCCTTGTAGCGCTAAATTTTCCAAGGGGGCCTTGTCCTTGAGGGTTAATTGTGCACATAAAGAAAGGGTGCATAAAAAGCTGAGGAAAAGCGCGGCGGTTTTCATAGTCATGGATTATACTACAAGAATAGTTAAAAACTAAAACCTGCGCAATCAAATGCACAAAAAGCGATTCCTTATATTTGCTTAAGTATGGAGGATAACTTGCCATTGGTGATTGGAATTTGTGGGGGCAGCGGCTCAGGTAAAACGACGTTGATTAAACGCCTGCAGGAGGATCTTTCTGCCGTCAACCCGGTGATTTTTACCATGGACAATTATTATCATCCCATTGAGCAGCAAGTTCGAGACGCTAACGGAGTGGTGAATTTCGACCTGCCAACGGCCTTGGATGAGGCGCAGCTGACGCGGGATTTAAAGCAATTGTATTCGGGAAAATCGGTGGAGGTTAAGGAGTATTTTTTCAACACGGTTCCCGAAAAAAACAGCTTACTTACGCTTAACCCGGCAGAAGTGATCTTAGTAGAAGGACTATTTTTGTTTCATTACCCTGAGGTGCGCAACCTTGTAAATTTCAGCATTTTTGTGGATGTGGATTTCAACACCCAACTGGATCGCCGGATGTATCGAGACCAAACGAGCCGAGGCTACAAACATCACGACATTATATATCAGTGGAACAATCATGTTTTGCCGTGTTACCAGAACTACATTGAACCCTACAAAAACCAAGCGAACGTTGTATTTCGAAACGATCATCGGGCCGAAACAGATTATGTGGAATTAAAAACACATATTATGCACTTAATCGAGCAACAGGGCTTACAATGCTAAACAATCCTAATTCATCCCGTGTTTTTAAGCTATGCAATATTGTAACAACCCCTACCAACAGCAACGCCTTCAAACCCTGGAGGTTCGAATAGGGTCTTTGGTCTTAGGTGCCGATCATCCCATTCGTGTTCAATCCATGACCACGGCCGACACCATGGATACCGAAGCCTCCGTCGAAGAGTCGGTTCGTATGTTAGAAGCAGGGTGCGAATTGGTACGGTTAACGGCACCGAGCAAAAAAGAAGCAGAGAACCTGAAAGACATCAAAGCGGCGTTGTTAGCAAAAGGGTATACACAACCCTTGGTGGCCGACATTCATTTTACGCCCAATGCAGCAGAAATTGCGGCGCTTCATGTGGAAAAAGTGCGGGTAAATCCCGGGAACTATGCCGACAAAAAAAAGTTTGAAGAACTCGATTACACCGATGAAAGTTATCAAGAGGAGTTGTTGCGCATTGAAGAAAAGTTTACGCCCTTGGTGTTGTTGTGTAAGTCGCTAGGGAGAGCGATGCGTATTGGAACGAATCACGGGTCTCTTTCGGACAGAATTTTAAGCCGTTATGGCGATACGCCAGAAGGCATGGTCGCATCCGCCTATGAATTTATTGAGGTGTGTGAGAAAAACGGGTATTTTAATCTCGTGATTTCCATGAAAGCCAGCAATACCTTGGTCATGGTGCAAGCCTACCGTTTATTGGCCGCAGAAATGCTGCAAAGAGGGCGGAACTATCCCTTGCATTTAGGCGTTACCGAGGCTGGAGACGGTGAAGATGGGCGCATAAAATCCGCGGTGGGTATAGGGTCCTTGTTAGTGGATGGCTTGGGGGATACGGTGCGGGTTTCCTTAACGGAAGCGCCCGAATACGAAATTCCTGTGGCGCAGAAACTGCTGGAAATCACCCATCAACAACGAATTTCCCCCCTCCCGTTTATCCCGCAAGAATTGCCTTACAATCCTCGCGCTTTTGAGCGGCGACTTTCCCGCGAAATCGGGGTGCTTGGAGGAGGACAAGTTCCTGGGGTAGTAGCGGATTTTTCGAACAAAGAGGCAATTACCCCAGCGAATTTATACGCTTGCGGTTATGTTTATTCCCCGGTTCTGGATAAATGGCACATTCAGGAAGCCGCTGCGGATTTTGTGTATATCGGCCACCAAACCTTGGATTTTGAACTTCCGGGAACCCTGCGGGTGTTAGTGCATGGGAGCTCTTGGACTCCCACTAACGAGCCATCCTCCACTACCTTTCCAGTGATTGCATTGAACGATCGAGCGAATTTCCCGAACGACCAAACGTGTTTTTGTGAAACGGACGCCGCGGAGTTGGAAAGCCTCTGGCACCTTTTACGCGAGCAAGACGTTCTGGTGTTAAGCGCAAGGCATGATAACCGTGTACAATGGTTTCGTTGGGCATTTATGCTCTTAAAATCGCGGGAGAGGCTGAACCCCGTTATACTAAAATTAACCTCAGACACCGAAGAGTTAGAGCGGTTTCAACTCGAGGTAGGGGTGTATGCTGGCGCTTTATTCGTGGACGGCTTGGGAGAAGGCCTTTGGATACAAGCGCCAAATCAAGCTAAAACAGAGATTAATACCGCGTCCTTCGGGGTGCTTCAGGCGACGCGATTGCGCATTTCAAAAACCGAATATATATCGTGTCCAAGTTGTGGAAGAACCTTGTTTGATTTGCAGGAAACTACCGCAAAAATTCGGGAACGAACGAGCCATTTGAAGGGTTTGAAAATTGGAATTATGGGATGTATTGTCAATGGCCCCGGCGAAATGGCCGATGCCGATTACGGATATGTGGGCTCTGGACCTGGTAAAATTACGTTGTACAAGGAGAAGCAGGTGGTGCGCAAGAACGTGAATACCGAAGAGGCCGTGGAAGCCCTCATTGACGTGATAAAATCGAACGGGGACTGGTTAGAGCCCAACCGGTAGATTGCACTATACACATTGCATCGTGAATTAATCCTGGCGGGTTATCGGCTCCAACATGGAGGATTTTTTTACTTTCGTAGCATGGCTGAATCGTTAGAAAAATATACCAAGCGCGGAATACGGAATAGTTATGTGTCAACGGTAGTTGGAATATCCCTGGTGTTATTTTTAATTGGAATTGTATTAAGCGGGTCCATGGCCTTAAGCTCGATACAAAAACAGGCGAAAGAAAACATTCAATGCGATGTGTTTTTTAAGTCGGAAGTTAACGATGCGGACATCAAGCAAATGGAAAATCAGATCAGTGCGTGGAAAGAGATTAAAAAAGTTTGGTTTGTCTCTTCGGAACGCGCTATCGAGGAGTTTACGGGAGACGAAGCCGAAGATATACAAGCACTTTTTGGAGAAGAGAATCCGTTGCCCCCTTCGTTGTGCTTTAATCCGTCAGAAGCCTATGCTACCAAAAATGGGTTGAAGAAAATTCAGAATAAATTGCTCAAAACGTTTCCAGAGAGCATTGATGAGGTTGGTTACGACAGCGCTTCCGTTGAACAGATTAATTTAGGATTTAAGCAATTTGCGCTGGTTTTCCTTTCTGTGGCCTTATTGCTAATTATCATCGCGGTAGCCATGATTAATAACACGATACGTATGGCGTTATACTCGCGAAGGTTTACCATTAAAACAATGCAACTGGTGGGGGCAACCGGCGGATTCATTCGACGCCCGTTTTTGATTCAGTCCTTAGGTAACGGAATTCTTGCCGCTGCAATCGCCCTGTTTCTTTTGGTAACCGTATTTTATGCATTGAACAATTTGTTAGAAACCATTGAAATCACTTTTTCTTGGCTCAATCTGATTATCCTTTCCCTATCATTGTTAATTATAGGGGTTTTCATTACTTTCGTATCCACGTGGTTTGCCCTCAACAAATATTTGCGATTGAAATTGGATAAATTGTACTAAGAATGAACAAGATAAAGCACTTTGGTTTTGATGCTAAAAATTACAGGATTTTACTCATTGGATTAGGCATCAATGTATTGGGTTACATTTTAATGATTGGAGGAGGTTCGGACGACCCGAATGTATTCAATGAAGATGCCTTGTTTAGCCCAATACGCATTACCCTGGCCCCATTTTTCATTTTATTGGGCTATGGGGTGATTTTCTTTGCAATCATGAAAAAACCCAAGGCTGCATCCGAAATTCAAGAAACCCGGGCGGAAGATCCTAAAAAGGAGATCGTTAAAGATCAAAAACGTAAAAAATAGATGACGGTTCTTGAGGCCTTGATCCTCGCCCTTGTGGAAGGCTTAACCGAGTTTCTGCCCGTATCGAGCACAGCCCATTTGCTTTTTACCGAACAATTGTTGGGTATTCCCCCGTCGGAGTACGTTAAAATGGTTACGGTTTCCATTCAGTTCGGGGCAATTCTCGCGGTTGTTGTAGCTTATTGGAAACGGTTTCTGATCAATGTTTCATGGTCGTTCTATAAAGTGTTGGCAATTGCTGTGGTACCGGCGCTGGTGTTAGGAAAATTGTTCGACGACAAAATTGAAGCGGTATTTGAAAAACCTTTAGTTATTGCAGCCGTGTTAATCGTTGGGGGAATTTTCTTGCTGTTTATAGACCGTATTTTTTTAAAACAAACCCACATCCAAGACCGTGAAGTCTCGTTACGCCAAGGACTCACGGTTGGTTTTTGGCAATGTTTGGCCATGATGCCCGGGGTGAGCCGATCGGCTGCGTCCATTATTGGAGGGCTTCAACAGGGCTTGAACCGAAAAACAGCCGCTGAATTTAGTTTCTTCTTGGCGGTTCCTACCATGGCTGCGGTCACCCTTTATTCCGTTTTCTTAAAAGATTGGAAGGTTAACGGAGAAGAAATGAAAGGCATTGACATGGTGCTCAGTTCGCAACAAAATACCTTGGTCTTCCTGCTGGGGAATGTTGCTTCGTTTTTAGTCGCCTTCTTAGCGGTAAAAGGGTTTATTGGGGTTCTTCAAAAATACGGATTCAAGGTTTGGGGATATTACCGAATTGTAGTTGGCGTGCTCTTGTTGTTGTATTTCATCAACCAAGAATCGAACCCAAAAAAGCACGTGGAGCCCCAAAAAACTTCGCAAGCTTCGCATCCATGAATTTTCTGGAAGGGGAAGTGCTTTTAGTAGACAAACCCTATGGGTGGACCTCCTTTGACGTGGTCAACAAAATTCGATGGAATTTAAAGCGCACACTGAAGGTAAAAAAAATAAAAGTAGGGCACGCGGGAACCCTTGACCCCTTGGCCACCGGTCTTTTAGTCATTTGTACAGGAAAGCGCACAAAAAACGTAGAAACCTACATGGCGGAAGTAAAGACCTACACCGGCACCCTGCTGCTCGGAAAAACCACACCCTCGTTTGATTTGGAAACCGACTATAATGAACTATTTCCGGTGGAACATATTACAGGAGAAAAAATAAGCGCTGTAGCGAAAGGATTTCTTGGGGTTCAGGAACAAACAGCACCAATGTACTCCGCTAAACAAGTTGCAGGTAAACGGGCTTATTTGTTGGCGCGTGAAGGCAAAGAGGTTGAAATAAAAGCACATCAGATTACGATTGAACAGTTTGATGTAAACATCGACCGCTTTCCAGAAGTAACGTTTGAAATTCGTTGTTCAAAAGGGACGTATATTCGGTCAATTGCTCAGGAATTCGGAAAACGTCTAGCGTCTGGAGCGACGTTAATTGCCCTACGTAGAACACAATCCGGTGCATTCCACGTATCAAACGCCCAATCCGTGGACGCATGGTTGAACATCATCAATCCGGAAACTATTCCTTAATGTGCTTTAGTTTCTCTTGAACCTCCCGAAGGTAACGCTGGTAGGTTTCTGCTTTTTCTTGGTAGCCATTTTCCGTTGCACGGTGCAGTCTTTTTTGGAGATAATGCAGCTTTCTACCGAGTTTGAATTTATCCCATTTTGTGAGAATCTGTTTCATGGTTTATAACAATTAATGAGTTTCACAGCCTAAATCACTAGGAGTAGGTAAATGAAGTTATTGAATAAAGCGAAATCAACGACAAGGTTACGTTAAGTTTTAGAGAAGATTAACAAATGCTGTAATATTAAAAAAGGCTTGGTTTAGCGCTTGAAAATAACTAAGTTAGCCTCCAAAAAACAATCTTTATGAAAGCTAAAATTACGTTATTCGCCTGTGTTCTTTGTTTGACACAAGGGTTAATCGCTCAATGCAATTTTATCTATGTAACGCCAAATGGGTTACCCACAGGGCTTGGGAGCATGAACGACCCCATGGATATCACAACAGCCTTTAACACAGCCCCTTCAGGAAGTTATATTCGCATGGCTACGGGAACGTATGCTTTGAATTCCGCTTTAACCTTGAACGGGCAGAACATTACCGTTGAAGGAGGGTTTATCGACTCTTTGGCATGGACGAAAACAAGTCTCGCCGGTGCTACAACCCTTCTTCGAAACGGTACAAACCCTACGGGTCCTAACAATGCTCCGAGAATTTCAGCGCTTGAATTGGTTAGTAGGTCCGGATTCAGGTTTCAAGACCTTACGATTCAAACCGCGAACGCTCCTTCAGCAACGCAAGCGATGCCTTATGGTGTTACGGTCTATGGCGTTTATTTAGACAGTTGTTCTTCGTATGATTTTGTGCGTTGCCAAATCATTGCTGGTAATGCAAGCGCTGGATTTAACGGAACGGTAGGTGCCAATGGTGTAAATGGAGGCAATGGATCGCAAGGATCTTCTGGAAGCTGTAATGGAAACTACACATGCTGTTTTGGTTCAGAATCGGCTCCTGGCGGTAATGGCGGTCAAGGAGGACAGGGCGGTGCGGGGGTTTCCGGAGGAGCATCCAATAATAGTACCTCCAATAATAACCCAGGAACAACAGGAATCGGAAGAAATGGCGGCGGTGGTGGAGCAGGCGGAAAAGGAGGAGGGTTTAATTGTGGAGGATGTACTTCCGCCGTAGCAGGATCAGCCGGTGGAGGAAGCGCTTCTGCAGGTACAAATAATACGGTAGGTCAACCCGGCGCACAAGGCGACCCGGGCGGAGACGGAACGGCAGGCACTGCAGGAATCGCAGGGGTAGCAGGAGCGCTTGGCGCTCAAGGAATACCTGGCGTGGTAACAGGTGGATTTTGGAGCCCTGGCGCACAAGCACCTAACGGTGGAGATGGCACCGGAGGCCAAGGTGGATCTGGAGGAGGCGGTGGTGGAAGACAAACCTGTGCATTGTGCGATGACGGTCCTGGAAATGGAGGTGCAGGCGGCGGCGGCGGCGGCCAAGGGGGCCAAGGCGGAACAGGAGGATATGGCGGGGGAGCTTCGTTTGGGTTGTTCATAAATTTCAACGGCCAAGGAGGGTCTCTTATAGACTGTTTTGTGCAAGCAGGAACTCAAGGATCCGGAGGGGTTGGTGCAAACGGTGGCGCCGGGGGAAATGGAGGAACAGGAGGAACCATTCAATCAACATGTTCGAGTGAAATCGGCGACGGAGCGCCAGGTGGAAATGGTGGTGCAGGTGGCGCCGGTGGAAAAGGAGGAAACGGTGCGGCGGGAATCAGTCAAGGTGTTTACAGGGTTGCAGGAGACACCCTTTTAACCCACGAAGACGCCTTTAATTTGCAGGCTCAACAGGTAATTCATGTGAGCTACGCTATGTGCAGCAATGCCACTATGCAAGCCCAAGCGTTAAATGCTAATACTGTTGCATGGTCATTTATGACGCCAGCGAATACCTTGACCGCTTCCACGAATCCAGCCTCTTTCTCCAGTGGAAATGTTGGTTTTACTACCGTTTCAGCACAAATCAATGGAATCAGTGAAATGTACACAGAATTCATCCAAATTAGTTGCAATGGACAAACCACGAACCAGTCCCAATCCGTTTGCCAAGGAGAACAAGTGCTTTTTAACGGCTCATACCTTACCCAATCGGGTACCTACACGGATACGCTTACAAACGCTCAAGGGTGTGACAGCATCGTGGTACTTCAGTTAACCGTGCATCAAGTGAACAATACTATTTCCATTAACCCAAGTAATGGTCAACAATTGCTATCCAGTAATACGACAGGTCTAACGTATCAATGGTTAAATTGTACTACAGGAACAAATCTTCCGGGGGCGAACGGATCGTCGTTGTTGGTCACACAAAACGGAACGTATGCTGTGGTGAGTACGGATGCTAATGGATGCAAAGACACTTCAAATTGCATTACCATCAATTATATTGGTCTCAATGAATTGAATGCAATGGCATTCAGTGTTGCACCTAACCCCGTATTAAACGAAATTACCGTGACCTTTAACGAAGGATTCTCCGGGAGGATTTACTTAACCGATGTCACCGGTAAAAGGGTCTTCGAAAACGAATTGTTTGAGCAAAAAGAATGGGTAGCCACATTAAATGTTCCCAAAGGCATTTATTTTCTGAATGCTGAAAATACGCAAGGAATTAAAACAATTCGAATGGTGAAAGACTAACGATCAACCATGAATTTTTCACTATATACGCCCCAATTAGGGGCGTTTTTTTATGCGAATGTTTTCAGCCCTTTGCTTACGAAAAGCAAGGTTATTTTCCGTTGAACTGGGTCATGGCCAGCTGAATTCCAACCGTACAAAAGGCTTCGCTCGTTTCCGCAGCCAGTTGGATCCGTTCCGATAAGATGCCTTGTTCCTCTTCGGACCATGTTCCTAATACATAGTCCGATTGTCGGCCTTTCGCAAAGTCGCTGCCAATTCCAAAACGTAATCGGGCATATTCGGTAGATTGAAGAACCCGTTGAATATCTTTTAATCCATTATGCCCGCCGTCGGAGCCAGAGCCTTTTAAGCGTATTTTTCCAAAAGGAAGCGCGAGGTCGTCGGTAATTACCAATAAATTTTGCTTTGCAATGCGTTCTTTTTGAAGCCAATAGTTCACCGCTTTTCCGGATAAATTCATAAACGTAGTGGGTTTAACAAGCACCACTGTTTTACCCCGAAATTTAACCGTGCATACCAGGCCCGAGCGGGCCATAGTGAAAATACCTTCGTGTTTTTTTGCCAGATATTCCAATACGCTAAACCCGATATTATGGCGGGTATTCTCGTACGTTTCCCCAGGATTACCCAGACCAACGACCAAAAATTTCATACCGTAAAGGTACTAAATTGAGTAAATGGGATTAGCGTATCAAATGAAAGAAACCACTATAGGTTTGGTTTTTCTCGGTTAGGGTGAGCAGGTAAAAATAAACCCCATCGGTCAAATCGCCTCCGCCCCACGTGTTTGCGTAACTGGACTGCTCAAAAACCACCGCGCCCCATCGGTTAAACACTTTTAGATGGTTTGCAGGATAAAAATCCAAATATTCAAACGCCAATAGATCATTGATCTGATCTTTGTTCGGTGTGATAATGTTGGGGGTCTTGACTTCCGCAGGCACGACTAATAAAGGCTTACAAAGGGTGTCCACACATCCGATGAGGTCCTCAACTGCCAAGCAAAGCGTGTTGGAAGAGGGACTGTTGAAGGTGGAATTCCAGCTATTGTTTTGACTCACCAATGACCCGTTGAGTAACCAGGCCCAATGGGTTATACTGGATGCCGGAGAAACGCTCTGATCTTGAAATCCCGTGGGAATTCCAACCAAAACGGGCGATGGGTTAATGGAATAATTCGCTTGCGGATTACTATGAACAGATACAGAAAAGGTGGTTGTGTCGGATACACAACCGTTACCATCAGCATAGGCGCTGTAGGTAAAAAGTGTGGGGGCTCCTGTACTTACTTCATTGAACGAAAAAGACCCTTGGCCACTGGTGTTGTTGCCAAAATAATGCGCTGTTCCGTTGGCGAAACACGACGATAATTGAACGATGTGTTCGGTCCCTGAACAAACGATGGAGTCGTAGGTTAAGGTAATATTCGTAGCCGGTTTTATGGGTAACGTTTCAAAAGGCATTCCTGTAATGACGTTCCCGCAAGCATCCTTGATCAACGGAGGAGGAATGTTTAACAGCGTGTAGGAAGAATCACAATATACTGGACAATTAGGAATCTGCAGTGTGAAAAGATGGTTGGTGGACCCAGCACCGCACCCCGTTGCCGTTCCGGCAATTATTGTATCATTGGTCCAAGGATGCGTAAACGTGTAGGGAGGCACCCCGTAACGGGCATAAGCGCGGACATCCACGGTACACACGTTGGAGCACTGAGGGGTTTGGGTTGCATACCATACAGAGCCATACGATTCGGGCGTTCGTCCATAGACAACCACCTGGAAAGGCCAAAGCGTGGTGAATGGATCGTAGCGAATGTAGGTGGTATTGCACCCCGCACCGTAACTGTAGCGACCTAAATGAAAGCGTACATAGAAGTTGGTTGGATTGCATGAGCGTGGAATACAGCACACTAAGGGCGACATCATATTAAAACTGTCCAAATAAGCGGTTCCCGCAGAAAGCGCCGTTGGCCCAGTGATGGTGAAGGTTTGAGAAACCCCACAGGAGGTACTAAAATACATCACCCCTTGATTCATCGTGGCACCCGTCCAGGGATCCGCATAAAAGCTGGCGCTAACATAAACGCCCGAAGGAGTCAC